>Ga0181612_128809_pt1 | contig 20106 bp, 21 predicted proteins | sample HoacroProtozoa21_FD_119630 | JGI IMG/M metagenome (GOLD analysis project Ga0181612, IMG submission 119630) | Hoatzin crop microbial communities from Cojedes, Venezuel. Combined Assembly of Gp0051906, Gp0051904, Gp0051908 | reverse complement strand
GGACCGGCGGGCGGCGGTGAAAGAGTATCTGGATGAATCCATTATCGGGCAGGAGGAAGCGAAGAAGGTGATCGCGGTGGCGGCGTACAACCATTACAAGCGGATCGCGTATGAAGAGAAGATGAAGGATAGGGGCGTCAAACCCGTGGTGGCGTTTCCCAAGAGCAATATCCTGATGATCGGGCCGACCGGGTGCGGGAAGACTTATATCGCGGAGACGATTTCCCGGGCGCTGAAGGTGCCGTTTGTGATCGCGGACGCGACGAAGCTGACGGAAGCGGGGTATGTCGGGGAGGACGTGGAAAGCATTTTGACGCGGCTGTATCTGAAGGCGAATGGGGATCTGGAACTGGCGGAGAAGGGGATTATGTTCATTGACGAGATTGACAAGATTGCGAAGCGGCCAGGTCATTACCATGACGTTCGCGGAGAGTCGGTGCAGCAGGCACTGTTAAAAATGATTGAAGGAACCCGGATGATGTTTCCGACGAGCGGAGCCAAGATGACGAGCCAAGCGGAAACGAAGGAGATGGATACGTCGAATATCCTGTTTATCTGCAGCGGCGCGTTTCCGGGGCTGACGGATCAGAGGGCGCGGCGGGGCGCGAAGAACCGGAAGGTGATGGGCTTCGGCGCGGAAAGGGAGGATGAGCGGGAGGAGGAAGGCTTGAGGGAAGTGACGGTGGAGGAGCTGGTGGGCTACGGGATGCTTCCGGAATTTCTCGGGCGGCTGCCGGTGACGGTCACGCTGAGGGAACTGACGGAGGATGAACTGGCCCGGATTCTGACGGAGCCGAAGAATTCCGTTTGCAGCCAGTATCAGCTGGCCTTCCGGGCGGACGGGGTGAAGCTGGTGTTTACGGAGGGAGCACTGGAGGAAATCGCGGCGGAGGCGATCCGGCGGGGCTGCGGGGCGAGAGGGCTCAGGAGCATTGTGGAGAAGATGCTGCTGGAAACGATGTACTATATTCCGGGAAGGCCGGATGTCAGCCGGTGCATTGTGGACCGGGAAACGGTGCGGACCGGGAAAGTGATTCTGGAAAACCCGCGGGGAGAGCGGAGACGGGCGGCATGAGGAGAAAAGGTAAATTTTCCTTGACGGAAGAATTTTCCTGTGATATCATAACCATTGCTGGTTCGCAATGGAGCGATGGCCGAGCGGTTGAAGGCGCTGGTCTTGAAAACCAGTGATACCGAAAGGTACCGGGGGTTCGAATCCCTCTCGCTCCGCCAGCCTTGACATGGAGAAGTACCCAAGAGGCCGAAGGGGCTCCCCTGCTAAGGGAGTAGTGCGGGTGACCGCAGCCCGGGTTCAAATCCCGGCTTCTCCGCTTACACAAACCCTTGAAACATAACGGTTTCAGGGGTTTTTATTTTGCTTTCATACCAACTTTATACCGAATCTGGGTGTGATGATCAAAGTTACATCATTGAAAAAGTACAATTTTGGAAGTGTGATGCTTCAGAGTGAAACGCCCGGGTTCGGTATCGGATTCGGGCTTTTTGCGCGGGTGTATGAAGCGGGGAATGTTAAGACAAAAATTATCCTTGTCAACGGAAAACAGATATGGTACAATATGGTCAACAAATGGTCGAAATGACCAAAAAATGAAAAGGAGTCGATGCTCTATGAAGAAGATCCTCGCGCTGGTGCTGGCTGCCATGATGCTGATCGGTATGTGTGGAATGGCCTCTGCCGATGATGTCAAGACCTACAAGGTCGGCGTCTCCATCTATCAGTTTACCGACAACTTTATGACCCTGTACCGCAACGAAATCGAAGCCTACTTCAAGACTCTCGAGACCGACACCGTGAAGTACGAGATCACCATGGCTGACGGCAAGAACGACATGGCCGAGCAGACCAACCAGATCCAGAACTTCATCACCCAGGGCATGGATGTGATCATCCTGAACCTGGTGCAGACCTCTTCCGCGGACGCCGTGATCGACATGATCGTGGAAGCGGACATCCCGCTGGTGCTGATCAACCGTGAGCCCCTGGCCTACGACGCGGACGGCAACACGCTGGACGAAGCCTATGAAGGCATCCTGAACAACGCCAAGGTTTGCTACGTCGGCGCGGACGCCCGTCAGTCCGGCACCTTCCAGGGCGAAATGGTGCTCGAGCTGGACAACCAGGGCGACATCAACGGCGACGGCAAGATTTCCTACATCATGATCGAAGGCGATCCGGAAAACATCGACGCGCAGTATCGCACCGAGTTCTCCGTGAAGGCGCTGACCGACGCGGGCAAGGAAGTTGAGTGCCTGGACGATCAGGTGGGCAACTGGGACCAGACCAAGGGTCAGGAACTGTGTGCCAACGCGCTGACCGCTTATGGTGATAAGATCGAAGTCGTGTTCTGCAACAACGACGCGATGGCGCTGGGCGCCGCGACCGCGATTCAGACCGCGGGCCGCGTTGTGGGCGAAGACATCTACCTCTTCGGCGTGGACGCGCTGGAAGAAGCGGTTGAGCTGGTGAAGAACGGCGAAATGACCGGTACCGTGCTGAATGACCACATCGGACAGTCTCACAAGGCGGTCGACGTGGCTGTGCAGCTGCTCAACGGCGAAGAAATCGAGAACTACTACTGGGTTGACTATGTCAAGGTCAACAAGGCGTATGTGGACTCTCTGGCCGAGTAAAATCTGATTTCAATCATTAAACGGCAGATGGGTGGGCCGACGGCTCACCCATCTGTCCGTTATTCATAAGGAAGGAGGCATGCGTCAATGAGCGAATATGTGCTGGAAATGGTCGACGTGAGCAAGACGTTTCCCGGCGTGAAGGCGCTCGATCATGCTCAGCTCAAGCTCAGACCCGGCAAGGTGCATGCGCTGATGGGCGAAAACGGCGCGGGGAAATCCACGCTGATGAAATGCATGTTCGGCATCTACAAGATGGACGAGGGTCAGATTTTCATGGACGGCGAGCCGATTGAGATTCATGACCCCATGGACGCGCTGAATAAGGGAATCGCGATGGTGCATCAGGAGCTGCAACCGATTCCGGCGCGCACCATCGGTGAAAATATTTTCCTCGGCCGGTATCCGATGAAGAAATTCCTCGGACTGATTCCGGTGGTGGATCATGCAAAGATGTACGCGGACACGGCGCAGCTGCTCAAGAAGGTCCGCATGGACTTTGATCCCAGGCAGAAAGAGGGAGAACTGAGCGTATCGCAGATGCAGTCGGTGGAAATCGCGAAGGCGGTGTCCGCAAACTGCCGGGTGCTGATTCTGGACGAGCCGACGTCGTCGCTGACGGAGAATGAAGTGGAAGCGCTGTTCCGGATCATTGAGGATCTGAAGGCGGAAGGCGTCGCAATCGTTTATATTTCCCATAAGATGGACGAAATTCTTCGCATCGGCGATGAAGTGACCATCATGCGCGACGGTCAGTACATCGGTACATGGCCGGCCGCGCAGCTGACGACGGATGATATCATCACCCGCATGGTGGGCCGCGAACTGACCCAGCTGTATCCGGAGCGGGAGAATGTTCCCGGCGAGGTTGTGTTTGAGGTGAAGGACTTTACCTCCATCAATCCGCGCAGTTTCCGGAATGTCAGCTTTGAGCTCCGCCGGGGCGAGATTCTGGGCATCGGCGGTCTGGTCGGCGCTCAGCGCACCGAACTGATGGAAGGTCTTTTCGGAATCCGGTCCCACACCACGGGGCAGATTTTCTATCAGGGAAAGGAATTGCATATCAGCCGCCCGAAGGACGCGATTGATCAGGGAATTGCCATGCTGACCGAGGACCGGCGCGGTTCCGGCATCATGGGCGTTCTGTCCGTGGCGGATAATATTTCCATCGCTTCACTGGATAAGTATCTGGACGCCGGGATCTGCATCAACAGCAAAAAGGTGGAGCAGCTGGTGCAGGACAACGTGAAGAAGATGAACATCAAGACGCCGTCGTCCAAGACGCTGATCAAGTCCCTCTCCGGCGGCAACCAGCAGAAGGTGCTCGTCGGCAGATGGCTGGCGAATAACCCGGATGTGCTGATCCTTGATGAGCCGACCCGCGGCATTGATGTGGGCGCGAAGTATGAAATTTACTGCATCATCGCGGATCTGGCAAAAGAGGGAAAGAGCATCATCATGATCAGCTCCGAAATGAGCGAGCTGATCGGTATGTCCGACCGCATCATGGTGATGTGCGACGGGCGTGTAACCGGATTCGTGGAGGGTCAGGATGCCACACAGGAAAACATCATGACGCTCGCGACCCAGTTCAGTTAAGCAAGGAGGACACGTATATGGAAAAGAAAAACCAAAGTTTTGGCAGCCGCGTGCTTGCTGTTGTCAAAGGGAACCCGATCGCTGTTCTGCTTGTGGTAGCGGCCATCGTGGTCGGTTGTCTGAAGGACAACTTCTTCTCCTGGGCCAACATGAGCAACCTGGTCAGCAATACCGCGGTGCGGTTCCTGATCGCGCTGGGCGTTTCCGGCTGTCTGATTACCAAGGGCACGGACCTTTCCGCCGGACGTCAGGTCGGTTTCGCGGCGGTCGTCGCGGGCATTCTGTGCCAGCGCGGGGATTATACCGGCCGGCTGTGGAGTTGGATGCCGGAGCTGAACATCGGCGTGGTGCTGCTGATTGTGCTGGCACTGGGCCTGCTCTGGGGTTTGATCAATGGCCTCATCATCACGCTTCTGCATGTGCCGCCGTTCATCGCGACGCTGGGCACGCAGACGATCATCTACGGTATTTCGCTGGTCATCTCGGACGCGCAGCCGATCGGTGGCTTCCAGAAGATTTACACCAGCCTGATCAACGGCCGGATCGGAAGCGTGAGGAGCTTCCATGTGCCGTATCTGCTGTTTGTGGCGCTGGTTTTCGGACTGCTGTTCTGGTTCATTTATAATAAGACCCGCCACGGCAAGTATATGTACGCGATCGGCGGCAACGAAGTGGCGGCGGAGGTTTCCGGCGTGAATACCACGGCCACCCTGATCCGCATTTACGTAACCGCGGGCGTGATGTACGCGCTGGCCGGATATCTGCTGGCGGCGAAGTCCGGCGGATCTTCCGCGTCGATGGGCTCCGGATATGAACTGGAAGCCATCGCGGGATGTACCATCGGCGGCGTTTCCACGACGGGCGGTATCGGTACCGTGCCGGGCATCCTGATCGGCGTGCTGGTGTTCGAACTGCTGAAGATTATCCTGCAGTTCCTGGGCGTCAACCCGTATTACAACTACGTGGTGCAGGGCCTGGTCATCGTGCTGGCCGTGTCGCTGGATATCCGCAAGTACATTGCGAAGAAGTAAGATATGCAAAACGAAAATGAGCAGTCTCTGACCGAGCGGGAGAAAGAGCTGGAAGAGCGCGAGAAGGCATTGGAAGAGCGTGAAAAGGCGCTGGAAAACAAGCCTTTTTCCCGGGCGGTGCAGAACAAAAAAGAAGGCCTGTATGATCAGCTGAACGTGACGAAGCACACGATGGACGTGATCGTTGGCGTGACCGCCGCGCTGTTGGGGATTGTGGCCGTGCTGATCATCCTTGAGGCCGCGGGCATATTCAAAATCGGATAAATTTTGGCAATCAAAAACGGGCCGTCTCCTGTGTCGGGAGGCGGCCTGTTTGATATCGGGATGAAATTACGCGCGGATACGCTGTTCGGTCTCCGCGTCGAAGAGATAGGCGTGCTCGAGGGGAATCCAGAAGGTGAAGGGGATGCCGGTTTCCGGGGTGTCGTGGCTGTCTACCTTCAGGATGGCCTGATCGCTGCCCGCGGTAATGTAGATATTCGTGTTGTCGCCGAGCATTTCGGTCAGTTCCACATGGCAGCTGATTTCATAATCATTGCCGGTGGGGGTGAGGGAAATGTGCTCCGGACGGAAGCCGAGGACGATCTCCTTGCCTTCGTAGTCCGAGATGGAGGGAAGGACGCGGGAGAGGTCCAGGATATTTTCGCCGAAGGGAATGGCGCTGTTTGTGACCTTGCCGCGGATGAAGTTCATGGGCGGCTCGCCGATGAAGCCGGCGACAAAGACATTTTCCGGTTCAAAATAGAGTTCATAGGGGGTGCCGACCTGCTGGACATAGCCGTCCTTCATGACGACGATGCGGTCGGCGAGGGTCATGGCCTCCGTCTGGTCATGGGTGACGTAAATCGTGGTGGCGCCGGTTTCCTGATGAATCTGGGCGATTTCATAGCGCATGGTGACACGCTGTTTGGCGTCCAGGTTGGAAAGCGGTTCGTCCATGAGGAAAACGCCCACGTGGCGGATGATGGCCCGGCCGATGGCGACGCGCTGGCGCTGGCCGCCGGAGAGCGCGCGGGGCAGGCGGTCCAGATAATCCGTGAGGCCGAGGATGCCGGCGACTTTATTGACGCGCTGTTCGATAATGTCCTCGTCCCACGCCCTGCAGGGTGAGCCCGAAGGCGATGTTGTCATAGACCGTCATCTGCGGATAGAGCGCGTAGCTCTGGAACACCATGGCGATTTCCCGCTCGCGGGGGCCTTTCTCGTTGGCGCGGACACCATCGATCAGGAATTCGCCGCTGGAGATGTCCTCCAGACCCGCGATCATCCGGAGAGTGGTGGATTTGCCGCAGCCGGAGGGGCCGACGAAGACCACGAATTCGCCTTTTTCAATTTCCAGATTGAAATTGTGGACGGCGTGGAAGCCGTTGGGGTAAATCTTGTTGATGTTCCGCAGGGTTAAGTATGCCATGGGACATATTCCTCCTTACAGGGATTTCCTCAGGATTTCCGTATAGCACATGAGCAGGGGAGCGACGCCTTTGGCGTCGTTTTCCACGACCGGCTCGGAAAGGTAATAGGCGATGGAACCGTCGCGGCGGCGGTCGGACTCCGGTCCGAGGCCCGCGACGAGGCAGATGCCGCCGAGGGAGAGGCCGTCCGGCGTCACTTTGAGTCGGGTGTTCAGGATGCCGTCAAAGGTTTTCTGACCGGCAGCGGCGTAGCTTTCGTCCAGCACGCCCAGACGCGCGCCCTTGAGCATCGCGTAGGCGATCATGGAAGAGCCGCTGGATTCGAGATAATTGCCTGCGATCTCCGGGTGGTTGACGACCTGGTAGTACATGCCCGTGTCCGGATCGGAAAAGGGCAGGAGGTCGGCCATGAGGCGGGAGAACAGGGGCTTCAGCGTGTCCTTCGCGGGCAGGATTTCCAGCAGGTCTGCCAAAGCGACGGAGAACCAGCCGATGGCGCGGAGCCAGAAGGAGGCGCTGAGCCCGGTGTCCGGGTCGCACCAGAAGGCTTCGCGCGAGGCGTCATAGCCGTGGTAGTAAAGGCCCGTTTTCGGGTCGCGCATGCGCTTTTCCACGATCTCAATCTGGGAGAGAACATCGGAAATGTCCCCGTCTCCGAAATGCAGGGTGTAGAGCGCGGAGAACGGCTGGGCCATATAGATGCCGTCGAGCCAGACCTGATTCGGGTAGATGGCTTTGTGCCACCAGCTGCCCTCGAAGGTGCGGGGCTGGGCATCCAGCGCGCGGCGGAGAGTATCCGCGGCGAGACGGTATTTTTCGTCGTGGGTGGTCCGGTACAGCGGAAAAAGCACGCGGCCTTCGTTGATGTCATCCAAAGTGTGCTTTTCGGCATTGAAGGTCCGGATGGTTCCGTCTTCCTGAACGAAGTGGTCGATGACGGAACGGGTGAAGTCGAAATAGCGCTGTTCGCCCGTGATGTCGTGAAGGGCGAGAAGGGCGCTGAGCATGCATCCGTCAATGTAGTTCCAGGCGGAGGGCTTGCCGGCGCGGATCTTCTCGATATTCCACATGGTTTTTTCAGGGGTGGATGTCTCGATCAGATGATGGACATAGGCATCAAGGGATGAATATGAGATGGCCATGGGGCGTCCTCCTTTCTGGCCGGAATTACGAATCTGAAGAAACTTTTTTCTTCGCGTCGGAGATGATGGAACGGACAAGATGCTTCATTCTGAGGAAGAGCAGGTCCCAGGCGCAGGTGAAGATTCCGAAGAGGATCGGTTCTACGCCGAGGGCGGCATAACCGAAGAGAAGGTTAATCCCGTTATAGGTCATGACCACGCAGAGAATCAGCACGCCGGCATAGAGAATATCGAGCGGCAGCATGGCCAGGGTATTCTTCGGGAACATCATGTACCGGTCGTAGGCGCCCTTGACCGGGGCGATGAACCGGTAGATGTTGTTGGTGAGCAGATGCGTGACCGCGCCCAAAGCGATCGCGAGGATCAGGAGGTGATCCCACTGGTTGATGGAGAGCACGCTCAGACCCCAGATCAGGAAATAACAGATGACGCCGGCGAACCAAATCTTCAGCAGGATTGCCTTGACCCAGTCCGACATCTTTAAATGCGGAAGGGACTGATACTGCCGCAGTTCCGCGCGGGAAACCGGCGGGGAGTTTTCCTCGTTTGCGCTGACCAGATCGTCCACGGCGGAAATCTTCAGGCGGTACGGATCATCCGGGGTTTTCGGCTTTTCCTCCGGAAACGGTTTCTTTTTTGCCATTTTACTCGCCTGAAATGTCGATGGCGGCCATGTCTCCGCTGCCTTCGACCTCGATATTCGTGTTGATCTTCTTCAGCAGGGGCGTGTACACCGGCAGGAGCGCCGTGAGGGCCAGACCGATGAGGAGAATGACCCGGTGGACGGAAAGCACGTGCGCCGCGTTCGTCACAAAGATGTTCTTGCCGGTGGGATCAATACGGTTCTCCTCGCGGGTGATGGCCACGGTGATGCGGCCGGCGTAATAGAAATCACAGTAGATCAGAATACAGACCAGCACGAGCATCAGGATCAGCATCGGCTTGTTGACCTTTTTGCGGTGCGGGAAGGCGTTCATGAAGCAGACGAGGGAGAGGACGGAGAAAAGCATGGTGACAAACTCCGTCAGCCCCATGTGCGGGCCGTTGATGAGCGCCGTGGTATTCGCGATCTGCGTGAGGTTGAACGAATAGTAGATAAACGCGATGCCCAGCACGATGAGGGGAATCATGTGCGGCTTGCGTTTGAGGGAGACCAGCCGCTTCCGGAAAAACTCCGAGACAATTGATTTTTTCATGTTGATTACACCTCCGGGCGGATCGCGTTGGTCGTGGCGGGGTCAAAGAAATGCATGCGGGTGAACTGCACCGGCACTTCATCGCCGACATGGTAGTCGCCCCAGCCGCGCAGCTTCGCGGTGACGCGGACCCCGTCCCCGAGATGACCGTGAACCAGCGTGTTCATGCCGAGATTTTCATTGGCCGTGACCTTGATTTTCATATCCTGGCCGAGGTCGATGTTCTCCGGCCGGACACCGAGGATGATTTCTTTGCTGTAATATTTTTCAAGCGTTTTCTTTTGCTCGTCCGTGAGCGTCACGGAGAAGCCCTTGCCGCGCAGGGCGCCGTCCTCAAAGGTGACATTGAACATGTTCATGGGCGGCAGGCCGATAAAGCCGGCGACAAAGGTGTTGACCGGGGAATCGTACAGCTCCAGCGGGGTGCCGATCTGCTGGACATGCCCCATGGACATGCAGACGATGCGGTCTGCCAGGGTCAGGGCTTCCGTCTGGTCATGCGTGACGTAAAGGATGGTCGCGGAGAGGCGCTTATGGAGGAGCAGAATCTCCCGCCGGGTCGCGCCGCGGAGTTTCGCGTCCAGATTGGACAGCGGTTCGTCAAAAAGGAAGACCTTCGGATTCCGGACGATGGCGCGGCCCATGGCGACGCGCTGGCGCTGGCCGCCGGAGAGCTGGGACGGTTTTTTGTTCAGCTGGGCGGTCAGGTCCAGAATTTCCGCCGCGGCGAGAACCTTTTTGTGAATGACGTTCGGGTTCTCCTTGCGGAGGGTGAGGGAGAAGGCCATGTTTTCATAAATGGTCATGTGGCCGTACAAAGCGTAGTTCTGGAAGACCATGGCCATGTCCCGGTCCTTGGGCGGAGCCTGGGTAATGTCCTGCCCGTCGAGAAGCAGGTGACCGGCGGAGATATCCTCCAGCCCCGCGACCATGCGCAACGTGGTGGACTTGCCGCAGCCGGAGGGACCGACCAGCACGATGAGCTCGCCGTCCGCCACGTCCAGATTGAAATCATATACGGCCTGAACATTATTGTCGTAAATCTTGTCCAGGTGTTGAAGCTGAAGTTGTGCCATACCGCTTCCTCCTTAGGCTTTACTTGCTTCCAGAGAAGCAATATGGGAACGCAGCGCGGACGCCTTTTTCAGGTTGATGACCGCGCCCGCAAACAGACAGAGGGCAGAGAGGGCCAGACAGACCACGCACCAGAGGAACTGACCGTCGCCCATGACCTGTACGTCTTCCACGAAGGCGGCATGCGCGTCCGTGGGAATGATGAAGATCCGGACGATCTGGATGACGCCGAGGGCGATCATCAGATACGAATAGCCGGTCTGATAATTCTTCACGCCTTCCGAGGAAAGGAAGGTCAGGAGCATAAAGACAAGGTTGTAGATGATGGAGGCACCGATGAGAATCGTGTAGTAATAGGTGCCTACATCGGATTTATAAATACTGACGAAGAAAAAGACATCAAAGAGGATCGCGAGGATGGCCAGACGCGAGGAAGCGGTGTTGCGGGTAAAGCGCATTCTGTCCCGGGAGATTTCCGCGGGGGTCAGGTTTTCCAGTTCACTCATGCGATGACCTCCTTTCCGTCGAGCAGGGCTTGTTCGCCGCGCATCATCTTTTTCTTCCAGACAAAATTCAGAATCAGGAGCACTGCCGCGAGAATGAGCAGCGCGAGAACGAGGTAATGAATGTCAAACCAGAAGGTGGAATCCGTATAGGTTCCTTTGCGCTCCAGCCGGCGCCGGAGCTGTTCAAAATCAACGGTGGTGAGGTATTGATTCTTGTACATTTCCACCTGCGTATGGATGTAGAAACCGAGGGCACATTCCCCGATGACGTTTACCGCGGTGGAAACGAGGTTGCCGATGTAATATTTCCGGCGGGAATGGGTATTGGTCAGAAACAGCAGGCAGCTGAGGAGGATCAGACCGATGGAGGCGCGGAGGAACACGCGGTTAAAGCCCTGCATGTCGTAATAGACGCGGGCGCCCGCGACCTTGGCGTTGTCCAGATCGTTCGGGTCTGAAATCATGGCATAGAGCGTGTCATAGAGGTCTGTCATGATGCCGAGGGAATAGAGGAAGCAGAGGACACTGACGAACAGCGCCAGGAAACAGACCACACGCTGGAAGGTCATTTGTTTTTTATACATACTCAGACCGCCTTTAAAATCTAAAGTCTGGGGGGAGGGGGCTTTGCGATCGCCCCCTCCGTCCCCTTCGCGGCTCACCTTTTTGTCAGGGTAAGGTGAGAAAGTTTGAATGAAGGATTCAAACTCCAGGGGGCTTTGCGGTCGCCCCCTTCAACCCCTTCGCTTACTGCGCGCTGTAGTAGTCGAGCAGACGGGTCCAGGCGTCGGTCTTCAGGAGCAGGTAGTCATAGCCGAACCATTCGTCGGCCACCTGCTTCGCCTGCGCTTCCGCCGTGTCGGACAGGCCGTTCACGATGATGTCCACGAACAGGTTTTCGCCGCCCTTGCCGGACGCGAACTTGCCGTTGGAGGTCAGTTCGGTGTAGGTGTTCAGCTCATCGTTTTCCGTCTTGGTGTTCGGGAGCACGGTGGGGATGGAGGTGTACCAGGAATTCTCGGCCACCGCCAGTTCCGGATGCTTGATCGTGCCCAGGCCGATGGCCGCGGAGATCTTGGCCGCGCCTTCCTTGCCGACCGGATGCGTGCACTGATACTCGAACGCCTGGCTCTTCACGAAGGACAGGGTGGAGCCCAGGTACTTCCGGGCGTAGTTGGTGTAGTTGCCGCTGGCCTTATCCCAGAGTTCATCGTAGGTCGCGTCCGCGATGACGGGCATTTCCTTGCCGTTGAACAGGAAGGTTTCGCCCTCCTTGATGAAGGCGCTGGGGCCGTAGGACATCAGGATCTGGCCTTCTTCGGAGTACGCGTAGTCGATCAGGGCCAGAGCCTTTTCCAGAGCGCCGGGGTTGGCGTCGGTGCCGGCCTTGGAGATCGCCCAGGCGTCGGTCTTCACAGAACGCCAGGACTCGGTGAACCGCATGTACACGCCCTCTTCAGAGGTGCCGTCATACCAGCGGGCCACGGGGACCATGATCGCCATGTACTTTTCGCCTTCCTGCAGTTTGGTGGCGTTCATGACGGTCTGGGTCTGGTTGTAGTCATAGGACATGAAGCCGTTGTCGTTCTCCAGATAGGTGGAAGAGGTTTCTTCCGCCATGTCCACAAAGGACTTGGAGATCAGGCCTTCGGTCACGAGGTCATGCATCTTCGCGAGGGCTTCGTAGGTGGCGACTTCCTGACGGGCATCATGCAGGGTGCCGTCGGTTTCGAAATACAGGTAATCCTGACGGGATTCCATGCCGCGCACGCCGAAGAGGGTGCCGGCCAGGCGGAACATATCCACGCGGCGCTGGTTGTTGGCGTCTTCACGGGAATAGATGCCCTGGATGGAATCGGTGCCGTTCAGGGACTGCGGATTAGCGACCACGCAACGGAGCAGGGCGACCAGTTCGTCCACGTCCCACGCGGCGTCATAACCCATGAACAGGTTGGAACGCTCGGTGCCGTAGTAGCCGTTATAGGTCTTGTCGATGTATTCACGGAGCATGTTGACCGCTTCCACACCGGTCATGGCGCCCTTTTCGTTCATCTTTTCGATGATGTTGCCGTAGGCGTCATAATCCTTGGTCAGGGTCTGGGTGGCGGTGCCATCGGCCGTGGGGGTCTCGATGTCCACTTTGCCACTGGTGGGCATGTAGGGCGTGTAGACCGGGTCCGCGGTGTTGTTGCAGGCATCAGCGGTGAATTCGCCTTCGCCGTCGAGCAGCTTGACGAGGTAGTCCACGCGCATGAGGGGCATCCGTTCGATGTCATCCACGCCGTCGAAGTAGGGGCTGAAGTAGATCGCGCCCGTGGTGGTGTTGCCCATGATGGACAGCTTCACGATGGGGTTCGCGTCCAGATACGCCTTGAAGTTCGGCAGTTGGTCCATGTACTCGGCCAGATTGACCAGAGCGCCGGTTTCGCCGTATTCGTTCAGGGTCGCGGCGGGGCCGGAGACCATGTCGACTTCTTCCAGACGATCTTTCCAGTACTCGAATTCCTTGGTGGAGTTGTTGCCCTGGTACTTGCTTTCGAATTTCACAGACAGGATTTCTTCGAGAGCGACCCAGGTGGGCTTCAGGCTGTCGGTGTTGTAGGTAACTCCGTCCGCCAGAGTGACGCCTTCGCCCGCCGTTTCGGAGTCGAAGGTGATGCCGGTGGCCGTGCTGTTATAGCCGGTGGCCATACGCAGCGTGACCGTTTCTTCCGCGCCCGCGACGGCAAACATGGAGATGCACAGAGCGAGGCACAGAACCAGAGACAGGATCCGTTTCATGTTGGGTTTCCTCCTTGAAAAAATATTATTCCTTCACACCGCCGGCGTTAGTGCCTTTGGCGAAGTACTTCTGAATAAAGGGGTAAATGATCAGAATCGGGATGATGGAGCACACGATGAGGGCGAAGATGACCGAGTCGGCCGCGTAATTCGCCGTCCACGTGGCGAGCTGCTCCTGATCCGTATAGAGTTCCAGCTTGTTGCGGATGAACACCTGCAGGGGCTGCTCATTCGCGTTGGAAATCATCTGGCGGGCCCAGAAGTAACCGTTCCACCGGCTGATGGCGAAGAAGAGAGCCACGGTGGCGATGGTCGACTTGGACATCGGGATGAAGACCTTGGTGAGGACCTGCAGTTCGGTCGCGCCGTCGACGATGGCGGCTTCTTCAATTTCGGAGGGCACGTTTTCAAACGCGTTGCGCAGGAGGATGATGTTCATGGCCGCCATACCCATGGCGATGACCACGAGCCATTTATCGTCCGTGATGCCCATGGAATTGAAGACGCTCTTGGTGGCGAGGTAGTTCAGGTACTGCGGGACGATGCCGGCGCTGAACCACATTGTGAAGACCAGGAAGAAGTTGAAGAACTTCCGGAAGAGCAGCCGTCGCTTGCTCAGGGCGTAGCCGCCGAGAATCGCGACGAAGAGGGACCAGACTGTGCCGTAGATGGTCAGGAACAGCGTGTTGGAATAGGAATTCCAGAACTCATTGCTCGAGAACATGTAGCGGAAGGCGTCGAACTGGACGGCCTTGGGCAGCAGGATGATTTCCTTGTATTCGACCGCGTGCCGGCCGCTGACGGACGCCGAGATGGCGTAGAGGAACGGGTAGAGGCACAGGAGGGCGAACACCGTGAGGAACGTGTAAGCCAGAATTTTGAAGATCAGCTCGGAGATTTCAAGTTTTCTTTTCATGGATCTGAAACCTCCTTAATACAGACTGACGTTCGACGCCTTGCGGGCGATGGTGTTGGCGCCGATGACCAGGAGCATGCCGATGACATTGTTCATCATTTCCGCCGCGGAGGCGAGGCCGCTCTGATTGGTCTTGATGCGCCAGGCGAAGGTGGAAACCACTTCCGCCGTTTGATACGCCGCGATGCGGCCCTCGCTCAGCAGGAGGACTTTTTCGTATCCGATGGAGAGCATGGAGCCGATGCGCGTGATGAGCATAATGACGATTGTCGAGAGGATGCTCGGCAGCACGACGTAGCGCATCTGCGCCCACTTGTTCGCGCCGTCGATCTGCGCGGCTTCGTAGCTGGTCGGCGAGATCGCGATGATCGCGGCGAAGAAGACGATGCTGTCATAGCCCGCGGTTTCCCAGATGCCGCTGACCTGATAAATCGCGCGGAAATAATCCGGGTTGTTCAGCAGGCCGTTCTGCGCGGCTTCCTGACTGATGAGGCCCATCGAGGCCAGCGCCTGGGAGATGATGCCCGGAGGCGTGCTGCTGGCGGCGCTGCCCTGTTTGACCAGCATGACCACCAAAGAGGTCATGACGACCGTGGACATGAACTTGGGCAGGTAGGTGAAAACCTGATAGGTGCTGCGCAGCAGATCCGAGCGGATTTCATTGAAGAAAAGCGCGAGGATGATCGGCATCGGGAACCCGAAGCACAGGCCGTAGAAGCTGAGCAGGAAGGTGTTGCGCAGGGCGCGCCAGAAGTCCGTGCTCAGACTGGCGTAGGTGCCGGTGCCCAGGAGTAGTCCCTTGAAATTGGAAAAGCCCTTGAAATACTGGTCCGCCACGGGCTTGACGGCGTCATCCACCTTGAAGGAGCCGAGCAGCTCGTACATGGGCAGATAGCGCCAGAACAGGAACACCAGAATGGTCGGGACGAGCATCAGGTACAGACGCCAGTCCTTGAGCACGGTGCGCCCGACATGGAGCCAGTAGTGCTTTTCCACGTCGTCGCGGACAGCTTGTTCGGGATCTTCCCGCCAGGTGCCGGCGGCTTCATCGTGGATCAGATAATCCCCCGCGGGATGTTTCATGAGCGATTCCTCCGTTCCGTCAAGAGACTTTGGATTCCCGGTCCAGCCGGGCCAGATAGTGGGGCTGGTCTTCCAGCACCCCGTCCAGCCGGCGGCAGACCCAGATGATGACCAGAGTAAAAAGATCCGTGACCGATTCGGTGGTCACAAAGCCCAGCGCGAGGGCGGGCGCGGTTCCCAGACAGAGGGAAACGAGCGCGCGGCCGCATTGGGCGAGAAGACAGATGACAAGGGCGAAGAGCAGCGCGTGAAGCGCGTCTTCAAAGACACCGCGGTCTTTCAAAAAGCGATTGCGAAGGGGCAGTGCCGCAAGCGCAAGCAGGTTTCCGAGACAGTAGATGGGAAACTGCGCGGGGGATGCTCCCTGCAAAACGCAGAAGACCAGCCCGCCCAGCACGCACGGGAAGGCCGCGAAGATGCCCCAGCGGACCATGACAATGGCGATGAAGGCCGGGACAAGGGACACGGTGTAGGGCTGGGACGGGAACATGCGGGTCGAGGCGAGAATGATGACGCTTTCGAATAAAATCAGCAGAAAGCACCAAAGACTCAGGTCGATTGCGCGATAGCGGCGCAACGCTTTTGAAGGCTTCGCCCGGGTTTCGTCTGAAAGTCTGTTCATGAATCGAATTATACTACTTCTTTGGGAAAAAATCCAGTCAAAATGGCCGGTTCCGGGAAAATCCGGAACCGGCCGGAAAATCAGGGCTGCTTGCCGATATAGGCCAGAATGCCGCCGTCCACATACAGGATGTGGCCGTTGACGAAATTGCTGGCGTCGGAGGCCAGGAAGACCGCGGGACCCTGCAGGTCCTCCGGGTTGCCCCAGCGGGCCGCCGGGGTCTTGGACACAATGAACTGGTCAAAGGGATGACGGCTGCCGTCCGCCTGACGCTCGCGCAGGGGCGCGGTCTGGGGCGTGGCGATATAGCCGGGGCCGATGCCGTTGCACTGGATGTTGTGCTCGCCGTACTCGGAGCAGATGTTCCGGGTCAGCATTTTCAGACCGCCCTTGGCCGCCGCGTAGGCGGAGACGGTTTCGCGGCCCAGTTCGCTCATCATGGAGCAGATGTTGATGATTTTGCCGTGACCCTGCTCGATCATGGAGGGGATGACGGCCTTGGCGCAGATGAACGGCGCGTTCAGGTCGACGTCGATGACCTTGCGGAACTCCGCGGCGCTCATCTCGATCATCGGGATGCGGCGGATGATGCCGGCGTTGTTGACCAGAATATTGATCTTGCCGACTTCTTCTTCAATCTGCTTCACGAGGGCGTTCACGGCGTCCTCATTGGTGACATCGCAGACATAGCCGTGGGCGGGGATGTTCTTCTCCGCGTAGGAGGCCAGGCCCTTGTCCACCAGTTCCTGATTGATGTCATTGAAAACGATCGTCGCGCCGGCGGCGTGGAACGCTTCGGCAATCGCGAAGCCGATGCCGTAGGAAGCACCGGTGATCCATGCGACTTTTCCTTCCAGGCTGAAATCTTTCATGTTCATGGGAATCGCTCCTTTCTTTCGTCAGCGCAGTTCGGTCGTGGGAATTTCGTCCATATCATCAAAGGCCTGGTTTTCACCGCCCATGGCCCAGATGAAGGTGTAGTTGCTTGTGCCGGCGCCCGCGTGGATGGACCAGGAGGGGGAGATGACCGCCTGCTCATTCTGCATGACGATGTGGCGGGTTTCCTGACCTTCGCCCATCATGTGGAAGACGACGTTGTTCTCCGGCACTTCGAAGTAGAAATAAACTTCCATCCGGCGCTCATGCGTATGGGCCGGCATGGTGTTCCAAACGCTGCCGGGCTCGAGCACCGTCATGCCCATGGAGAGCTGGCAGGTCTTGAGCACGGAGGGATGGATGAATTGGTTGATCGTCCGCTTGTTGCTGGTTTCCAGGGCGCCGAGGGGACGCTTGGCCGCGTCCGCGATGCGGATCAGCTTGTTTTCATAGCTGCAGTGCGCGGGGGCGGAGACCAGATAGAACTTCGCGGGCTTGGCCGCGTCGTCGCTTTCAAAGAAAACTTTCTTGGCGCCGCGGGTGATGTACAGGCAGTCCTTATAGTCGAGGGCGTACACTTCGTCATCGACATAGACCTTGCCGGCGCCGCCGACATTGAACATGCCGCATTCGCGCCGCTCGAGGAAATACTCGGTGCCGAAATTCTTCCAGACATCGATGCCCTGATCAATGGAAACCTTTTCGCCCGCGGGCATGATGCCCATGGTGACCATGCGGTCCACATGGCTGTAGACGGCTTTGACTTCGCCCGGCACGAAGAGCTCCTCAATCAGGAACTCGCGGCGGACTTCCTCGGTCGTGTAGCGCTTGAAATCACGCTGGTTGCAGGAATAACGAATGTCCATCTGAAAACCCTCCTGTTTGAATTATAATTTTTCCACCATTTCGCCTTCAATATGGTCCATGGTGACGTTTTCCGTGATCAGCCGGTCCACAAAGGCGGCGATGATGCCGCGGTTATGCACCGCGGGCACATTCGTGGCCATCGCGGGAACCAGGGGAATCGCGTTTTCCACAAAGTCGAAGGAGCAGTCCCGCAGGGTGAGACTTTCCACCGGGCGCTCCGGAAGTCCGAGCACATAGGCGGCGCAGGCGCGACAGGCGTCGGCACGGACACGCTCGAAGGTAATGGACCCGATGGTCGGGGTCGTGTCATCCACGATCTGCGGCTCGCGGCTCTGCACATAGTCGGAGTGACCGTCCGGGTCACAGAAGTACATGCAGTTGACAACGAGCGGCACCTTCACGCCTTCCATGCGGACATCCTCAAAGGAAATATCGTCCACCACGGCGTACTTGCCGCGGCCGCGGCGGCTCTTGATCCGGAGACCGCGGTCGTTTCCGCGCATGTAGCAGTGGCGCACGCGGACATTGCGGACGCCGCCGGACATTTCGGACCCGATGGTGACGCCGCCGTGCCCGTCGAGCATCGCGCACCAGGCGATGTCGATGTTTTCGCACGGAATATGGTATTTCATGCCGGCCCAGATTTTGCCGGACTTGATCGCGACACAGTCATCCCCGACGGAGAAGTGCGCGCCGTAGAGGCGGACACCGTCGCAGCACTGCGGGTCGAACCCGTCGGTGTTGGGGCTGTCGGAAGGGGCCTCCACCGAGATATTCAGGAAGGACAGGTTCCGGCTGAGCAGGGGATGAATATTCCAGGCGGGGCTGTTCCGGAAGGTCAGGCCCTGCACGGTGATATCCTCGCAGGAATTGAAGAAGAGCAGATGACCGCGGAAGGCGCGGGTGTGCCCTTTGGGGTTGACCCACCAGATGCCTTCCTGCGCGCGGCCGTCGATCACGCCTTCGCCGATGATCCGGACGTCTTTGACGTGGATGGCGTTGAGAGCGGAGGCGAAATTGCCGAGGGGGTTGCCTTCCCAGGAACCGAGCAGGAGATCATTTCCGTCTTTTTCCGTCGGGAAGATCAGGCCCGGCAGGACCGGGAAACGGTTCTGCTCCGTGGCCAGGGACAGGGTCGCGCCCTTCTGGATTTCCAGCGTCATGTGGCTGCGCAGGAAGAGGGGCCCCGTCTGGTAATTGCCGGGGGTCACGAGCACGCGCCCGCCCCGCGGGCAGGAGCAGATGGCCGCCTGCAGGGCGGCGGTGTCATCCGCGCGGCCGTTGCCGATGGCGCCGAAGGCGCGGACGTCCAGCGTATAACTTTCTTTATCGGTACGGAAAACGAGATCTTCCATGCCGGGGGCGGAAAGGGTGTATTCCGTGTCCGGGGAAAGATCAAAAAGGGAAATCACGGAGCGGTTTTCCTCACCCAGGGAAACGCCGTTCAGGGAAAGCGTGAGGGTTTCGGGCATGTAGTAATCCCCGCGCTCGTCAAGGAGCACCGTGGCGCTGCGCGCGCCCGCGAAAATCAGTTCCATCAGGCTTTCCCTCCTTTCACGACCTGACCGATATGGGGCACGGGCCGGTCATTGCCGTACAGGTCCGCCGGGAGAATGCCCAGCCGGACGCCCCTCAAACGAAGATCATTCCAGGAGGGGTAGGAAAGCATTTCCTCCCTCGGGGCGCGGAAGACGCCCTCGCGAAACAGGTCCACCATGAAGCGGTAATGTTCGTACAGCTGGCTGTCCATGACCTCAATACAGGAGACCACCGCGGTCAGGTATTCCAGATTGTGATGACCGAGGGGCTTGGCTTCCTCGGAGGGGCGGTGCGTCTCGAAATAGTGAACCAAAGCGGCCGGGTCATTGAACGGACCGGCGGCAAGAAGGTCCGCTCCGCCGTGGGCGGAGAGGTAGGTGGAGACGGTTTCCGGAGTGGTTGGGATTCTCATAGGCAACCTCCCGAATTTCATCGATGTAAGCGCTTTCTTACAGTATAGCAATAATTGAAAAGAAAAGCAATGAAAAAAATTATAACACGACTACGTGCGGGTGGCAGTTCAGGTCGCCGCGGGTGACGCGGAGGACTTCGCCGGTGTCGTTGACGACGGAGGGGTCGAAAAGAGAGATGAAATCGTCCGCCGGGGCGATGGGCCAGTCGGCGTTATAATTCGTGCGGTAATGCATGGGAAGAATGATCCGGGCATTCAGGGACTGCGCGACGGAAAATGCGGTTTTCGCGTCAATCGTGTAATATCCGCCGACCGGGATCATCAGGATGTCCACGGGGGACAGGAAGGCAATTTCCTCCTTTGTCAGGGGCCGGCCGAGGTCGCCGAGATGCGCGACG
>Ga0181612_135643_pt1 | contig 20108 bp, 14 predicted proteins | sample HoacroProtozoa21_FD_119630 | JGI IMG/M metagenome (GOLD analysis project Ga0181612, IMG submission 119630) | Hoatzin crop microbial communities from Cojedes, Venezuel. Combined Assembly of Gp0051906, Gp0051904, Gp0051908 | reverse complement strand
GGTGTAGCCGGCATGGTGGTGTTGGGTTGACAGTTGGACTTCATCTTAGAGGTCTTTTCCAACCTTAATTATTCTATGATTCTGTGATTGAAAATGAAGCAAAGCTACATGGTGGAAGGTTGCTCAAAGTGTTGAACAGCTTTACGAATTAAAAGAAGGGTATTAAGAGAAGTGGGAGGGCTGTCAGGGAGTAAAGCAGAGACAGGGAACCCAACTTCCTAAGAAGACACCATGGCTGTGGTATTACTAGGCACGCTTTGTGAGGGATCAGGAAGCTGTTAAAAGCATGTGACGTGGGGGTTTTTGTCAGCAGAGAAGGATGCAGCAGCCCTTGCTAGGAAATGAGCAGTGCAGATGTTGGCTACGGGAGAGTCTTCTGAATTAGGTACAGATGGAGTACCATACTGTAGCATCGAGAGTACAACCCTCACTTTGCATAGTGCCCATCTAGCCTAAATTTAACTCCTGTAACATTTTCTATGCTGATTTGTAAGCTGTTCTGTAACCTCTTCATGGGTAACTGTTCTGGCTGCTACAGAAGGATTGTACAATCAGTCTGATTTTTTCCTATTTGTTGTATTTCATAGGCCAGGAGATAGGGAATTAGGTTTAAGGCAGTTTCGTTGTGCTGTACGTCATGGTGCTGTCTCCTTTACATAAATTCTCTTACCAATCCAAAGTTTTTCTTGTTTTTTTCAGTCTGTCTGATAAATGGAAATATGCTTTGTTCATATGCATAGCTGAATAGAGAACAGGGTAATGAATAAGAGCCCTTGAATATCTCAGATGATTTTTCTTTACTTCTAAGAAAATATGGTATTATCACATTTCTTTATTAAATCACATCTCATTTATTATCTGCTATGGTTATTAATAGCGCTACTAAATAATTCGTTGTTTGAAATTCATTTTCAAGAAAACTACAAATTAAAAAAAATCTGTAAACGTTGTCTTCAAATGTTGTTATTACTGTCACTGCATGAGTAAAAATATGTTTTTAAAATCTATTCCTGTCTTTTAGCTAAGTACCTAGCTAGTTCCTATTCAAGTAGTTGCAGATGCTTGCCTCGTTTTCCTTAAGTAGCCTTTATCAATTCTTGCAACCTGTGTTAAGCCTTTGCTGAAGAGCACTCTGACCTTGTGTTGCTAACCGCTAATTTCTAGTGCCTGACATCTCAACTCTAGATATTACTAGGTTGAACCACATGTCCTCTAATTTCCTCCTGAATCTTTCCCTAAGTTAACTTGTATTTTTCTTTCCTTTGCAAAGTGAGAGAGCTTAGAAGAGCGCCTGATGGTGTTTCCTCGTGACTTCCAGTGTGTCCTGTGATTTCTCTTAAGTGTTTTCTGACCTTCAGAGCTGATCATAAAAGGGCTTTCATAATTTTACAGTCATTTCTGATTCTTTTTCCAGTTCTACACTTTGTGTCTAAATGCAGTGATGGTGGCTGTCAGCTTCTGATTAATGGTTTCTAAAGCCAGGGATTGTGCTGTCAGACAGGTTGAATCTGATTTATGAAAACTTCAGCTATGGAGTGAAGACATGATAATAATTGGGTTTCCTAGCTCCCCATCAATTGCTTCATCACTTAAGATTAACTTCTGCATATCAGCAAAACTGTCTGGCTCTCTTGGTTTAGAGACTTTTATACGTTTAAATTTTTCTTCCCATCTACTACTACTTTGAGTCATAAAGTATTGTTATTATCCTCACATTGTGGATACTTTCGATTAAGGAGTCCATAAATGACTTGTATTCCACCTACATAAAGGACTGCTACTCTCTTTTTACAGTCCTGTCATTCTACAATGAGTTGAGCGGGGATGGGAGGACTAATAGCTGAAGAGGCTGCACATTTATGTGCAATCTGTGTGAGAGCATGTGCTGAAAAGGAAATGCAGCAGAGAAAAACACAGTTTCTCTTGACAGTCTGAAAGAAAGAGGAATTGAAAGAGAAGTAGGAATATGAATATAGCAGTGTAGGAATAATGCTAGGAGGAATGGATCAACTAAGGGAAGGAATGCCTCCAAGGGTGTAAAGACAAATCAACGTCAGTTAAAGTGTGAATAGCTGCTCCTGAAAGATCAGTTTGTAGACTAGAAGAGACAAAGACTTTGATTAAAATGTATTTTCCAAAGACAAAACACAGTTAGTCCCTGTCCACATTTTATGCTACAAGACCATGACCTCAGGGCGATCAAAGTCAAGGACAGGACTGCTGTCTGTTCAGTTGGTCTGTGGGCCTAACCAAGCATGACTCCCTCATTCCTGTGCCAATATATTTTTTACTAATTTTCCACGTGAAATCCCAGCCTGAGGCATGGCATTCAGTCTGCGTCTTCTTCTGAGGGCACTGTTCCCACATTTCCTCCTCTTATGTTCCGTCTGTCCTTTCCCTGGACTCATTTTCCTCACAATTAAACATCTCAGTGTCCTGATTAAGTTATTCTCAGTTACTTCAGGTACGTCCTAGTCTTACTTAAATCCTGATCTTCATAGTTTTGGAACTCTGTTTTTAATACTCCTTTTGCTTCTCTAGAAACAGTGAAGTTAATTTATGTCTCACTGGACCGCTTTTTTTCACCACTAGTGTGTTGTAATTTCCACTCTTGCTGGGTAATAAAGCAGAAAATAGCATTTTACAACTATTAATAACCATGCATTTTTCTAAGAAGAGAGAAAAGCTGGCTCTGCAGCAACCTGGACGGAAGTTCTTTCCTTCACATGACAGCAGGGAAAAAAAAAGTTTTTAGTTGTTTCCTCTTTTAACAGTCACTCCTTCACTGAGTCACACCTGCAGTGCTCACATTTCAGTCGAAAGATCTGTATTATACCAGAAATGTCCAACAGCCAGAATAGTTCGAGTACGTAGGTTTTCCTATGCCACTTGCAGTCAAGTGCTGGCACCTAAAACACTTCTTTTAATCCTGTCCTGAGGCACCTGCAGCAGGAGGTCTGTATCAATGTAGCCAAACAGTGATGTCTGCAAGGAGCAGGCTACGGCACCGGACATGAGTGCTATTATCACTCAGCACTAGCAGCCCTGTGCTCATCCCTTTTCCCTTCCTTTTGGAAGCAGTTGGTCTGCCTGACCTGACCAGAAATACAACCTGGCTAAGAACATTCCCTGGAGATGGCTGCCCAGTCACGTTGGCACCTCCCTCTCACCCATGCTCACCTTGTGTGAAGCCCAGCAGATAAGTTGTGTCCCAGCTAAGAGTAGGGGTGTTGTAAGTGCACAGGTCACGTGGGTCTTTGCCCTGGAGTAATAACTAATAGAATAAATCGCACTTTGCTGTGCAGGTCTGGACTGCTCTGGGTTCTGTCTGCTGCAACATGCTTTCCCTTTCCACTGCTTCTGCAGTAGCCGTGTCTCTGCTGCCTCTGGAGACACAGCTGTATGCAGACAAACGCTGACGTCTCCAGCGGAGGTGTATTTGTTTGTATGATAGAAGGTATTCAGCATGATCGGCTGGTGTAAATATGCATTTTAACACTGCTTCCTATCCACTCCAATCGTGCTTACCATGACGACTTAACTTAGCAACCTTATCAGATCTCTAGTAGCTCACGGTTTTGCTTTTAAGGCATTCATTTTAAATAAAGGATCTGCTTCTTTTAGAACATGCATTGTGATTTTTCCTGGTCTCCTGTCTTTCTTCGTTAATTTACTGAAATAGATTTGACAAAAGCAGAATGCAAAATACACTCATGGAAATATATAGCCATATATCTTTGGTTCTTCAGACAAGAAGAGTTTCAAATGCTTCATTATGTAATTCCTTCAAATAATCTTTATTCGAAAGAGCTTTAGTAATAAATATGCTGAAAATCTCTCAGGTTTGCTGTCAGGAGTTTCTAGGTTTCCCATGCCAGGTGTTCCCTGTAATTAAGAATAGTATGTGTTTCTTTCCCCAGACAGTGAACATTATCTTTGAAAAAATCCCAGAAAATGAGAGTGGAGATGCCTGTCAAACTATCCAAGTTAATGTTCTGGACTGCGACACCATCGGCCAAGCCAAGGAGAAGAGCCTTCAGGCTTTCCTTAATAAGAATGGTTTTCTCTATGGTCTTCAGCTGGATGAAATTGGTCTTGGTAAGATTGTCACTGTATTACATTTTCATAGAGTTCAGTGGTCTGTCCTAGCACAAGGACAGAGGGAAGTGGCTTAGCTGGGACCCACTGGTCCAAAAATAATTAGGTGTTGTTTTTCTTTACAAACATCTGTACAATGAGAATGCTGTTGGGATATAACTGTTTTCTATTGCTGTCCTACTGCAGAACTTGTGTCTGAGGAGCAGCAAAGAGAATTGTTAGATATCGATGGTTCCTCAGAAGTGATGGAGGATGGGATAAGGAAGCTAAATACCATTGGTCATTACGAGGTAAGCAGGGAAGCCATACCAATGAATCGAGAAGCATTTTCTCCCCAACTCCCAAATGCAGTCTCCACAAAAGTATCTGTTCGATCAAAATCTTGAAGAGATAGCTGAGCATCATCAACAGAAGGAAAGAAAGAATGTGACACACAACTTTCTTGCCAGTGAGTCATATGTTTTCTGTTACTTTTCAGAGGTTTGCTTCTTGCACGGTTGCTTGATTCAAGCATACCAGGTAAACTGTTACTTCTGTTGAGCATTTCAGTTAAAAGAGCATCTGATTTCCAGCTGTGAACATTACCTTGAATCTTTTCTAGTCTCTGCTGCTGAGTTTTTGTTGCACCATGAGCAATTGTTTGCCTCTTCCCACCTCATCTTTTGATTATCTGAACAGGTAGCAGCGACACTTGTGAAAGCTCATTCAGAGTCAGAATAAAAAATAAAAAGGACTGATGAGTTTGGTTGCTCTTCTCTTGAGACCTTCTGTGTCAGTCTCCTTCCCTCTTTCTCTCTATTTCTGCTTCCATCTACTGTCACCACTTGTACTGTAAGCTTTGTAAGCTTTTCTCTCCACTTCCAGTTGCACCTGTAAACCAGTCCTTTTCAGTGCTGCAGTAACCTGTCCATCATTGTGACAGCACACAAGGCTGCAACTGGTGGCAGAGCCCTTGTGGGTGTAGCACATTGTGAAAGCATAGCGAGCAGTGTTGCCTGTCTAAGGAGTTTCCATTGACACTCGTCAAAAAAGAGGGTGAGAGGCTGGGGTGAAATGTGCAGGAGATGCTTGGCCTCAGGTGATACAGTAGCTCGCATTGTGATGCTTACAGATAGACTTGGGAAATGAGGTTAGTGTGCTGAGTGCTTCTAGTGAGCTTTCTGCATGCCTCGTTGAATTTGAAAGTCTGGCTCAACATGATGATCGATTTTTATTTATTTAGAAGTTTTGCTGGTGACTGTAAGTCTGTGTCATGCAATGCAGTATGGTGCTGAGAAACCTGAGCCAGCCTCAGCCGCGCTGCTGTCTGCATGAGCAAGTACAGCGCCATCCACAGAGAGGAACGAGGGCTCCTAGCAGGACTGTTTGGGGGAGCACAAGGCTGCTCAGGACTAGAGCAAACTCATTTGGAGTCACTTCACAGATTGCTGTAGGCATTTGTTGCTCTCCTTACCTCCCAGGGAGACAGTGGTGAACACAGATGTCCTGAGTCACCGTCCAGCGTCTTAAATACAGCTTTTCCTGTGCCTCTCTTGAATCTGGTCTACAGATCAGTGTGGGACTTCCCTTCACTCCACTTGTAAAGATTTTGTACAAATTAGGACATTGTAGCATTGCAGTCAGAGTGTATGCAGTAAAGGTCAATGTAGATTTGAATCTGATCAGATATTTGAACTTCTCTCTAGTGTGATAGTACCCGCCCTCGTTACTGCAGGCAGCTATTGCAAGTGCTCCCTGATTTTACTGGGCAGCTTTTTTTGCAATTCCGGAGTGCATGGTGTGTCGTGGCTCACGTGTGCTGTACCTCATGGCAAAGGAGTCTGCTCCACTCGGTCACTGTCGTCCCTGGGCATCTTTGTCCCAGCCCTTGTTTTCATCTGTGGTTTCTGCAGGCAGACGCAGGTTAGGCTGGAGGTTCGGTTGTTTCTGCAAAGCTGTAACTACACTAATTATAGCTTAGCAGCTGCCTTATGGAAACTGTGCTGGGTATCTCTGTTAGATATTTTAATTTACTTTTTCTGACACTGACAAAATAATGTACATTTTAGGCAGAAGCTTAGTGGGATTTTGGGCAGTTGCTTAGTGGCAAGTATCAGCTATTAGCATACCTAGTTAATTTTCGTATATGCGTATGAGTGCAAAAAGGAACGTGAAGTTGTCTAGTTAGCAAGAAAAGGGAACGTTGCATGTACAGCATAAGGATAGTCCCGTTGTCTGAGGAATTCCACCTCACATTTCAATAGTGCCTAGAGTTTTGTGGCAAGCCTGGATTTTTTTTGGTTGGTTTGTTTGCCAGCCTTAAATGTTAGCAAGTAACCAGATTTTTGAAACTAGGAAGTTCTGTCAAATCTTCTTAAGATACTGGAGCATGACGTTGTGTTGTAAAGGTCTCAGAATCACCAGCCACTCTTCAAGAAGCTTAGTTTCTACACTGATTTTTAAAATGTGCAAGGAGGGGATGTTTTCATTTTTGTGTGGTGTTTCTGAAGGAAAAAAAAAACCCACTGTACTCTTACTAGACTTTCATGTGTATCTGACTCGTGTGCTCCTTTTGCTCTTAATTTTTCGCTCCTAGTAGGGTTATCGATGTGATTATTTATGAGGTCTGCACTATTGTTTCCATGAGAATAACCACAAACCTTGGCAAGAAGGTTGCTGATTATCATGGTGTCCTGTTTCCCACGCAAGAAGAGAGCTAGAGAACCGCTTTCATATCTGCTGTCCAGTCACAAATCTCCAGTTTCTCAACCTGTGGCAGCATTGCACATTCCAGGAGCAGGCACAGCCCCAGAGAGCTAATCTGAATGTGTGATACAGGGAGCTCACTGGCAAGAACCGGCCTGTAGGGAGGACAGGAGGTCTGGAGAACAAGGAAGAGGCATAGAGCCACACTACTACATCTTCTGTTTTGCAAAGTAGCTGTACTCCATGTTGTGTGGGTCTGAACAGATCTCCCCTCTCACTGTTGGTCCCCCTCAGTAACACACCTGACAAAGTAAAGATGTTTTGAAGTACCCATGCGAGCAGCCTGCCATGAAAAGTGATTTAGGCAGCAGGATACAAAAAGAAGGGCTTCTTTTTTTTCTTCTTTTTTTTTTTTTCATTGGACCACACTGAAAGAGACAGCAGGTACAGCTGCTGCAGTGATGATAAAGACAAGAAAGCATACTCCACTCGATGCTAAAATCATCATTTGTCCCAGAATTAAAGCCTGAAGTGGGGGCTTGGATCATGGCTGCACTGCACCAATGCCTCTGGTTCCTGGAAGGAAGCACGGTTCTCCCTCCGAACTCTGCCCGTCTCCCTCAGGACAGGAGCCGACACATTTCAACGTGGAGCTGCTCTCCTGCCTCTTGGAGAGGGAGGGGAGGCAGCGTATTTATTGCCCACGCTGCTCTGGGAGGGGGTGAGCTCCTGGGTAGCCCTGTTCCTGTTTACATATCTTCAGGGCCAAGTAGGAGGACTCTCCTCTCTGGGTGTTTGTGTCACCTCACAAGCTAGCCTTAGAGCATGTTCTCACTTCTAGTGTGGTTTTAAAGTGCTCTGTGTTATCTGAAAGAGCTCTGAAACACTGTATGATAAATGGAGACCCTGTGAAAAATCATGCTTATGAAATAGATTGCATTTACTTTCCAGGAGCAAGTGTAAGTGCAGATTTCTTTGGCGCAAGACACAGCTTTTGATAGAGTATCTTAATGTTTAAACTGGTTTTTCACACCAGGCTGGCAGCCAAGGTTTAAAAAACACTTAAATTATTTTGGCAGAAATCCCTTCCTAGAACTGGCCAGTTGTTTTTGTAATTATGGAGGGAAGTATACTAGCACTTGGCAGGACCCAACATTTGACAGCAGAGCAGTGGTGTAGTTCTTAGTGGGAGCTGTTTTTGAGTTACTCTTTGACAACAAAAGCATGACTTGCCGGTTTCTTTTAAAGATAATAGTTACTATCCTGGCAGCACTATAAATTCAGGGAAGGAAAGGGGAAGATCATTCCTAGAAATCCCAAGGTGGCTAGATAGGGATCTTGACCCTACAGCCCACGGGGCGTAAATATTTTTCTCACTTTGGGAATGGAATAGTTCTTGGGAGCACCAGGCTAGACCCTCATTGTGGCCCCTCTGTAGGGCATGGGGCGGGGGAAGGCTCCTGGAATGGACTGAGCTGGAAGAAAGGGGACCAGAAGAGACATCACCCCTGTGTTTACATCCCTGACTCACCTTCCCGTAAGATCCTACTGGAGCCAGATAATTCAGCCCAGGTGATCTGTAGAAAGATGGGTGCAAGAAGCAGCACAAAGCCGACCATGAAAATGTCCAAGTAGGGGCAGAATCAGAAAAATCAAAGAAAGGGAAAGGCCTTAGAGGCCAGCTTGTCAGGAGCGCTGCCTTCCCACCTGGCCAGGTAAGGCTAGCAAACCACAGCGGCTGCCGGTGCCCAAACGCCAGCCCCCGCTGTGCCCTCTGGGAGCGGTGCATGCTGTGCTGAGAACAGAGCTGGCTGGCACGCTCCTGCGCTGCCACGGGCTTAAGGACAGAGGAAATGAAACTGAGAGTTTCATGAATTCTAGACATTTTTGTTTCAGCAAGACACATTTGTTTTTTGCTTTCAGATTTCAAACGGAGCAACCATAAAAGTCTTTAAAAAGAAGACAAATACCCGATCAGGTAACAAAGAACTGCAGTCTTTAATATTCCCTGGAGAATGGGCTGGGAGTGCAGAGGGCTGAGCTATGACAGGTTCTATCTTGGTCAATAAGAGGTCCAAAAAATTGGCACTTTGAAGTATCTGAGCCAAAGGAAGAGGCATGCTACTGTGGCTCTGGGCCTCTGGCAGGCACAGTGGGCCTAGGAGGAGGAAAGAAAGCAAAGGAAAGGAGGACAGAAGGACTCACAGTCCTCAGCAAATGGATGCTTAAAGATACAGACCCGTAGGCAGACAATCAGGGCAGGGAGGCCCAGGTGACACCAAGTGCTGACTGGTGAGACAACCACAGGGAACAAGCCCTGCTCCAGTGCCTGGTGTTATGCATCATGGACATAGTGGTCCAGAGACAGGCATGACAAAAAATGCAGTTTTGGAATTTTCCTTATTCTCTTGACTGTGTTTCTGAAAGCTTTTACTTGGCTGTCTCAATAGCAGATAAGCAGTTACAGGGTGCTTCAGGGGGTCAGTTCATCTCACCTACCAGCTGGTGTCTCAGGGCAGGTGGACTTTCTGTAGCCCCTGGTGAGAAAAAGACATTCCTAGTGTGTGATTCACCTCACCATCAGAGTGGGCATCTGAAGTTAGGACAGATGTGTCCCTGAGGTGCAAGTCGATGGGATGGCATTGCTCTCTCCTTCGGCAAGAATGGGGTTGTCTGTTCTCAGCCATTGCTTTCAAGCCTGACCTCAGCCCTCCTGCACTGAGTCCTCTTAACAGAGACTAAACCAAAGCACTCATCCCCTCTGCCATCTGTCATCCTCCTTTCAGAGGAGCTGTGATTTGCTGCCGGCTTACCCCAGCAGCAGATGATGATGCCCCAGCACAGTGGTCCAAGCCACAGGCTGGCACTGGGGAGGTGAGCCGGGACCTGTGCATTTCTCAGAGGCTTCCCCATGCTGCAGGCAGGAAGGCATGACGCTGAGCCTGCTCGCTCGGCATCCTGGCGTGCACCCTGCCGCCCAGCCCAGAGCCCAGCCGAATTCATGAGCTTGCAACTGTGTGTTTCATTAATGCCTGTGTGCTCTCTGCTTTCTGTTGTTTAGATGTGGACTACTCGGATGAACACTGTCATTTGGTGAGTTCAGTCATTACCCTGTTAAGTGGTAGATTTGATACTGAGCTGCATTTGTGTCTGTGTAATCTCTCTGATCTCTTCACGACAGATTTTACTAGACTGTGAAGCAAACAAAGATGTGAAAGGAGCAGGTCACAAAGGAAAGCAAAAATTCAAAGTGAAGGAAATGTATCTGACGAAGCTTCTGTCAACCAAGGTAAACTGTAAAGGCCTTATTTTGGGGGAGGGCTGATGTTAGGCTTGACTAGTTTGGCACAACAGAAATAGAAATTAAAGCAGAAATTGTGCAGACTTCCTGCATGTATATCAAATATTAAATGAAAAAGTAGCCTATAAAAATTACTGTGCTAACTATGGATTATCACCATTTGCAAAGACAGACACATTTCAGGTTTTCTGATGCTAGAGATCTAAACTTGTCTGTTACTTGCACTGTCTCCTCAGTAAGCACAACCTTTTTTCTTCAACCTAAGAAATAAACTACAAAAGTAGTTACTGAGCTTATAGAAAGTTTGTTTTGCTGCTGAATCTCATAGAGTGAGAATGGTCCTTTCTGGAGAGACAGCTTTTAGTCAACAGCCTCCTCACTCTGTACTGGAGTTTGCCCAGCTTAGAGGCAACTTCCAAGGCCTGAGTTTCACAAAATACCGCCCATGAAATGAAGTAATCTTTTAGGATCTCAAATTAAGCATCCAAAATAACTGGATTAATTTTAAAAATAAGATCCTTAGGATTTATAATAGGATTACCTAATTTATACAATGCGCCTTCCTTAGGAATAAGCCCTGCTCACTCCCTCTAGTAGTGTCATCTTGTTTCTGACTTACTCAAAAGGGTTATAAAACTCTTTGCAACAGCATATTACTTAAAATATTAATCAGTGCACAACACTGAGAACTGTGCGATACGAGAGGCCTGAAGGGATGATGGTTATGGCCTTCTTGCATTTAAAAATCTGTCAATCATTATTTAATTAGATTGTTGATAGCATCTGAAGTAATCTGGGACACTATCCGAAGTGAGAGTGAAGACTGGTCACTTCTCATTAGCTGTGGAAACTAACATAAGCCCTTAGGAACTGCTGGAGTAAAGCAGTAAGATCTTACGGTGGAAGACTGAAGATCGGTCCTTAAGAAGCACTCCTTTTAAAGGGCTTTGAATTCATCATCTCCTTCTCCAGAGCAGGACAGTGCTCTGAGTAACAGAGCTGTGATAACCTTCACCATGAAATTCCACCCATGATACGCCTTGCTCTAAAGGAAATTGCACTGAACCATGGCTCTCCCCCCCACCCCACCATACACGCACACAGACACAATTGCAGAGTTTGTCACGTGAAATGAGCGGGCCAGTAACACATCCAGGCCCTGGGATACGCTTAAATCCTGCTTGTTGAGAGAGGGTTGGGCTGAACTGAGCTTCAGAACAGATGTGAAGGAAAAAAAGTACAAACTAGTGTTTTGCTGTGTTTGCCTCTCCTTATGAATAGTCTGTCACGATGACAGTGAGCTCGTCAGCAACCAAGCCCTTGCTTTTGTGGGCCAAATAGCTTCACTTCTGGATCAGAAATACCCAGTTTTCAGTTCTTCTCTCTAACTTTAGTGCCTTCGTATGCCACCCAAAGGTGTTTTCCTGAAATTAGACCAAGTGCCACAGTCACTTGGCTGTGAAGTGTTGATGAGCATGTGTGCTCAACTGGTGTCTCAGACGGCACCATGAAGACCTGTGCCCTAGGAAGCTGGTTAAACTCCTTTTGCTCACCTCCCTCGTACTTCCAGTCACAAGTTCCAAACACCTTTAGCAACGGTGCCAACAGTATCCGAAGAGCTGATGCTGTCTTTGTGCAGGAAACTCAACAAGTGATTCCTTCCACCTACGGCTGATCACAAAGTTCACCACAATTCTCTTAAAATAAAGTAACAGTAAAGTGATAGGACATGTGACATCTGAAAGCAGCTTATTATGGTGTATTTGTAGTTTCAGTTTTGTTATTCACTGTCTTGTTTGCCAATAACCTGTGGCCTAGAAGTTTGCCATGGGCCTGTGGTAGTTTCTGTGTGCGGTTGCCGTGGGGCACGCTGAGCTCTCTGAGACAAGAAATCCTGTTCTTTTCTTGGGTAATAATAACACTGTCCATTTTCTTACTTTTCAGGTTGCAATTCATTCAGTTGTTGAGAAGCTCTTCAGGAGCATTTGGAGTTTACCCAACAATAAAGCACCTGTTGCCATCAAGTACTTTTTTGACTTTCTGGATGCCCAGGCTGAGAGCAAAAAAATTACTGACCCCGATGTGGTCCATATATGGAAAACCAACAGGTACGCCCACACGATACGCGCAGGAGTGCCTGCGCTCATTTAAAAATGTAGTTGCAAAGATGGAGTGGGTCACCTGTGATCAGAAGAATAAGATTTTGGCATGTCTGGGTGGAGATGTGGTTTGGCTTGGTGGATCGCTATAATTGTAGTGTATGGATTGGATACCCAGACAAACCGCCGTAGCTTGCAGGACTTTGGAGTCTGCATACTGACTTCACGCTCAGGAAGCAGTGTCTGCAGGCTGAGAGCATTATTAGAGGATGGAGGGGTGACTGACTGACTGACTGACATGTTTGCTCTGTAGCCTTTGTTCCCTGGTCCCTTTTTTAACATGAATAAGCAGCTCAGGAATGTTCTTCTTTCCATGAGTTCAGTTGCAATTAAACTACCATTTTAAAGCAGTTGTGCGACCTGAGTGGTTAATTTTAAAGATGCTTGTCCTTTCTTTGTCTAGTCTTCCTCTTCGCTTCTGGGTGAACATCCTGAAGAATCCCCAGTTTGTCTTTGATATTAAGAAGACTTCACATATAGACGGCTGTTTGTCTGTAATCGCCCAGGCTTTCATGGATGCCTTTTCTCTAGCAGAACAGACACTGGGGAAGGTAACGCCACCCTTCCAGTCTTTTGCTAACTTTCAACCAATGTCTTTTTCAACTGTGTCGTGATTTAGGGGATGAAGTCCTGGATCTGTTGATGTCAGGGGCAAAACTGTCAGTGGCCTAATGGGGTCGGGTTTCCATTCCTTGTTGCTCTGTCTCACCAGACTTTGAAGAATTCACTGGAGCAGACAGATGGAGCTACTAGAATGCCATGTTTATAGTTAACTGCCACTTGCCTTCTCTGCAGTTAGTTTCTGCGCAGTGTGGCTATAGAGTATGTGGAAGAGAGTGGAAATTGTAAGATTTTAATGAAGTTTTAAAGAATTTTTAAACAAAGGTCTTAAAAGTATTAACATTATTTGATAAGTAGTCCACATTTTGTCTGCCACAAACCAATGTACAGAAAACACACATAGCAAGCTACTGGGAGCTGTAAGAATACATGAAAGAGCTCTGAAGTTTGCAACAGTTCCTTTCACGTCTTAGCTGCTCCTTTTTATATGCAAAAGTATTTATTGGAGTAACAAGTCCAGAAATCTGACATTCAAAAGCTCTTTAGTACAGTGTCCAGAACTCTGGGGATCAGAAATACTTCATTTTTCCCGAGGATATTTTCCTTTTCTTTAGACCAAAGCAGGAGGCATTTGTTCAGGCTCACGCTACCAAGAAAAACAGGCTAGAGATTTTTTTAGCCTAAAAAATTTGTATAAAATGGACTAATTTCCTATGTGATCTGAACCAACTGCTCATGTGTTAAAGGTAAATAACAAATAATGTGCTTATTTATCCAATTTTAGGAGTGAAGTGTCATGAATTAGAACTAATCACATCACTCACTTGATGGAAAAGCTGCACATGAGCATGGTCTGTTAGGTTTCTGTGCTTAACATCCATTGTGAAGAGCTGTTGATACAACAGCTCCCATTACCCGTTTGAAAGAGGATGCTGAAACCTGGTGAAGGTTTGTGATGCAGTGGACATCTTGTGGCCTTTTAGTACTACAGTGTATTTACTTTCATGATTTTTAGCCTTTTATCTTAGAACATTCTTTAGCCACTTAGAAAACAAACATCTAAATCATGTCATTTCACAGTGGAAACAGCAGTGACAAGACATCACATGGTTGTGTCATTTATTCCCCAGAATTTAAACTAGAGCAGTGACAGGAAACTACCAGCCCCCACTTTTACATTCTGAAAACATTGTTTCCAGGTGGGGCTTTGGCTCCTACCACAAACATCAGCATTTGTTTCCTCGGGTGAGCCTAAAGCTGCCTGGTAGGTCAACACAGACCTGGAGTGTTGAAGCCCTGGGGAAAAAACTAAATCCCCTTGGCTGTGCATGGCTGGCAGGCAGCTCTCCACGCTCTCGAACCCCTGTGCGAAAGGAGTAATAGGGACCAAGGCGTTTTAGGGGAACCTCTGCCAGGAGAGCATCTGGTGAGGCTCTCTGGCGTGTTACCCGAGGGGACCTTGCCATGGCACCGCTGTACCCTGCGACTAAAAAGGGTACCGGCCTCAAGCCCTTTGGTTCACCTTTCACAACCTTTCAGGTCTGGGGAGGGGCGAGGAGGAAGTAAGAAAGAAAAATATGTCTAAGGGACAGACGTTCATCACTCCTGATGACAATAGAAATAATGATATGGCAACTGTCATGAAACACAATGCCCTGTTACTGAGGTCCTGCCTCTGTTCTTCATCTTGATTTCATAGCCGTTATTCCTTGCATATAACCACTGCAGAGAGACATGAGTCACACAGAGAACAGACACAATTAGATGCAATTAACTACGTGGAGGTGGAACCTCAGGAAATCTGTGCTGTGAAAACTGACAAGGCTTCAAATCTTTTCTTTTAAGGAAGCACCAACAAATAAACTCCTCTACGCGAAGGACATTCCACTCTACAAGAAGGAGGTGAAAGCGTACTACAAAGCCATCAGGGATCTGCCTCCGCTGACCACTTCAGACGTTGAAGAATTTCTAACTCAGGAATCTAAGGTATGGCTGAGAAGTGGGAACTTCATTTGCTTTCATGTCAAGCTTTTTAAAAGGGAGAACTAGCCGACCAGAACTGTTTTCTGTTTTAGAAACATGAAAATGAATTTAATGAGAAAGTGGCCTTGACTGAAATCTGCAGATACATAGTGAAATATTACGATGAGGTAAGCACGTCTGCTATTTCTGCTTCACTCCTTAATGTTAACTTGCTACCTCGGGCTCGAAAGTTGGGCTTGACAGAGTAACCAGGGGCTGGCCTGGCCTGAGGCTTGCTGGCGAGACAGCCCCTCAGCGGTGCAGCCCGGGCTGCTCCTCCTGCCGGGCTGTGTGGGGCCAGAGCAGCCCCCCGGGGTGGCCGACCCCCCCCCCGCCCCGAGGGGTCACACCCAAAGGTTGATACATGCACCTTTACTGTCACCGCTGTATTTCACAGAGACAGTAGCAATAAAATTCTCCCTGCAGTTTGGAGAAAGTTGCTATAGAGTCCAGGCTTCTGGGTTCACTGTGTTTACAGCGTGTCTGCTAATGCCTGTCACAGCTCCTGTGCACGCGCTGCGTTTCCCTGGCGAGTCAGAAACCAGATCAGCCTGCAGCACCGGGGATCTCGATGTGACAGGCAGCACGGGCACCTCAGCGGAGCACCCTCAGCCTCACAGCAAGAGGTGTCGGCTCCTTTCCCGTCATAGCCCTCATGCTCTGCTCTAATGGTCTTTCTCTTCCAGAAAAGAAGCTATCACTTCCAGTCCCTGCCATTGCCAACAAAAAAAATAAATCTTTTCTCGACTGAAAGCACTTAGCGACAGGCTGCCTTTAAGCTGCTTTGTAAGAAAATCCCTGCGCTCCGCTTTGCGGGAGAGGATTCTCCACTCCATTTTGCTCGGCATCCTTAACAGAGGCTGCGCCTGCCTGTGCAGGGCCGCAGAGAGGAGCCAGCTGGGCTGGGTTGCCTGAAGGCCTCCTCACCACTTCCAGCAGGTTGTCTGGGTCTCCCGGCAACCAGAGCTTTCTCCCTTTCATCCCCAGCAGCACAGCAGCAGCGCTTGCTGTAATCATCCACCTGTTAGCTAGCTTCCCGCTTCTGGTCGCTAAGGTCTCAAATTGTCTGGGCTTGGCCTCAGATCCTGGCCTCCGGCAAGACGCTTGGGGTGGTACTCAGAATGGCACTACACGTGATTAAGCTCTTTAAAATTGTTGACACAGGAGGTTTCAGGATACTTCTAATCTTGGTGCCCATTTTTGCTTTTTTGAAGCTAGTACTGGCTAACCTCACCCCCTCCTTAGAAGGAAACCCTCCCTCTGCGCTTCCCCCTCTGGCTTTTGACTGGGAGCAGCTAAAACTCCTGTGTTCTTTGCTGAGACCTCGGTCGCTTTGTAGGGCTGCCAGCGCAGAGGTTTCCGACAGCAGTAACGCTCCTCCCCATCACCTGGGCCGGTGCCGAGTGGGCCAGGAGAGGAAGAGAAATAAAAGATCATTTGCAGATCTGCTCTAGGGTGAAACTGGCCTTGCCTCGCGCCCCGAGAGATGAACATGCATTGGGTTTGTTTGGGCTTTTTTGCTTGGCTCTGTCATTCTTTTGTGGAAGTGTTGCAAAGCCCGTAATCTTAATGACTTGAAAGGAAAAATACCAAAATGAAGCGTTAAAAATCAGAAAAGAATGTTTACATATAGGCAGGCATTCAGATGGATTTTTCTGCCAGTAGTTGCTGGCATGCAGAAAAGCAGGCTTTAAAAAACAGTGGGTAAAATAAGCACTAAAAAACCGATTCTCTTTTTTTGCTAATTGTTAACAGATTGTCAGCAAACTCGAGCGAGAACGGGGGTTTGAAGAAGTCCAGAAACAGCTCCAGCAAGTAAAAGACTTATTTGATGAAAAGAAAAAATGCAAATGGCTTTGAGCAGAGCACTGACTCACAGCGGCGCTGTGGGGGATTTTAAACAAGCGCTCCTGCTCCCCGAACTGCTTTGACTGACTGCATGTACAGGGTTCGAAACATTTGGACACTCGTCTCCACTCCGACCGCTCCGCGTCACGTCTGCGTTCGGGAACGCAGCGTGGGCCGGCTTACGTACTCAGACGTGGGCCTGTGAAAGTGAAAGTGAGCCCAGCGTTGGCAGGGCCAGCGTTTTTAGGTACCTGCACACAGGTGCCTTTCGGCTCGGAAGCGCTGCCCAAGGAAGCGTTCTACGTACTCGCCAGTGGGCTGGTCGGCGATGCGCAGAACGCACGGCAAGTTCAGACGTGCCCGTGTGAACTTGTAAGTTGCCTAGCTCTTTTTTTTTTTTTTTAAGAGAGAAAGCTGTTTCACCACACCCTTTCAGCGGCCTTGGCAGTCTGGGAGGATGAGCGCTGGCTTCAGAATGGGGGGGAGCTGCAGTTTCCTTCCTTCCCGGCAAATGTACACTGGTTCCTGTTTGGGAAAAAAAAAAAAAAAAGAAAGCACCAAAGTGACTCTTCGGACAAGTGTGTTCAGCAGACGAAGTGGGTCTGAGGTTTGAAGGCCAGACGCCACGTGGCACCGCTTCTCTTCCTGCACTGAGCAGTTCCAGGTGCAAAGCGACGTCGGCCACTGCGCGGGGCGAGGCTTGTGGAGAAAGGCGCCAGACCGGCACCAGTCCGTGTTTACATTTCTACCTGTCCATCCTTAAGTGAGCTGTGAGACACTTGCGGGCAGCGTCACACGCAACACCTCCGAGCAGCTGCAGCGTGTCGGAACCCCGCTGTGCTCTGATGGCGCCGCTGCCGATGGCCGCGCCTTGGCGCACAGACCTGTCCTCAGGTGCACCATCGCCCGCGCAGCAGGGCTGAGGCTCCGGGCCGGCCTCCCCAGCCTGGACAAGCCTCGCCAATCTAAAGCCAGCACGTGTTTATATTTTTTCAGGTTGTCCACACCCAGGCGCTGTCAGAAGAGGGTCAGTTCCGTAACGTGTGAGAGCGGGAGGGCCGGAGGGAGCGCCGGCTCTGTGAGAGACAGGGCGATGTGACCTCGACAGTTGGGGTTGCGGGGGGGAGGGCACGGCCTCAGTCCTGCCGGGGTGGTTCCTGCGGCTTGGCCACGTTCAGGGAGGGATGCGTGACATTTGCAGCGGTGGCTCAGGTTAGCCCAGCTGGACAAGGCGGCTGCCGTGCAGTGCCACCGGGGTGCAGCCGTGGCCCTGGCTCTGCTGCCGCCCGAGCAGCCCTGCCCTCCGCTGCACCCGGACGGCTTCCGCTGCCGCAGACTCTGCCTCAGTCACACGGAGACGCTCATGGAGGCGTCGGTGAGACCAGGACACGTCTCCACGTGTTTCTGGGGGTCCCACCGCTGGAGGCGAGTGGTGCGGCGGCCTGCAGGAGGGGGAAGAGCTGCCTTGCAGAAAGCCTGTGCCAGAGCCGTGGCCGGGCAGGGACGCCCAGGCGGGCTCCCAGGCAGTGGGGCCCTCGAGCCGGTCGCTGCCGCTGCCTCGGGGGGCCCAGGGGCTGCAGCATGGCGTGGCGAGGGCTGGCTGGGGGGTGCGGGGGCTGCCCGGGGCCGGCACCAGGCACAGTCCCACAGCGATCGCTGGCCGCCCTTTGGCAGCAGCACGGCCGCCTGTTAACGTGGAGAAAAAAGCAAACACAAAACCACGTTGCCTACCGGCCTGCCCCCTCCCTGCCGTGCGGTCGCACAGGTTATACCTCTGCGTGTCAGAGCGGGCAGCGGCCAACCCATACTGTGATGGCTTTGGTTTGGTTTGGGTTTTTTTTAAATTCAAGTCTTACACTTGCTATTAAGTGTACACTTTATACTTGACGGAATGTATGGCTTTGTTCAGGAAACTGCACTACGATGTTGCAGTGCTTTCAGCAGTTCTTGTCTCTGCCTGGCACAACATATTTTGATAAGTTTAGTTTTAATTGGGAAAAAACCCCACCCCAGCCCTAACCTATCTCGCCCTCTGTCCTAAACGCACGGACCGTGGCTCGAGTAGCACTTAAGCTTAGAATACCTGTACCTAAGGGCTTGATTTTTTATCATTCTTAACCTAACCTTTTAAAGCAGCATCAAATGAATAAATAAAAAAAAGCACAGCAATTAATACTAAAGGAGGGGCATGAGCAGATTACTCTTTCCAGGTAGAGAGACATCGCAGCAGTTCCGCTCCACTTCAGGTGTTTGCTGGCAGTGCGTCTGAATGAACTGTGATGGTTTGGTTCAACGGTAACCTTCTGTACAGGCAGAAAAAGAAAAAAAAAACCCCAACATTTCTGCTTGAAAAGCTGTAAAATAGAATCTGTTTGCGTGGGTCTGATCCTGTGAACTTCACTGTGTGTGTTTATATGATGAAGAAATGAAAAATCAGTCCTATTCTGTATTTGTACTACTGCTTGTTTGCGACTATAGCTTTAACGATTTCTAGAGATTACGTATGTGTTGAAGCAGGCCCTGTAGCCTTAGCCTACAGCCTGGAATGGGATTATTGCCTTTATTCAAGCCTCCTAAACAGTGTCACTCTGTTAGTAAACCATTTCAAGTCATGCTGGGCCTTTGTAACCCGTCAAGTGGATCTCACGAAGTGATGTGAAGTATAATTAAGTGATTGTGGCTCTTTTGGTAGGTTTGGGTCAGCACACAAAACATTGGCACACACCTTCCGTACCCGCAGTTCGCTGTCACTGTTACGCGGACAACAAGAACCGCCTCTGGCTAAAGCCGTACAATGGCAACCCAATGATTCTAACAGCAGTCTCTGAAATGAAAGCAAACTTCTCTGTAACTTAATTTTCACATGTTTACAGGCAAACTGCTACGGCAAACAGCATATTTTCTAACACTAGCTTACAGAGCATTATTTTGCAGTCATCCAGTTTCAAGTCAAATCTTACTAATGTGTAAATTCCTGTTGTACAGAAGTTATAACCTGTTGTTTAAAATGAATGGTTAAAAAAAAAGTGCAAATGACAAATACATGTTGGTGTTTGTATGGGTTTATCTAGAATAAAGTGCATTTGGAGGTTCTTCTGATTAACTTGTGTACTTTAAAGTGGTTGAAGGAAAGCAAGCACAGCTTGTCGGGCTGCCAGGGTCATGCAGGCAAGGGGAGCACAAGGCACTGGCTGGCATCGGCTGCCCGGTGCTGCTGCGGTTCCAGCCCGGCGCCCAGCGGCACGGACGCCCCGCCGCTCCACCGCTGGGAAGGGTGGGAGAGGCAGGCACGCTGCCACGAAGGCAGGGTGCCACGTCAGGCGGTGACGCTAGGGCCGAGGGGTGCTGGCCCAGAGCCCAGCAGCTGCTGAGCAGCGACCTCCCGGCAGGGCCTGGGGCCGGGCCCGGGGGGTCCCAGCCGCCCTCCCGCCGCG
>Ga0181612_140794_pt1 | contig 20114 bp, 7 predicted proteins | sample HoacroProtozoa21_FD_119630 | JGI IMG/M metagenome (GOLD analysis project Ga0181612, IMG submission 119630) | Hoatzin crop microbial communities from Cojedes, Venezuel. Combined Assembly of Gp0051906, Gp0051904, Gp0051908 | reverse complement strand
TCAGAAAGTCTGCCAGACACTAGCTTCAAGCAAACATCAACCCCCAAAACCTCAGTTGGCAAAGCTCCAGGACAAAAACTAGAACACTGTTATTTAGTTTATTAATTATAATAAATTATTATTTTATTTATAAATTATCTTATTTATAAATTATTAATTCATTATTGCTATTGCAAGCATAACAGGTTGGGATAAGTAATCAAAAAGCTGCCTTAATGCTTCAACTCTTGAAATAATTTCCTGAATTAAATCCGTTAACTGATCAAATTATTTTAACAAGTGTTTTGAGTATCATAACCTGGAGCAGCAAGTGTCAACCTCACATCACAAAGCTTGAGTTTACAAGTGCTAGTCACAAAATAACAAGTCTTCAAAGTTACAAGTGCAACTAACTGATGACTCAGAAAAGCTAAAAATAGGGAGGAAAAAACCAGAAGAAAACACAATACAGTTAAGAGTTACTGACTCAAAACAGAGCATTTCAAACCAAGCCTGGATATATAAAGCTAGGCAGAGATTCAGACTACAACATGACCTTTTTTCTTTAGGCTACGCCTCGAATAGGGTATCTCAAAAGACACTGTGATCTTTGTACACCAATGCACAGGTAGGAAGCTCATCTCTGAGCAGGACTTCATCGCTTTCAGCCCCTGTGGGTTGCTGCTTCTTCTTGGAGTGGCCTTAACTAGCCAACGGTGTCAGACAGGCAGTTTCACAGCCCTAGAGCAGTGGGTAGTGAGCGGACAGAACTCTTATGGCAAAGCACTCCCTATTTAACTGCGCACTACGTCACACACAATTGCACCACCTCTTAAAAGCTATCATCAGTTCATAAAAGCTCAGTGTGTTTTGCCTGTCAACAAGAACAGTAATCAATCAGAAATGTATGCAGCAAAGCTGTCCTGTAGAGCATGTTTTCTGCTTGTACAGCCCTTAGCTATAACTTTCTAAAATTGTCCTGGTTTTGCTAAATTCGCGTACTGTGAATTCTGAAAGTTTTAGTCAAATACTGTTTGTAGAAAACTGCCCATAAAACACATGACAATAATTCAGAATGGGATCCACCAGAAACTCTCAACAGTGAGAAGCAATGAGAAGAATGAAACCTCAATCAAGACTGTACCCCAGCTGGGAGCAAGAGCAAGACAAGGCACTTTGTAAGAGTCCTTTCAGCACTTATGCCCATTAGGTGGTGTAGAAAAATGGAAATTCTTTGTCAACTTCCTGCCACGAGAACCAAGGATAAGAGAGGCAAGGCTGCAATCGATACTGGGAGCTTAGCAAACATCAAGATGGCAAAGTCAATGGGTAATGCAGCCCTTCAGAAATCTCTAATAAAGCTTGGAGACTCCATTTACTAAAGGAACAGAAATACAATTTTGTCTTCTTAAGTCACTGATGTACACAAGTCTTGGCCTAGACACTAGGTTTTGCTTGATTGCCCAAACTTGCAAACCCTGTTAGGGCAGCATGCACGGTTCTGTGTTGCAGCTCAGTGGTCACTTGGTTGACACACTACAGTTCACCAACAGTTCACACCAGAGGGTTTTTATACAGGTTCCTCATGGGCCATTCCACAACAGCCGAAGAAACTAGTGAGCTGTAAAGAGAACACTAATGAAGAGATGCTGGACCTCCACACACTCAGACTGCGAAATTTCTTACAGAAGTAGCCCAATGTTAGCCGTTTCTGTAATTACTACTCCACATAAGGCAATTTATGGAGCCTTTACTAGTATTTTTCCAGTTATGCATGAAAAGAGACACACCCTAAACAACTGCATACAGAAGACTGCGTCTAGCATGTTCTATACAGCAAATCAAAGCACAGACTAGACAGCCAACATGCTGCCTTGAACCAAAACAGATTTCGGGCTTGTGATTTCCCCTTTACTGCAGAACAATGCATAAGTCAGCAGTGCTGGAAATTCTATTTCTTACAAACAGCTTGGGGAAAAAACACCTTACCTTTTGCTGTCCCTGTACGGATGTGCTGTGATGCTGCAACTCTAACTCCATTAGTCCTGTCATTCAACCGGCAGTCAGTTTTCTTTGCTTTCTCCCTGTGTGAATAATTTTCAGGGGTTTTTCTCCAAATGCATGGGCACAAATAACCAACCATGAATAAAAATACAATGCCACTGTAAACAAGGGCACTGACCCCAGGCCAGAAATGTATATTTAATAGCTATAACAACAAATGTAGATAATAAACAAATAGGTAAAGGCTGTTAGTGCAATATAGCAGGAACTAAACTGCAAGTAGTGTTACTAAACACTATGAATAAAGATCTAAAAAAGAAAACACAAAAAAAGAAACAGGGCAGCTGATTCTAAAATGGTCTTTGAAAGCTGTTGTGTGTGACCCAGCCTTACATAAAAGCATCTGGCTACAGAGTAACAAAATGACGGAAAGTCAACTTGGAAGCAGGCAGAGTATTGGATAAGGGTGGAAATGTTTTCCTTTCCTCACAGTGCAGGACTGCCTACCCCACAGGAAGTTCTGAAGCCCTCTGATGTGCAAATTATCTTCAATAAAACACTTCAGCAAGTTACCACCCACTGGCTAATGTTAAAGGTTGCTGCCAATTCTTACTTGATTTTCAGTGTTTTCTGGACAGCTTTACACCTTTTAACTTCCAAATAAATATAAAGAGGGAAAAGGCAAATCAATATTGGTTAAGAACTTACTTCTGTTCCTTCATCTTTTTGCTAAATTACAACTGACGTTTTGAGAAATAAATGCATACAATTACATTCTATTTTTCAAGTTACTTATTTTCAAAAGATAACATAAGGATTTTTATGTAGACTGACTTCACACTATATCAGCTCTGGCTCCACAATAGCAAAACAAAGCAACTAATTGATTGTACTGTTTATCAGAGTGAATGCTTTGTTTCATTTCACTTCTGGACTACTGGGTACATGGAAACCTACTTTTCCAGCTGTGGCTTTCCTTTCTTCTTGGTTACTGTAGACAGACTTCGTTTTTCTGTTGTATGCTAGACAGAAAACACAAAAACACCAGTCAAACAACAGAATTTTTATCACAAAATCCAACCAAAAAAGCCCTTCTAGACTAACAGGTCCGTGAGTCCAAGACGAGCGCGCTCACAGATGCCATAACCATGCAAACAACTACTGGTGTGGTGCATCCAGGCCTTTAGAACAATGCATCTTGTCTTGTGTTTATGCCATTATCAGCAAAACACTCAGCAAATTACTACTTGCAAATATTCAAGATCGATCAAAAGACATCAAGCAAATTGATGTTTGCATGCTGTCTTCCCTCTTGAGGATAAAAACAAATGTTTCATCACATATCCACTAAAAAAATGAGTCACAAGGCTTAAGGGGCTACAGAATTTAGTGATTTAAGCAGAGTTATTTGATGGTTGGAGGGTGGGAAGTACACGCAGCAAATTATTTTTACATAGCAATAAAACAGGTACCCAGCCTTGAACTGGAGGTTGCTGCTAAACTAAACTCTAGAATACAACCTAGAACGTGTACGAACAAACAAAACATCTGCATAATTGTTTAAGTATACTACTAATAGCTGTACTAGTATACTATTAATATCTCATATTGGGCACAGGATTAAAATTTATGAAAACTCAGAAATAGTCTCTGTCCAAATATGCTGTATTTGGACATCCTTTAAACAGGAAGTAGCTTTTCCTCTGCGTTACTATTTTCTTTTTCTTGCCTCAAGCTTGCAATAGGTAGACTGCATCAAAGCTTGAACATTTCACCTGTAGAAGCAAATCTCAGTTCACTACCCTGCTTTGTGAAACAAGGAAACTGGTTTGTTTGGCTTGCTATTCCCCACATAATAATCAATAGCCAAATTCTGCACGTAGAGTAAGAGTAATATTAAGCAATTCTAACATTCAAGGTTTTTCAGATCTAAGCAGTGAGCAGCCTTCCTTACCCTGATTTCAGTAAATGATTTTATGTGTAATTATTCTTCTGAACTATACTCACACCAAAATCAACCACTGAAGAGATAAATATCACAAAAATTGTATATGCATCTAGCTATTAACATTTTCAATAAATATTAATACTTAAGTTACTTAGATAATGCAGGTAAGATGGAATATGTTTCACCTGTTGTCCCTACTGTTGCATTAATATGGTTTAGTTATTAATACAGCTCCTACGTTGTTCCTTGCAAGAAAATAGAAATTCCTTAGGTGTTCCGAAATTCTCTCTGATGACAATATGTTAGAGTAACAGGAAAGTGTCTGATTAGAAATGAACATTAAACTTTTCTGATTACTTGTATCCTACTGGGAAACTTTATTTACAAATTCATGAACAAAATACGCAACTTTATGAGGCACTGGCAAGAGAATTTCTCTAATGAAGGTAAGTCACTAGCAACTTGAACTTCGACACTTATTTGTACAATTTTAGCAGGGCTCAATCTTTTCAAGCCAAATCTAATCATGTGTAGTAGACAGTCTTCTCAAGTGTCTCAGAATATTGCTTTAGAGAAAAAACAGCAACACACCTGGTCAAGTCGGTTTGTACAGTGCTCTGGGTGCTGCTGGACAATACAGCTTTTTCTTCTCCAGTCCATTACTCCATTTTGCTCAGAGTGCTGTATGTTAAGGCTATCCAGTGAAGAACATTTTGCACTACTAGTGCTGCTGAAAAGAAAAAAAACAAAAGCTAGGCCGATGTGAACAAACTTGCAGGCTTTTCTTACTAACATACACATTTTTGCATCTTGTTGGGAAACTGGTATTTTGCTTTCAGAAAACCCTAGAAATTATCAAAAGATTTAAAAGAAGTAAATTACAGGAGTTCTTGTCCTCTAAAGTTATACTAATGATCTGAACATAACTGGAGTTCCTTTTTCATTTGTCCACTATAATTTGATGGGAAATTCAGAACAGAATTTGTAGAAAACAGTACTTGAGAGAAGAGTTTCCATGGATATTTCTGCACACAAAGTCTTTTTGTTTGCTTTGTTCATACCAGGCGTGGGGAAATTTTCCAGATAGAAATGTATTCTGAATGCATCTTCTTTCTTCCTTATCGTTAATGACAAAGCTGGAATTACTTTGTAATCCCCATTTCAGAATTCATGAGACACTTCAGAAAAGGAACGCATGGCTACTTACAGATCATACTGCAGCTGTGTTTGTCTGAATTTCAAAATAGTCATCTTGCTTTATATTTTTACCTTCAGGATTGCTAGTTTTGAGTAGTGCTCGGAAACCAGGATTGCTAGTTTTGAGTAGTGCTGGGAAAGGGGAGTTGCATTTGGCATTTCCGTTGGACCTTATAATGCCTTCCACTGAAGCTTCTCTTTACAGCAGCCAGTCAGAAGCAATATTTAACTAGGTCTGGGAGCACTGGTCAACAAAGACTGCTGGAAAAACAGTCAGGGGTCTGACAGAGTCAGTAAGGCACATGGACCTATAAACTTTTCATCTGTAGTACCAAACCATGCCCTACTACTGACTGGAAGCCAAAAAAAAAAAAAAAAAAAAGGAGTTAACATTTTTAAATTCTTATCAAAATACTTCTGCTGATAATTGAAAGTGTCTTTTAAGTCAGGGCTCTTGGCAAGCTGCTTCATGAAGCTTACTGCAATATGAAATGCTACTCAGACATGCTGAAGTTCCAGTAGCTACCCACCAAATACCTCTGGAAGTAAGTGCTCATACTACTTAAAAGATCTACAATTGAATATTAAAAAAATAGTTTAAGAAAATGGTGAGAACCCAGAAATGTCCCAAATACAGACATGAGCCCATGACTGCAGATATATAAGCAATGTCAATTTATAAACTTCTGCCGAATGGAGTTAAGTGAATCCGCTGCCAAATTTGCAGTCATTTCACGTACGCTGTGATACTACTAAATTTTTTATTTCATGTGTCCAGTCTCATTCCTACCAGTAAATTTCAAGGGTAAGGCTGCCACACTGAATAAAAACAAAAGGTAGGCAGATGTAACGTACAAACTTTCTTAAAATGTACCATTGCTATTTGAGATGAACTATTTTGACGCTAGACAGTTTTATAAAGATTTAAAAGAGAAAAGTTTCATTCAGTGCCATTCCTTTAGAACTCATAAATAGCAGGCACAGATTTTAAGGAGACACACACATAACATGAATATGAGAGGACTAACAGACCTCTAGCAGTCACGTAGGAAACACATTTTTCCCTCTTAAACAAACAGAAAATAATAGCTAGCAAAATGAGTTTCTGTCCCAGAAGTTTGTGGAAAGCTTGTCCCTGTCTTTCCTACCCAAAAGATAGATCCTACAGTCAGCTTTAGTATACTTTGTTATACAATCAATAAGAAAAAGACCATTTCTTTGATTAGTAACTATACGCCAGTAAGTGGGGATGCTGCTCTTATGACTTCACAGCAGGCTGTATATCCACTGGTATAATCAGAGATTTTGTCAAGATGACATTCTCCTCCTGAAGTGATGTAAGTAAGAGGGTCAAAAAACCAAAACAAACCACTAAGTTGTCCAATTGGTAATTTCACAAGAATCTTGTCTGTTAAAGATCTGTGAACCTTAACCAACATTGCTTTGTGCTATGTTTACATTCTGATTATTGTAATTCCAGGTAATTCCAACTCTCCCCCCCAAGATAAATGCATTTTACAGACAAAACAACATAACAAAACTGTAAAGCACAATAAATTCTGTATCCATTTTTTCTCTTAATATAGTTGAAGTATTGCGCTACTACGTGCAAACATATCCAAAGTTTCTGGTCAAAATACATTAATGGGTGAATTCACGTTACATACTTCATGTATCTGAAAGCATATACTTTAATACGGTTAAGAAATGCTCCCGCTTACAATGGACATAAACCAGCTAGGTACACATGCTTTTGCTACTAAGCAAGGGAAAGAAAGGACTACCTTCTCCTATAAGATCACCTTTGAAGCTACTGAAGAAAAGCTTAAAATCAACGGAACTGGAAATTTTCAGTACATGCATGGGTGTGTGTGCATATGGGAAAAATACAAGCAGCAAAAATTTATGTTACTCAGCTTATAAACACAAATCAAAACATCAACTCAGGTAGTGAAGATTCACAAAATCTGGGAAAGAAGAGAGTTCTAAATGATGACGTAGGCCTATAGATTTAGAAATAGGATCTTTTGAAATATTTTCCTATTACAGATTAAGTTAATAACGCCCCCCCAAACAACAAAAAATAAAACAAGAACACCTCACCCCAACCAAACAAAAACCCCAGAAACAAGTTTTAATCTAGAAGGAAACACACACTCTCAAAATACTAACAAATGAAGCTCACAATACATCCTAGTACCTACTTGGCAACGGGACTTTTTCCATTATGTTTCTTGTGAACTGCTGAGTGTTGCATTACATCTGGAAAAAAAATAAACAAAGCATAATTTCTATAGCAATTCCTACTTCCTCTTTTAGATCAACCCAACAAATTTATCTTTCCATCACTACCAGACGCTTAGCAGAAGACATCTCTGTGAAACAGGCTAGTCTTACAGCGCTGAGAGAAACAGGTGCTGCATACAGGACAGACCAGTTTGTGCAGACAGTATAATCAAGACTCTGTACCTTCCATTCCACAGGAGAATGGAACAGAAAAATATGAACCGTAACAGCCGTTTATGTTTGCTCACCTCTGTATTTAATCTTAAGGACTAAATGCATGACTGAGTATCACCCAGTATGAAAGGACGGAGAGGGACGAAAGCATGCAGCCAGAAAGTACATAATTTTGTGATTTTTATCTGAACTGCTGAAATTAATCTCAAAACTATGTCACACATGCCAAATAGCAAATTAAGACAAGTCTTACACAGAAGTATTGCATTCTGAAGCTCAAAATTCATTTTGCAAGTAAAGATTTACAAATTACATTTGACATAAAAAGAGATACTGCCTCAAACAAGAAACAAGAACTTTATAGAGACATGTTCTACCCTTTGAGGCAACTGTTAAATTTTAGCAAAAGCAACTTTTCTTAATTCCAGCTGTTGATGATCTTAGCCTTCCTGGTAGCTATCATTTTGCCTGAACTCCTCTCAATGCTACACGTAAGTCCAAATTATGATTTGGGAGGGAAAAAAAAAAATTCACAACGGCACAAAATGTGTTCTGAAATGCATTTGTAGTTTCATCAGGTGAACAGATTTGGGTTTTTTTAAGGACAGTATATAAAACACTATTTGAGCAATTTCCAAATATATTGTCTATTTACTTGATGAGTTCTGAACTGAAGAATATGGTAATGATTTTTTTTAAATAAGAAGAAGCTGTCTGAACTACATATGTGGATTACTGATTGCACATCAGATCAACCGCAAGCTTCTTATCAACGTGTGACAGGATAAGAGTGGTGTCATTCTGTGAAAACTATTGTAGGTGTTCAGTGGTCCTTGGTCACCTCTCAGTTCCATTTCTCATCCTTCCCACCTACCAGAAGCTTATACTTGTCTGCTGCTGAAAACAATGCAAAACTGGCTTGCCTTTCCTTTCCAAATGAAATGACTGACCAGCCACTAGGCTGCTGCTTCCACATGTGAACTGTTCTTGAGGTATTTGGAGAACACCAGCTTTCAGACTGTAATCAATACTCACTACAGTCCCAAACAGTCCTTATTAGCAGTCCAGAGTATAAAAGCAGCGTAAGTTAAGAATAAGAAGACGGAAACTTCAACATCCTTTCTGTGTGAAACTAAAGGCTAAAGAAATTTGGCAAATTTAATGCAAAACAGTCTGCAACTCTTGAAATGCTGCACTCAGCTTGTAACCCTGGTAACTGAAGAATAGGTAAAGGCATGAAAAGCTGCAAACAATCTTGGCTCAAGTAAATTGTAAAGTTTATCTCCCTGGTTGCTCAACACAGCTGTGAACTTCTGCCTCCAAGCTGTCTGCGAACACTCCCACTCCTTGAATTATACAGCAACCTCCTACGGAAACTGCTGAAAGTATACAAAAATTCTTCGTTTGCATAGCAGATTTCATTCAAATCTCTCAGCTTTGTACCAATGAAAAATCAATCAACTGCATGATTTCCAGAACTGAGTGTGGCACAGTTTCTCAGAGAACCACCACCTTTGAGTACACAACTACCTTCCTCCTGACTTGAAGCTTCTGAACTGTCCTCCTTGAAGTGTTCTGGTGCCTTAACCATCTTCAAAGAGGGTTGTAAGTTACCTGCAGAGAATAAAGTTCACGTAGTAACTTTATAGATCTTGAACAGCTGGACAGTTCCTGAACGCTTGCACTAAACTGGAAGCTAGGGAAATGGGAGACTGAACTTACTGGTTTGCATGTGGCAATAATTTAAACATCGTCTCCTTCAAAGCAGACCATCTCCAAGAGTAAAGGCTCTATGGAGATACTTTTATCTTGAAAAGAGTGTGCAAAACAATTTTAAAGCTATTTCAAAAGGCTGGGATTGTGATTCTAGCATGAAAAATATTCCCATTATCATGCACTTCAGATTTTTTTTTTTATAATCTTTTTTGTGTTACAGCAGGAAATCGGAAGGAGACCAACGACAGTTTCTAGAATTCTTCCACAAGTTACACTCCTCAACTGTCAAATCATTCACGTGCCAAGAGAGACCTAATCTGGGTTCAAGTCTTCTAGTGCCCTCAACACAGTCTTCATGCACAATTTTTGCCTTTTTATGCCAGACGGGATGTAAAAAGAAGTGACAGTAATATTTACAGTTTTGTCACAAAAATACCACTGCCATGCTCTGAAAAAGGACTAAAATTGGTAATGAATCTACCTATAGTCATCTGCTCTTTTCCTCCCATAAAGTTCCAAGTTAGTGCAGGTAAAAACGTCTGAAAGCTGTTGCTTAGGAGCCTGAAACTCTGACAGGAAGATCCTTCTGAATACTGTCTGCATCGAACACACGAAGCGCCCACAGATCACGGTCTAATAAAGTCTGTTGGAATTAAAAGTCTACTCCAGCCTGAAAAAGTGTCTAAAATAACGGCTATAATGAACCAGGAGGGAGATAATTGATTTCCTCCTTAATGGAACCACAGCAGCATAATTACGCTTACTGAATATATTCTTCAGTGTGAGATTCCAACTATTATTTGAGGTATAAAGACCCTTCACTGAACAAAGAATTTATTTCCACATAGGTTTTACTAGAACCATACCCTTTAAAATGAGTGAATGTTTTTGTATTTCTGTGAAGAGACATTTTTATCCCTAAATCTAAATAGCAACCGAAGCCAAATTTAAGCCACAACTCCTTTCTCTGCCAGTTAATTCTGCACAACCATTTGAGAGCTATGATGAGATTTTGCTTAAAGATATGTTTCCCCCTCTCCCCCCACACTGTCATCACATGCAAAATATGCCACCATGGGCTAACTCACAACTGCAAGTATTACCAGGATTTCAGGAATCCCAAACAGGAAACCTAGAAAAACACAGAGGCCACCTGTGCTATGCTACCCCAGACAACTCATCCAGTTCCCTTTCTCGAAAGAAAAGCAACTACGTTTAGATTTATCACGCTATTTGTCTTCATCAGACTTTTTCTTAATATTTAACTCAATGTCAGGGCTCTGAAACACCCCAATGGGCTTTGCAGCCTCTTCCCCTGCCCTCCCAAGGGCTTCGCCTGCCTGTGCTCAAGACCCGATCTGATACAGCGCAGTTTTGCAATTTTGGGTGAGACTGCTGGGAAAAGAACTGGCAGAGGCCTCATTCGGGGCCTCCATCCTTTGGCCTGGGAGCTGCATTTGAGCTCCAGTCCTCACCTGGAGTGCACTGCAGCCGTGCTCGTCCCTGGCCAAGTACCTCACTGATCCTGTTCTTAACCCTGACCTACTGACTTGGTTTTCTGCCTTGACCTCAGACCTGTCTCACTGCTTTGGATTTGTCTGGTAATCACCAGATTCTTGCCTGCCCCTGGTCCTAATCTTTCTCACAGCAAGTTAAACTCAGTGCTTTCTGTCCTATCCATCAGAGAGAACAGATCATCCTCTTTACGTTATGATTCTCTGGTATTTGAAGACTTCAGTCATATTCCATTGGAGTTTTTCCCTCTTCTCTGCTAAACAATTAAGTTCCTCACCCTACCTGTCATGCATTGTAGATCTGACAAATCCTCACAATCTTTCATGTACCCAATTATTTATTTATTATTATAGAAGTTATCTCCCATTTATGATCACATTATAATCTGTAAGACTTCCTGCAGAACTGACATTTGTCCATTTTACCCTTCTGATCTACCTGCCCTGCAGATCATTGCTGCCCTGAACTAACCCAGTCAAGTCTCTGGTTCTTTTTCAGACCATTTCAAATTATAATCACTTCCCACCTAGATGCAGTCTACAGACTAAAAGATGGATACACTGCGCAGCGTGCCTACCATGAGCATGAATCTTTCTGGACTTTGGAAACTCTTCCCTCCCCATGCAGCCTTTCAGTACAACAGTTGTCAGAATTTTTACAGCAGTAAATTCTAGCCAGTTTCACAACCATCCTGGACCTCATTAGCTTAACATTTTCACAAACCTAGCACATAAGAATGTTTTAAGTGTTAATAAAAAGTCACAAAATGACCTACAGCTTCTACCCTAATCACAATGCCTTTACCCCACCACATGAACACATTTGTCACAGATCACACACATCATTTGAAATTCAAGTCAGCTGTCATGTTTCTACTTTCTTCCAAGTGCGTGCGAGAAGTCTGTATGAAAACTCCAACTTATTCAACTCCTTACTCAGATTATCTGCAACTTCTGAGGCAGTGGCCTCACAGTCAGTACCTTGACTGCCATGGTGTATAACATGCACTGAAAGAGGAAAAGACTCAACAGAAGCAAAGATCACATCCATACAGAGAAGCTAAGCTCAGGTTGCACAATCTGTAATGCGCAAGTAGGCAAGGGGTCCACCAAGCAAATCTCTGTAATGCAAATGCTCTGAACAAGAGCCTGTATGTTCTGAAACCAGGGCCATCCCATCATTTATGTACTACGTGCCCAAAATGAATCTTAGTTTAAATACCAAGACAAATGCTTCATCTACAAAAGAAACAAAAAACAGATGTCACTTTTTGGGTCAGCTCAAGCTTTTTGTTCCAAAGTTTAACAGAGTTTAACAAAGTTTCTTAAAAGGAAAAAGTCCCAAACTGTTGTACATACTCAATTCATAATTATCTATTTTAATAGCGTGATGGTACAGAGAAGAAAGAAAGAACACAACCTGATGCTACACAGCATGTTCCCACTGTCAAAAACATGAGTATCTGCTGAAGCAACTATTCATTGGCAGGGAGTTCCAATATGACCAGTGGAAAACAATGTAACATGAATACATAATTATAAAACTGTAATTAGGCACGACAGGAAGAACAGCTTTTTACAGACTTTTTGTTACATAAAACGGAATTAGGATATTTCTTACTGTGAGTGTGCAAAGATTCCGATGAAATTGATTGGAAGAAGTTGTATACTCTCTGATTCTGCAGAAAAGCTTGCGATGTATTTGAAAATAGCTGCCTGAAATTTAAGTGAGAGTTTGTTAAACTGTAGATACTATTCCATAGAAAGAATACAAGAATTTACTATAGTACCATTTAAGAGGAAAGAAGGCAGTTCTTAAAAAGTCCAAACACTTCAAATCACATGTTCAGCATAAATAATGTTCAATGCTACTTTTGAGCTTTGTTGTTCAGTGCCAGTGCAAGGTCTGAGTACAGGCAGTACAAGAAATTGGTATGATGAATTTTTTTTAATTTAAAAAGTATGTGCTTTTTGAGCCACCCCAATTCAAACATTTTAGCCATCTGTAACATTTTATTAAAGAGGAGTTTGGACTGAGTCAAAAAGCACTGGACTTTACATCTTAACTTTTTGTTTTTTTTAAAGCTGAGACCACATTTAATTTCCCAAAACAATGCGTATCTTCCTTAAACACACTTTTTTGATTAAATACAAAATTGAAGTCACCTATAATGTCAGTATTTGAGTTTCATAATCATCTCCAAGAGCAAAGGGTGAGATTCTCAATATTGCTCTGCACTGGTCTGAGTCTGTTCCCAAGAGGTCAGTGACAAATTCTATTAGCTTCAGATAAGAAACCAGGCCAACACTGAATGGTTTTTAAATCCCACACCAAGTTTTCAGTTCTTGCTTGCCAGGAAGCATTACCCAGCTCTATTTTTGTTGAGGAGAGGCAGGGGAGAGCAATTTTTGGCAAATGGGCACATACTTAAGACCACCAAATAAGTATATATTTATGCTAAACTGACACTGTAAGAAAACAAAATTTGTACACAGGAATGCTGTTCTCACAAGGTTATTCATGTAGCATTCCAGTACAGCCACAACCTAACTTGCAAATTGTAATTATAGTTCCACACTGTAACATAGTTGGACATGTCCAAAGGTTATCCTCAAACTGAACCTCTTGGGTTTGTAGTTACTGTGCAGTGAGGCTTCAAAACCTTTTGTATTACAGTATGTTCTCTTCAGTCAACCTCTATTTAAAAAGTTTGTTCATTTAAAACCAGAATGTTTATTAGCCAAAACTGCTTGTGCAGATTTAATTTCCGGCTTCACAATCCAGCCAACAAGGACTGACAAATAACATTAGAGATCAAAACAAAACAAAATTGGGAAGGGGGAGGTTGAGGCACACAGCAGCTCCATACCTTCTTTAGCTAAGCTACTGAAACCCAAAGATCCAATATGCTTGGACCCACAGTACGTTCTGAGCAGGGGCTTGAAAAGCAGTGCCTGATTCTTCAACAAGTACCCTAACTCAGGAGACACTGCCTAACCTGATAAATAATTTCAGTTATTTTGAACAAGGTTGAACAACCCTGACAGAAAAGAACAAATGTATCCAGGTATCTGCAGCAAACAAAAAGAACAGGGAGGCACACCCAAATTCATATTGCTGTTCTGAGTTACAGGATTTGACCAACAACGTCCCACATCCCAGCAAGCACTCCCATCACTAAATAGTATGTTATGAGGTCTGGGCCATTTTCTTACAAACATGTGAGCTAGATTTAATTTTATATAATGCTTCACTATTACTGTTTATTCTTCTTGAATTCACGTTCTGTCTCTCACTCTATCCTGTCATAAAATTAGAACATATCCACTCCGTGTTACTGTTCCCAGTATTTCTAAATATACCCTTGTATAATAGAGGCAAGACCCTTGCTGAAGTGCCAGTCATTGCTGTATAATGCTCCTCAGGACAAATATTTTCATAATTGTATGATTACTTCTACAGAAGTAATCCATTAAAATTCAAAATGAGTCTCAATTTAAAACAAAACCAAAAAAACCAGAAAAAGAGTCAGGAGTATCTATTTCATTACTACCTTCCCATTTTCTTCTCAAATTGTGTTTAGGCAGCAGAACTTCCACTGCCCCTAAGGGTTAACTAGTTTGACTTCAATCACTTTTCAGGTAACGCATTTCAGGTTATTTGCTAAAATATTTACCTGATTATGGGCTCAAGATCAGCATGCCTTCGTTCTTCCCTCTTCTGAAAGCCCTGATTTAGTGCTCTTAAAATAGTCTTGTCAAACGCTTCAGAAGACAGTTCCTTTGGGAGCTGAGAAAAAGGTTAACATGAAAAATGAGTAGTTGACATTTTAAAGACTACAGTTGTTCACCATCAGTCTTTATACCTCTTGGTGTATCAACCAGAAACTCTATTGTTCCAGTTTCAGTAAGGTAATTTACAGACTAAAGGTACAACAAATCATCATAATTTAATTTTGCTAGAGAAACGCTTTGCTGTAAATCCTCACATCAAATCCAGGTGTAAGATCATTTAAAGCTCTATTTAAAGGAGCTACAATCAGAAATTTACCAATACTGTGCTTTTTTCCAGAGTAATTTACAGTCTTTTTCAGTTTATTTCTTTAAATCTTTCACACAGAGAAAGCAGGTCTGAAAATAACATTAAAAAAATACCAGGGAGGACTGAAGGCAGTGTACTCACTATCATCACTTGGTTAAATTATTTCAAAGAAACAGGAGTAGAAAGGACACAGTTTCAGTTATATAATACATTAGACTTCAGTGAGCAATATTGAGATTAATTAATAGCAAGTCCTTCTCCCATTGCTATTAACACTGAAACTTATGAAAATTCATCATAACTGTTTACAATGCCAGCATTACAAAGCGAGGTCTTCTGATGTTCTAGTTCAGAAGACAACATTCTTGCTAAAAAGCATGTCTATTTTAAATGAAAAATATTCCCCAGAACAAAGGGTTTTCACAATTACAACTTCCAGAATAACATACTAAGTACATTAAAGCTGATCAAACTTGTTAAGCTATATTAAAAAAAATTATTTTAATTTTGGGGCAATTCAAAGTAAACTGCCATTGCAAAAATGCTTTTTCCTAAAGTTAAAAGCTATTGCTAATCCGGTTAACACCTGCCATCAGTTATGATAAACAGCACTAAGCAATTTACACTAGAGCAGCATCTTTCTCTTGCATATCTGGAACACACCCCATCCAGAGCACCAGCTGGATACTACATCGTGCTAGTGGTACAACAGCACAGCTCTAAGTAATTCTTTCACTGAATGAAGTGCTGCTAACAGAGAGACACTATGGCTAATGTAGATAATTGCTTGGTAACCAAGCTAAAAGGAACTTCTGGAATCCAGGCAGGCAGGTGCTGTTAGTATTAGATTAGTATCGTGCTATAGTACCTGAACTGTATTAGATACTTCTTACAAGCAAGAAGTGCTGAAAGCAGCTGCTTTTAACTGACCCCTTTGGCTTTAGTATGCGCTATGGAGGAACTCTGACTAGAGAGTTAGTCAGTATTCACCAAAAGATACCAAAAAGCTACTGCAGAAGCAAGTGGATGAGCAAATCTCCTTGCCTGGTGTTTTGTATTTAAATTTGTCTCCAGAAACAGCCACAACTTTTTTTTTTTTTCTTTAAAACCTTCATTAAAAGGAATTCAATTCCTTCTGTAATTAAGGATTCGGTTATATGAACTCAAGATTAGGTGCTTATCTTAACTTCAGGTAATGAGACAGCCTTGCTGCTTACAATCTTCTTAGTCCTTCCACATATATGGGTAATTTCCTACATGTGAAGAGCTTTTTATTCTTATCACCTAAGAGAAGGTGCTCTTTAAATATAAAGCATCCAAGTTATCCCAGTTACTACCTTAGCCTTTCCCACTGATGCTTCTGTTCTGACACAATTTTTACAGTTATCTTACTCCTGTCACCCACAACCTTGGAATTTCCTATCAAGTATTTTGACCACCCTTTTCTGTCCCTAGGAAACTGAGTGTACCACTTAACAATGCCGTGTAGACTGGAAATAATAAAAAGCCAAAATGCAAGTGCCTATGAACTGGACAGCATTCATACTTCTATGGTGCTTTTTAAAGCAAGGTATAAGTTTTATCCTGCTTCATTTAACAATTCTTTCTTTCTTCTGTACTTACGGCTATCAAACCAACACAAACCAAACATTTTTCAGCTGTGCACATTATCCACAGAACACCTCAGCAAGCTCGTAGCAGCCTGCAGTTGTCCTCCTTTTCTCCTGCCATCTTCTATGTATCTGGACTCTGCTGGAGCAGTCAAGGCAGCACATGGAACATTCTGCATCTGCAGAGCTGCCATCAGGCAATCAGAACAGCTCTGCAACATTTTGGAGCCTGTTTTCCTGGCTCCTCCTCCTCCTGGCAGCAAGAAGGTACTAGAGGGTCCGTTTCAGAAACTGGTGTTCATCTCTGCTTTACAGGTAGGGGAACAGGAGGCATGAAGCGGAACGCCTGTCCCACAGCTGCATGGGATCCCGTATGACAGTCCTGCTTTTAAGGTTCTCTTCAGGAGCAGATGCATGTACCCTATCTTGTGGGACACCCCATCCGCAACCAGACATGCCATCCATAATCCAAATCCTCACAAATCAAGCTCTGGGAACTCCTGGAACTAGATATTCCAACTAGATTAAAGCAGCAGTGAATACTCGCTGCTTCATTTCTACAGTGCTGGCAAGCGTAATGTTGATAACCGAAACAGTGAAGAAGACAATGACCTTTGTTCGAGGTCATCACACTCATGAGGTCTACATGTGGCCCACACGCACAAATGCACTCCCTGCTTGGGGTGGGGAGGGGGGAGAACAACGTAGAGAACTTACTTTTTTTAAACACATGCATGCATAAATAGTTGCTAGATTTTCCTCAAATTTAACTCCTTGAGAGAGTGAATATGCCTGCCTTTGTTCTACTGAAGAATACAACAGTAGAATTAAGAACTCCTTAATTAAAAACAACAAATGATACTCTTTAAGGTCATTCTAACAGGGACAGCAATAAGCAAAGGAGCAGTGCTTATATCTATATATTAACTCTGCGGGGAATACTAAAAACTTATCTGGTAGTTTCACGGTAGTTCAGCTAAAACTATAAGAGCAATTTCAGATTAGACAAACGATCTCCTCCTGTGAAACTCCCCAAACACTCTGTTTAGCTGCTTCATCTGTCAAGCTGCTCTACCACACAATACATGGATTTAAATGGTTAATACAGTTGTGAAGTACAAAAATCTAGTAGCATGCTTTTGTTTCTGTAATTACAGCCCTGAAATCACAGCTCTTCTAGACTACTTCTGAAGTTATAAACCTGATGTGTAAATATTTACATTTTAATACATACTTTTAGCAGGAATTCCTGAAGCTCCTGGTGTGTTTTTGTTACACATGTTACCGAAAGATCAGACCAGGTTACCTAGTAAGGAAAGAAAAGAGCATGAAGAAAGTTTCTTTTCCAAGTATCATACCAGCTAGCTGATCTTAACACTTCCATAAATCCCGTGATCTCAGTGTTAGAGTTAACACTTGCAGACAAGTAAATACCAAGCAAAACAGGGATAATGGTGCACTTTTTCAAAGAAGTACACTAATTTTGAGTGTACATTTTAAGATCATCTTCATGTTACTTGTGGCTAAAGGGAGTATGAATAAATTCGGGTGAATGCAACGAAGTCCCTGAAGATTACTGACTGACTGCCGCAGAAAGAAGCCAGGCAGAAGGCTCTATAATAACAGGACTTGCATCAAACAGACATCGTTAACTGCAAAGACCAGGTACCAGAGAAAAGGACTATAGATCAGATATACTGGATTGAGTTCTCACTGTCATCGTCACGAGTCAAAACAAGAAAGAAAACAAACCAACCAACCTGTCTTTATTTATATTACCTATAAAATAATTTTATCTGCCTCAGGCTTGAAATTTACAGGGTCATATAGAAGTTGTTGCAGGGTACAATTCACAAAAAGTACTGCAAGTTACTAAAGAAGTTACTCAAGTATCAGACAGCATTTTGGTATACGCTTGTACAAAATTTTAGCAGCTTATTGCTCTGACACAACATGCAAGTAGTAAACCAGCACCTTCACATGCATATTTTGAGAAAAAAAAACAGAATTAAGCTTGGTTAGATGAGCGCTGCCTGGCTTTAAGCCCACTCCTGGGCTTAAGATTCCCATTACATGCATGGGAAGACTCTGTGTAATGGGAGTGGACATGGCAATTATAAACATTTATTTACTCCCAAGAGCTGACAGAATAATGTCACCACCAACCGCCTTCAGCTTAGTCCCGAGAAACGCCAACTACTGTTGGCCCCTCAGTTGGGAAGCCATAACTGTAATCGTTGTTATAACCTTAGAAAAGCAGTGTCTGGGCAAGCACAAAATGATCCGCAGTGAGGAACACAGCATATACCTGCACAGATGAGGAGAGGAAACTCTTTCCTAAAAGAACTGAAGTGCAGGAGTTTCAAGCTTACTCAAATACTTGCCAGAATATCTCCACATTCCCCCTTTAACAAAGAAATTCAAAACCACTGTCAAATCTGTCTACGTGCTGAATTTTCAAAATAGTTTTGTGACTTTAAATATTAATAATCCATTATGGGCATCCTGTATAAACCTCTCCTACCTACTATTGTATTTCACCTAGTACTCAGCCTACAGATTATTCGGACAAAAGATCGATGACAAGGCTGAAATACTTGTGCAAGTTAACCTTTAAGACTCCGAAGGCTACATTCCACATTAAGGTCCTTAGCAAAAGGAGAGTGCAGAATTTCCTGCAAATTTAATCTTCAGACATGATCAACACGGTATCTGTTGCCACTACCTCACTTCAAAAACAGAAACAGTATACACGTCAATTTAACTCTAATTTTAAGCTTCTAGTAATACCAGAAAAGACAAAACTCTACCATTCATATCCATTTAGAGAATACAATATCAAACTTTGGGATCAACCCATCAGTTTTCAGCTCAAAGTGGCATTTTTTTTTAAGTTTGCCTCTTCAAAGAGCTCCCATGACTCATGTCAAATGGCCAGTTACAACACTTGATCTAAAACATTCTTTTGTTTGGGGAAAAAAGGTAAAATTTAACTCTATGTTCAAATCTGATATACTACAAGGCACACATCTGTTGGCCAAATGACTCATAACGTTAGTCAGTCCTTGCTAAGAAAATTACTACTTTGATTCAATTAGAACATTACCACTAATGGCCTTAACAGTTATTATTTCACACCTACAGCCTTTAACACCTGATCTCAATATTGAAAGCTTCTCTTCCAAAGTAGTAAGCAGCAGTGTTTTGTTTAAAATTCACTCACATAATTGTTTTATATGTTGCCTCTGGCTGTTATAATACATGAAGTCTATACTGGGCAGGCCTTCAAGTTTGTTGACATTTTTTAGCTTGTTGGTTTTTAACTTAAACAAACCAACCAACTTGCAGTTTTGTCAAAAAACACAGGAGCCATCCTCTTATGGTAAACATTCATGAAAGAGATGACCATATGACTCCAAGTAATATCTAGCTGCAGACACAAGAACCTCCTATGCCGCTTGAGCAAACAGTCAACTAGCTTTAGGATTCTTGGTAACGCTTACCCCAAATTAGCAAAAGCCGAGTTTCCTGGAGTGATCTCACACATCCGGCGATGGCTGGTGTTTTACACTTTCCCACTTTATGCCCACAATTACATAAAACACCTGATAGGCCCACAGAATCCGAGAGAATTACAGGACAAT
>Ga0181612_126036_pt1 | contig 20114 bp, 14 predicted proteins | sample HoacroProtozoa21_FD_119630 | JGI IMG/M metagenome (GOLD analysis project Ga0181612, IMG submission 119630) | Hoatzin crop microbial communities from Cojedes, Venezuel. Combined Assembly of Gp0051906, Gp0051904, Gp0051908 | reverse complement strand
TGTGAGTTTCCATGGAATCTTCATTGTTATCTGGCCTTTTATTCCTCATTTACACCTAGAAGAAACCACTTGCTGCTTTTTCTTTTAAAGATGATTGCAAAGAGGAAAATGAACTAGTGTCAGTTTTCTTTTAAAGATGATTGCAAAGAGGAAAATGAACTAGTGTCAGTTGCTGCTTTATGAAGTGCATCTGGAAGATGAAGGAGTAAAAAAAAGGATAAATAATTTAATTATTAAGGTGTTTTTGCACATTTTAATGTTAGACATTGTGGACAAGTTATTTTTCCCTCTAAGTCTCTCCAGAACATTATGGAAGATGGGAGTCTGCATCATTAGCAACAATTTGCAAGGGAAACAGCTCAATTACAGACTGTTTATTTATTTGTTGAATCTGGTACAGAGGTCCACCACCTCAGAGAAATGACATGATGCTTTCAAAATGCTGAATAGCAAATTATCCACAGGCAGATATAAAATTCCTTTTCTTTCCCCTTCAAGCAGGGCCCATAAAGCCAAAATGGAGGCACCACGAAAGCATATCAGTTGGACTGTTTCTAATGTGTTTATAAGAGCACAAGACCATGAGTTGTGGTTACTTTGGTGCTAAGTCCATCCCAGGAGACGGGATAGAGGAGCACTACGGCATGGAGAGGAAGGATGTGAATCACAGCACTTCTAAGGACCTGCCACAATGTGTCGGACAGGGGAACACACTTTGCTAAATACATTCCCTCCTTGGGTAACTGCCTTCCTCTTGTTAAGCATCTTCAGTTTAAAAAGATTTCCATTGCAACCACAGTAATCGTGTCCCTCCTTTTGGCATGGTTGGTGTTGTGTTCTCATAGGTGGTAGCAACGGTCATCTTGTGGTCATCTCTCGGGCATAGGGGTTGGTGATAATGGTTGGGACTCATGCCAATCCCTCTTGTATCCTACAGCCTAGCTAGAAGTTAGGCTCAGTCAGAGCTAGAAAAGCTAACTGAGATTTACAGATTGGAGTTTTGCATTCAAATGGAAGAGCTGGATCTATGCTGCTGATCATAATGGTGACAGGACCTCAGAGTCCTGGGCTATAAATCAGTCTCTTGTATTCCTAATGCAAAGAAAAGATTTGTAAATGAACACCTTTTTTTTTTTCTCAGAACTTATTGGCATGACTTGTGATTATGTTTTAGGATTTGTAAATCTGTTTTAGGATTTGTAAATCTATTTCCTGACTTCTAAGCCAATTGAATGTTTCAGAAGTCAGTCAGAGAGTTAAATCTGACGCGAAAAGTCATGGTGTGTAAATCAAACTGCAGTTCTTGGGTTAGCTGAAAGGATTTATGTATCTGACTGGAGATATCTAAATCTGGTTTATAAAAGTGCCGATTAACAAACAAAACCCCAAAGGATGGCTTGGCTCCCAGCAGGTGATGAGTCAGGAGATGCAAAATGACGATGACATGGACACCCAGAACTCTCTACTGCAGGGACCCCATACCATCCATCAGCAATCCCAGATTTACCCTTCAATAAAAAAAAAAGCTCAGGGCCTCTGTGTCACACCCAGTTTGATGGCAAAGAATTTGGGTCCTGGCCATCAAAGAGACAAGTTGTTTTCCAGCTGTTCACCAGACCCAGGGGAGGCCACCGGGACCACCTCTCTGGCATAGGGGTGAGTACCACCACCTTCCCCAGCTAGCACAGAAAGCCCTACATCCTTCTTACTGGGCCCTTAGCACCCCAATTTCCACTAAGGTCAGGGGTGACCGTTCATGAAATGCTGTGCGGCTTCAAAAGTTTTACGGTATAAAAGTGTCTCTTATGTAAAAAAAGAGAAGGGGGGGGGAGAATAAAATTTCTACAGTTCTAAAACTTTTTTTAAAGCATTTAAATTTTAAGCTGGGGATTTATAAATGGGCTATTAAAGTTTAAGAGTTTCATTATAGTTTTTTTTAAATCATAATTACTTTAGGTAGGGGAGGAGGGATAGATCTACTTTATTCCTAGTGGAAACTATACATATATATGAAGTATCTATATAAAAGCTGGAACTGAGCTTATATTAATACAGTTTAACTGATATTCAATAACTTCACCCTCCCTTTTTCCTATTGTCCATATTTAAATACTTCAAAAAGAATTCTAATCAAGTGGAAATTAATAGGGGAGGAAAGACTAGGGTAGCAGGAGAGGGCTCTAATCCCACTCTCTCTTAATATTTCAAAGTCTCTTTTATTTTCCTAATAAAAAAAGAGACAGCGAGAGGGAGAAAGTGGAATTAATCCAGTGCTCTGAACTGTCCTCTCGTCTTACTGATTTAAATAAAATCCAAGAGCACATCACACCAGAAGGCCATTCCTGGCCACGTGCCAGGGTGGGCTCTCACGTCCCAACTTTGCCTCCTCGCTTTCCCCAGGAGGTGGCCACCCTCCCCGCTTCCTACCGGCAAGTTGGACACGACACCTAAAACCAGCAAGGGGATGCTTTCCTTCCTGAGGGCTTTGGGGTTTCCCCCCACGAGGGCAGTCTCATCATCGTGGTGCGATCTGGGGCCAGGTGTGGTGGAGCCCATGTACAGCCAGACCCCCAAGGACTTAGCTTGTCCCTGTGCCCAGAGGTCTTGCACCCGTGGGCACCTTCCCTGCAGGACCCAGCAATGATGCTGGAGCGACACTGGTGTTAGATCAGGACAGAGCCAAGTGTGAACTAGAGGACAAGGAAACTCATGGTGGACCTTTCCACGGCAGAAGAAATTGAATTCTGCATTGGTTTGCCTTGATTTCTCTGTTGCCAGTGCATTCAGCTGCTCACTGAGGACAGAGGAGCCAACCCTCTGTGAACCCCAGCCTGCACGGTTCCTCCTTGCAGCCCACGAGCACCTGTGCTAAGCCTCTGGATTTAAAACAGACATCCCGCCTGGCATAGATTGTGCCCAGCCTTGAAGAGTTATTTAAGCTTTAAGTACTGTGTGAAAACTGAAGGCAGTCTTGTTAAACCACACAGAGCAGAAGAACATAATCTTTTCAACCGAGCAGTAAATAACTGTTTTATTAACCGAACAGTGCACACTAGATGGCATACCACTCCTTGCCTACTGCTCTTGTGTTATGTTGCTTTTATTATACTTGTGTTAAGACATCATCCAAATTTGGACACTATTTTCCGAATTCGGGCAAGACCCCCTCGTATTGCGCTTAGGGAGTGCATATCGGACCAGTGCACACCCAAAATCAAAGTTCAGCCTGGCAGAGGTGACAAATCTCTCTTGAACTGAGGGTAGGCATAGCCTGTTTTTCTGAGCCTGTTTTTTCTCTGTCCGTGATGCCACACAGGGTGATCAAATCTCATCCGTGGAGAGTCCTGTTCTTCTGCCTGGTTTGTTTTAGAGGCACATTCAGTCGCTATGAAAGTTGCAGCTCTGCTAGCAAGAAGGAGATGTCAGGACCCAGGTACACCCTGGCAGTGGCAATAGATGGCAGTCGTAGCAACATGGGACGAGATGGCAGGGTTACCCTTTGAGACGACACCTTGTAAATCTTTCATTTCAGCTGATGAATCCAGTTAACTGACAGGCGTTTAAACAAAGCATTTCCCCAAACACCTTGTTGGGTTTTGTTTTGGGTTTTTTTTTTAATTTTGGAAGATTTCTGTTGGAAAAAAGTTGTCTTCTAGATTTCCCAATCTCATTATGCAGGAAGAAACATGCATTATATATAATATCAAGCCTGAAGGCTTAATGCACTGTGTATGATGATGACCATACAGTCTTATTTTACTTTTTAAATTGCTGAACAATTAATAGCTTTTATAAGAAATGTACCAATCTGGGAAAGTGTCTTCCTTTAACTACTCCAGAATTTAACAGAAAAGCAAATGAGGAAAAAAGAAGCTAGGGTTTCAAGGCATTTCAAGACCAATGATGGTACCAAGAAGCAGTCATATTAGAGCAGACAAGGATAAAGAATTTTCTGCATGTTTCTAAGTCTTTAGTTTCTTACAAATTCAATGAGCAAAACAAAAAAGAAAGCGATACCAACTCCAAACCCATGAAGGACATGAATTCTGAAATAATGTTTTATTTCTGTCTGTAATATCCTCTCGTGCCTGGTTGGTAATGTGTGCTGCCTCTGCCCAGAGCTAATAAGCAGTTATTACCTACAGTGACCCAGCTGGGCACTCAGGGGAGGGAAATCATACCTAAGGTGTTGGTAGGAAATAGAAGAACAGGGATGAAAATAATAAAAGAGATTCAAATTCATAAGGAATTTACTAACAGCATATCAAGAAGAAAATTATTGCAGAGCCTGTTTATTTTGTGAGAGTGAGAAACAGCGGGGCCATGATGTTGCAAGATGCTGGTGGAGTTGAGGGTGGGCAGCCAAAGGGAACAGAAGTTAACACCCATTGCACAGCAGCAAACAGACCTGAAAACAAAACGCTATTGCCAGGCAAGAGGGGAGGTGACACTGAGTTAGTCGGGCTGGCTCCCAGCTGGCCAGCCACCTTCACCACGGGAGGGATGGGGACAGTCCAGGGTGGTGAATGCAGTCAGATGCCTCCTTCCCATTCTGCTCTGTGCCCACCTCCCAGGGTGGACCTCAGGGTCATTTTTTAATGGAGAAGTCGGTTACTGAAAAAGTTTGGGTTTTTTTGGTTGGTTTTCTTTGCAATGGTTTGGTTTGTTTTTGGTTATTTTGTGGAAGCCATCTAATTTTTTCTTAGATACCTTATGGAAGACTTGCTATTTGTACTTTGTGACACTGTTCTTCCTTGTTCGCCAACATCCTAGCGAGACTTGCAACCTCCGTTAGGCATCAGGACTTCATCCCTACCTGCATCTAAGCAGGGGTAGGAGATTGCACAGCCCTGGCCCCATGGAGGGAACAGCACAAGAATGGCAGCTCTTGCCCTCCTCCCCTGCATTGGGATCCATCACCTCCTTAAGGGCTTGTCTTCTTTCATCAACTGCAAATGCTCCCAGCTGACTTGTTCAGATGTGACACCTAACCTCAGGTGACACGAAGCCCATCTGCAAAGCACAGCCCTTCAGATGAGAATTTTTCAGCTCGTCCTGTGGCAAAGCACCAGCTCTGCCAAAAAAAGAAAAGGTAAACAATGCCAGGATTTCCCCAAAGGACCAGAATTCCAACTCTTGGTCTGTTGTTGCTGCCCTAAAGAGTTTCCAATCAGAATGAGAAAAAGCAAGGACTTAAGTCATCCCTATTTTACAATTTTACCTCATTTGTGCTGTGTCTCTGATCATTTAACACATTGCATCATTTCATTCCCTGATCAGATGTTCCATACTTGCTTACAAAAGGAAATGATTCCTCCTCCTCTTCCCAAGGAAACTACACCCTTTGGTCACTGCTCAGCATAAACATTACCCAAATTATTTAAAAGTCAGCTAGGACAGTACTTCCGGTGCAGAGATTTTCCCCAGGATTCAGGCAGATGTTATGGGTGCCATTTCTTTCGTGGCAACACTCTCACAAACAAAATCTGATCCAACCATTTATCCACCAGCAAACGAATAAAAGATTTTGCCAACCGAACTGTGACCTGGCATGGTCTATTTGCAGAAATATTTCAGATACAGCCTTCCCACGTTTGCATAATTCATAGTCTCAGCATTTCTAAGACTAGTTTTACCAGCGTATCTCTACTCTGTTTAGTTGCTGTTCGTGGGGGAAAAGGCTTCTCGCTGCCTGAGCCAGAAGGTATGAGCAATTCTCATACATAGCACTTAGTCAGAGTGGGCTGGGTCCTGCAACTTGAGTCAGAGACGTGCCTTTTCCGCTACATGTGTGTGCATATGTACACTCATGCACAAGCAAACACGTGGACATCTTGCACACACACTCAAATATTCATTTGCTGATAGATGCGTCTCAACACAAACCAATTTGAACCTGGAGGAAAGGTTGCTACCTTACTGTAGGAATGAAAGATAAAGTGGTGTGAATACAACAACACATAAAACTCAGCAAATCCTCCAGTTAGAATATAATTTTACTGGAGAGAGAGGGGAAAATAGCTTTTCTCTCAAAGAAAAGGTGGTTTAAAATTAAAATTCATTAAAGAAGGCTAGCTGACACATTTTTGTATTCTTTGAGGAAGTATATCTGTTTAATTTAATGCACTGTCCAATTAAAAAGAAGTGGTCCCTTATTACAGATATGATTTGTTCTCTGATAAACCACTGATTTATGGCTCACTGGGGTATATATTTAATACTGTCAAAAAAAATGAAAGGACACCCAAAACTATCTGCAGTGCTACAGTGACTCAGTCTGAAAAGGATCTGAGGAAGCAAAGACCCCTGGGAGTTAAATGTAATCTTTGCCTGGGATAAAAGCACAGAGAACTGCTGATCTTCACAAAAGGATCCTTCGCCACTAGCCCCAGCCACCCTACACACACACACACACTCTTCCTCTCCTCCTTCTTCTCCTCCTCCTGCACCCCAGCCAAAGAGCAGAGTGCAGGCTGATGCGAGAAAACGCAGTTTTTGAAAATAAAATTTAAATAAAAGGAATTATTGGAGTTTTTCTCCCAAATTCTGAACACCAGCAAAGTCCGGCCTTTTGGTGCCCGCAGGGAATAAGAATTCATTTCTTAATCTGTAATTTAGAAAAATAGTTGGGATTTTTCTGTAGGTAGCTGGTGAATCCCATCTATGGATTTTAAAGTGTTTTTTCTAAATTGTAAGTCACATTTTTGCAGATGGAGAAGCAGGGGTCCAGGATAAGGAAAGTGTCTTGCTTCGTTTCGGAGCACAGTTAGTAGCAGCCTTGAGAAGGTAGAGCAGGATTTGTTCATAGGTAGTAACCAGGTTGCATGTGAGTTTTGCTGTCTGTGAGTTGCTTGGTCCCACTTCACAGTAACCCAAAAGAGAGGAGTTGCAGAGCAGGTTCATCCTCTCCTAGGGCAAGCACCTGAGAAAGGCTGGGAACTTGCTTGTCTCCATCACTGGCAAGGGAAGAACAGACTGATTCGCCAAACAGCAACTTCTGCTTCACGGGTCCTTGGACTCCAGAAAGCTAATGCCACCCAAAGTATTTCAAATCTCACCCCTGCCTCCCAGCAAATAGCAATGATGCAAATGGGAGAGGGGACAAGTTTTTCACTGTGTTTTCCATTGTACAAGAACATGGTGCTAACCCTGTTCTGCAACAGTACATCCTTGTACTGATCACCGTCACTTTTTCCCTCCCAGTAGTCCAAACTGTGCTATGACAGGGTACCAATAGCCCTAAACATCCCAGAAGCACTAGCTGGACCTCTAAAGCCAACTGATCAATAAGTATTAGGTTCTCTGTATCTGGAATTTTGCCTCTTCAGGAAGAGCAGAGGTCCTGCTTGCACAACTTTTTCCTTACCACTGGGAAAAGTAGCGATGTGCTTTCAAGCAAATGACAGCTGAAGTCATTTGGTCATTGCCCAGCCTTGTGATTCATGATAACATGTGAACCTCTGCAAGGGTAGGTACTAGCATGAAATCCCCTGTTTCGATGTACGTGCAACGGAGGATTTCTGTGTGCAAACGCCACCTCATTTGTTCGATGATCAGAGATGAGACTGATGAGGAGCAATAGACAGAGTAAAGTGTCTCTTTATTTCTCACTTCTCCCCAAATATATCTACCCCAACCCAGAAAATCTCTACTGGTTCAAAAGTAAAGGTGTGTTATATTTTTTTTAGCACAGTACACCTAAATGATCTGTTTTCTTAGAGCTAACACATGAGCTTGGATCCAGGATCATAAATTCAAGATTAAAAACTGTCTTGCAAATAGAAAGAAAGCCTTAGGAGTAATTTGCCTCTATCTGCTTCTCATGTGTCCTTGTAAAATCCAGTTTAAAATAAGATATCTCTGAAAAAAGTTGATGGCATTTTAGTTTGCTGGACCATGTTTGTCTGAACTATGACTTTCTTCCCAGGCAGGGGAAAATGAGGTCAAACCCAGGCAAGAATCCCATACAACATGGTGCTGTCATATTCAGGGACATTCTCCATTGAAAGCAGAGGTGTGTGTTAGTGAAAACAGGTCTGGGGACACACCCATGGTGCTGGTGTTGGCAGACACATAGCGGTCTCAGGTTCCTACAAAACTTTCAGATACATTTGGAGCTGACTGACAAATGCTGACACATTGGCCAAATGTCCGCACTCTCCACAGCTGTGGAGGTGGAAGGAGTCTTCGCAGACAGGCTGTCCTTCCTGCTCCTCCTGAGGTCTTCTTGCTCCTTGGAGAGTTAAGCTACTTCATCATGACCTTACGAAGGAGACAGTCCTCCTTCCTCCCCTCTGCCCCTGGCTAGCAGGCAGGTTTGAGCATGGAGGACAAGTTGTGATGGCCTCTCCTAAAGTGATTCACCATACAGAGCATTCCGCACCAAGCCGAGAAGTGTTAACTGGTTTTTCCAGATACCATCAAATACATTTAAACAAGCCTGATGCTTGAATGCTTTTTGCATCGGGTGTGTTATACATAAAATATGTTGAGTCAGTGATAGCACCCTTATCTAAAGACAGAAGCCAGCAAAATTTCATCCGGTACACTTCGTCAGATTGTTCCTTGACACAGACAGCCCGCAGCTAGATGTTGATGAGCAGGTGATCGCATCTGGCTCTGGGGAGAGGAGGTGTTGTCGTTCCCCTACACTGTTTGGTCTACCTGGCCACTGTGTCTGGTAAACAAATGGGAGAGCAAAGAACACTTCCAGGTGGGCACCACGCGTGAGCAGTATTTTGGCAAGACTGAGACACTGCAACTTTGTTCTGAAGGCAGGTTTGGAATGGAGCTTTGGGTCTTTAAGGAAGAATTACAACCCTGTATTCTGCTACTCAGCCAGCAAAATGAGGAAGCAGTGTGTTTGGGTTTATCCAAACAGCTTAAAGCTATTAAACTCCCATGTTGATATGCTCCACGTTGCCACCGCACATACTGCATGGATCTCTTGCAACCCTGGTGACCTTCTCACCAGTGGAAGCTGCTGCCTTTGGGCATTACCATGCAGACTTTGTCTCGATCATCATAGTGTCTGGGCAGGGAAGTGGTCTTCTCCAATCTTTGCTGGGCAGGAGTTGCATCTCCCTCCCAGCAGTGTCCCTCACAAATAGGCTGTCACCTTCTTCTGTGGGGACTACCCTAAATCCTACTTGAGTGCCAAACAAAGCAATGACTCCAGCAAAGGCATGGCTCCTTCACCTGCAAATGCATTTCTGGCCATGACTACAGTTCGTCCATAACGCCACAGTATTTTCTGTGTCTGAGCTGACTTCCCCAGAGAGTAGAAGAGCATCTGGGGGTGTGATAGACCCACAGAACCTGCCTTTGCCTTTTGTGTGGAGCTGGATTTTGTTTTTCTCCTCATCGCCCATCTGAGTGTTGAAACAAAGGTTTAAGACATAAATCTGTACCTCGGGGTCATTTCCACTCAACAGCCAGTTTTGTGGGTGACCATGACAATGGCCAACAGCCTCCCTGTCCCATCCCTCTTGGTTTCTCTGTGGTACCTGGGGGATAACAGCATTATTTGTCTCAGAGCGGTGCTGGAAAGATGAACATAGTGATGCATCCAGCAACGATGTGAAGCAAAGCAGATAAGCACCCAAGTTAGAGAATACAGGCACAGGAATTATCTGAAGGCAGAAAACGGATTGTTGCTCCAGAATGAGTCCATCTCTGCTGAACGGGGGAATACTTGACACCATAAAAGTCTCTCCTTGCTGCACCCTTGGCTCCACCACCAGCATGTACACAGTCACACATCCATCATGTTTGAGAGCCTCTCACTGATGTTCACATCCTGCCTCCATTTCCACCTGATTTTTAGCTAATTTGAGCACTTGGAAATAAAAACACCAGGTGAGCCTCAGGCATGCTGTGACTTCTTCAGGATGAAACCCATCCTTTAGTGCAGCTTCTGCAGCTTCTACTTCCAGTGCCATTCACAGCTGGTCAATCTCTTCTTTAGCCAGAGCATTTAATGAATTACACGTACGTCTCTTGGCTCCTGGGCACCCCACACTGTTTATAAAAACCAGGCGCTGGAACTGAGTGCAGCTCAGTTCCCAGGCATGGCAAAGATGGTCCAACACATGTGTTTGTGAAACCAGCTACCAGAGCAATTCATCCTGGCACCATGGCGTGAACAAACACATCTTTGGTGTCGATGGCTACAAAGGAGAATGACCCATTTCTTCTCCTCGATAGTTCACGGGGGGCCAAGGATGATGGCATTTGTAAAGCAGGTAGCTCCCAGCAGCTGAGCTAGCCAGCATGGGCGTGAGAAGGGCTCACCCCTAGAGCAATATGATACATGGACTTCTCCCAGCCCCCTTCACCTGGGGAAAGAGTAAGAAGCCATAAAAAGAAAGGCGACTGGGTTGCCTCTACCACCACGAAAGAAGCCTTGCTATGAAACTCCATAAAAGACTAAGAACTTGCTCTTCATCTCCTCTCCCTCTCTCCCCCTCTCTTGCCTTCTCCCACCTCAGAAAGTAATCTCATCCTTTCGTCACATATTATTGAAATCCCAGTTCTTAAAAAAAAAACTCTCATTTTTTGCCCAGACTGAGAGCATGTCATTCGGAAGTGATGTGCAAGGCAGGAGATAACCAGGTAGAACTCAGCGATTCGCTACAGAAAATGGCTCCATGTATGGTTGTAATGCTATCAGAGTCCGTCCCTCAATAGCTCTTTACCGCTCCCGAGCTCAGAATCTGCTGATTCAAGAACTTTGCCTGCACGGGCGGAGGAGGAGGGGACAGGGCTGCGGGGAGATGGGGAGGTATATAAAAATAGAGCATTTGCGGTCTGGACGGAACACATAATAATGCAAAGGCTCTGCTTTCTTCCCTTTTTTTTTTTTTGGTGATGTGGGAGAAGCGGCACACGGTCCCCCCTGCTCGCTCTCTCGTTCTGTGTCCTCATTTCATGCTTTAGTTGTGCTGATTGGGAGGGCTGAATCCCCTCAGCTAACTGCATGGTGCAAAACAGTTGCACTCCCGCCTGAAATGGAGAGAGGTTAGAGGCTAACTCCGTGCAGACAGGGGATTTTGCAGAGGCAAATGAGGTCTCTGAAGGGCTGGAGCCGCCTGAGCCCTTGGACTAGGAGGTCTCCCGTCGCCGAGGAGTTTGGAGAGAAACGTCCCACACAGTTTTCATTTAACCAGAGAAATTATGTCTGTGCATGTGAAGCAGAAGATACCTCTCTTGGTTCAGCAGCGTTTCTTTCAGACATAGTGGTGCATAAGTTTTATGGGCATACACAGAGAAGCAAATAAACACCAGCTTTACACAGCCAAGTGTATAGGAGGTAGGGTAGAGACAGATATAGATGAGTCTATACAGCTGGGGTCCCACCAGCATCTCTGATGTCTATCTGGACTCTAGCCCCGACCCTTTTCTTTTAACTTTGGATGTGAATTAAGGCATCCGAAACATTTCGGATGGCTTTGTAAGTCAGAACACTAAAATATCAAACAGTGCTTTTTGTAGATCAGGGGACCTGTGGCATAGGAAACTTGGCGTAACTACATAGCCACTGTTCGGTAGCAGTAGATGCAGCACAGTCACTTTCCAAGCAGATGAGCCATTATTTTGGCTGGGGACTATTACTATGCTCCATGGAGCTATTGACAGGAAATCACTGCAGGCTTCCGCCATCCAGTCCCTGTGTGTGCCCTGGTCTGGATGGACCAGCGATGCTGGCCAGCCATCTCAGCAGTCTCTCAGCCTCCTGCCTCAGCTCCCATACATGTTACCAGACCACTGGTGTTTGACCACCAAATGAACCAACTTGACCGTCTCCTGGTTGAAGAGAGAAGAAATAGGTTTGACAGATCAGAGAAGCTTTTTTCATCTCAGGCGGATCCCGTGCTGGGTGATTTTTTATGAAGTACATCATTGCAGGGTCAGGCAGCCACTTGCTGTGTTTCTTGCTGCTCTCTGCACCCTTGTATCCATCATCACCCATGGGTAGCTGGGGGATTTCACCCCCTTCTGCCCTTCCCAACCAAGGTGAACTGGCAGCCAGACTTGGCCTTAAGTTTCCGGTCAATTTTCTAGTCCTCATAAATTTAGGAGCTGTCAGCAAAGTAAAGGAGGATCACAATACCATACATGGAGAGCTGCATAATCTTGAAGACGAGAGTAAAGGAAATGGGATGAAATTTAAGACTACTAAATGCAAGGTCATGCACTTGGGGATTAACAAGAAATTCTGCTCTAAACTGGGAGCTCATCAGTTGGAAACGAGAGAGGAGCAGAAAGATGTGAGTGTATTAGTTAACCAGAGGATGTCTAAGAGCCACCAGTGAGTCATACTATGAAAAAGCAAGTGTGCTACCCTCTTTTGTGTGAAGCATTCCCAGTTCAGACCAGTGACACTGCAGTGGTGTCCTATATATCATGGGCAAGATTTCACCTGGCTAGTTCTCTGCATGGAGGAGATTGTCCAACCCACAGGAAAAAAGCTGGAGGATAGGCAGGGGAACAGAGAGATGATGTCAAGAAAGGATCTTAACAGCTCTTGGTTTGTCTAACAAATGACTTCTTGAACTGTCTGAGAAAAAATGTCAATGCTTTTTCTTAGCGGCAAATGGAAGGGCTAAAAGACGCTGTTGGTGCCAGAGAAAATGAAAATAGTATGAAGCAGTGTATTTTGGAAATTAAAAATATATTTGTAGTATCAAAGCAGTGAAACTGTGGAGTGTAACCCACTCTCCCTGTTTCCAATGAGAGAGGTGCACCTCCACATGCAGCATCCCAGCTGAGTGCCTTGGCCACGGGCAGCAGCCTGAGTCACCATGGTCCTCTGAACCTGTAATAATCTCGTGGGACATGACACGGAGCCAACAGCAACCTCTAAAACAAGGCTGACCGGGTGGGGCAGGGATACTAGAAACTCCCTGCAGATCAGAGACACCTCCTAAGTCATGGACCTTTTCTCAACAGCAGGGAAGGAGACAACCTTCCATCAGTGTTTTCCAGAGCTGGTATGGTTGAGGTAGGAGCTGGCCTCCTGAGTCAGGAGAGCTGCTTTCCCTCTGTCAGTTTTTCCTTCTCCACTCTGTTTTCATCTAGTTCAAAAAACTTACACTGAACATAAAATAGAGGCTGCAAGCGGTACCTGTGAGGGTATTTTCACAGTTGCATTGCTTTTTTACCTCTTTCCAGTGAGGCTAAAACCTCAGTTGAGGGCATATGGAGGATTTTTTTCAAGGTGTAGCAAAGCCTTTTGCCATGTATTTGTGCACACACAATGCACACATACCTGTCATGGGCTGTCACCTTCCTCCTAGCCCGGGCGAGTGTCCCAGTCCTTGAGGCCTCCCATCCTATGGCATTGACACACTTTGCAGCCGCCTTTCACAAGGCGCCATGGGGGATTTAGTGTAAGGGCCTTGGAATAAAATGCACACTGGGAACAGGTTTATACTCTGTATTTACTGGTACAGGAGCAATGTTTCAAGCTCCGCTAAGGGGGTTTTGTCATCCTTTTTAGTAGTTCTCACTACGTAAAGCATTGCCTCTTTCCCCTCACTGCCCTTTTGCATTGCTTTTCCCCTCAATGAACACATCCCTTTTGGTATCTCCCAAGCCTGTTCAAAACCTTACTAGGCATTTCCTACACTGCTTTGTCCAGTCCCTTGTTTTAACCAGTTTCTCAAATGTGGTGAGTGGCACTTGCCCCTGAGCAGCCCTATCTCAACCTCTGCCAGTTTGAGGGTGTTTCAACTTCTGGCTGGTCTATGCAGAGGGTTTTGTGCCTGCAATCAGCCATGAGGATAAGAGAGGAAGGAAGAAACACCAGATGACAGCACCATCACATTTTCGTTTATCGTAACAGTATTAGTTATATGTACAAGCCGTGGTTCACGGTCTTTGTTCAGCTGGGATGGAGCAGCAGCTTCCAACCCCAAACAGCCCACATGCTCCTTTTGACCTGCTGGGGGGTCCCTGGGCCACAGCATCAAGGTCCCAAATTGAGGTCAAAGAGCTGCCAGGGTGGAGTCTGAAGCCTAAAACAAAGGCCTTCCGGACTCCTTCTCCAGCAGTGTTTTTGTGCCCTCTTTAGTGACTTTGGCTAGTTGTCTCCCTTTTTTCATAGCCAAAAAAGTCCTGCCAAGAAGAAAGTCTTCAGGGCCTGCTCACATTCCAGCAACACTCCGGCCTCCAAAAGTCCTTTTCACAGCACACAATATGGCATTGTGATTAGATATAAACTGAAAGTGTATTTCCTGCCCTTCAGTAATTACACTGGCTTATGGGAGCTTTATTCAGCATGAAGCTTTATTATTCTGCAGAATGAAATTCTGTATAATTTTCCTCTCCTCCAATGTGCAGATGAAAAATCATATTTTGGTCCGAGTTGGGAAGAAAGGCTCAGTTATCACTTGAGAGCGTGGTGTTATTTTCCCCTGGAATTAAAAAATCCATCTGGGTGTACGACCCCGTTCACCCTCCTGCCTCTCCATTCAGCCTTTTGTATGCATATGAACCTTATCAATTTCCACTGCTGCAGAAAGGTGAACCAAAACAGTGCGCCTCCCCCAGTCCTCCTCACTCTAATGGAAACGCGTGAGCTGGCGCAATAAATGCATGTAAAACCCTCCTGCTCCACTAAGAAGGGGAGGAATGTACGGATGGAAAGCCTGGTTTGTGGCTGCCGCCCATCAGCAAGGACACCAACATCAGCGCAATCCCATTGTCAGAAGAGCCAGGGATGTCAGGACAGGACCTGATTTATACAACACTGGCTTCAAGAAAGGCTTACCTCTGAAAATAACTAAACCCAACTTCGTCCAACCTTACTTGCTAAGCTCTTGGACACCAAAGGTGGGAGTCCCTCGTGCAGGCACAGCCCACCTCGGTCTCATCTAATATCAACATGTTGCTTGGCAAGACACAGAAGATTGCGTTCTTCCTGGCATGTCTTCCTCCAACAGAGGGCTTGGAAAGGCAAACTCCGTGTTTTTTTACATGGAGCTTGTTTGCCAGCAATACGTTCTGCTGCTGTGGCAGTTGTCAATTGAGGTTAGCTGCCAGGCTGCATGCATCGATGAGTGCAGGTAGGGGTGGTGCTGTGGCCACACACTGCTGTGTCTGCCTCTATGAACTGGGAGTCACTCTCCATGTCCTGGGTACTTGGTAATGGTGTTACAGCTCTTTTTACCATTTCTACCACTATTGGAAATACTGAAGGATGATGCTTATTCTAATAGCAAGAGCTTTATTACATGGTCATGAAAACTAAGCTGGGAACAAGATTCATCAGACTAAATTTTGCTGCCTAAATTATGCATCAACACTAAGAAAGTTACATGGGATGAATCCATGTGTGCCCATCTCAGGATAGGATAAGTCTTTGAACGTTTCCTCCTGACTTTTCCTTGCCATTCAATGGGGACGGGCTGCTGCAAATTGCAAGAGAAGACTGGCAAATTCAGTTACAGTGAGACAAGGATCTGGAAAAGCACAAGCAAAATACAAAATATTGGTGGTGTATTGGGAATGCTTGGTGTGAGTCCCACATCAGCACAGTGATCCCTGGAAGCTGTGTCTGCTCTGGGGTCACTCAGAAAACAGCTCTGATCAATGTGTCTGAAATATTAAGGAAGGCGACATCTGTTCCCTAGCTCCTTGGTCTATGTTACATGTGCAAGAGCAGTGGTGAGATCCTTCATCTGGGCATCCTGTGTACCAGTCATGGGCCAAAGTAAAACAGAAGACAATCCCCATCCTGTATTATCTCTGTGGTCAAATAAAAGCCGTACCCACAACAGGCATCCCAACTCTCCTGTCTCCAACATGCTTATGCAGGTACTCCATTCATTTTGGTACAAATCTTCTTTATAGTCCCTAATAGCCACTTACTGTGATCCTGGCCAGCCCCCTGTCCTGTCTGCATTTCTGTGCTTTTAAATATCTGCTTCTATCTACAGTAAATCAAATGGATTTGCTGTCTTCCAGTTGGTGCACCTCACTCTAAAGCCAAAAAGCCTTGGAAAAGTCTTGAGTAAGCTCCTCCAGTTCACTACCTTTCTCTGACCCGAATTTACCCTGACTGTTCATACATCTAATCCTTCTACATTTCTGCTTGAGAAGTTTAGATGTAATAATATATGCTCCTCTTGTACCACTTGTACTGGTTGCAACTGTGTTGATAACCAATGTATTTCTATCCCGTGATGCTAGGCATCGAGAAGGCAGGATAGGTTTGGAAGGTCTTGGAGGTATGGATAAGCTTTACATTAGGTGGACACTGACTTGAAGAAATAAAGATACTTCCTTTGCTATGTGATGAACATGACTCCTATAACACTGAAATAAAATATGCACAGCTGGAACATCACCAGTAGTACCAGGTGATTCTGCACTGGATCAGGAAGGCCAGGCATTTCTGGAGCACAATAATTAGCACTAATATTCACGCATTAGGCCCAGGGTTGTCAATGGAGATGCATCAATTAAGGGGAGAAAAGGGGGAGAAGGGATGGTGGAAAGAGGTCTCTGGTTTTGTTTGCTGCCCACTGCCTCATTAAATGAGTAGGGGGGAGGGAAGGGCAGTCCACTTAGCAGGTCAGTGACAAGCAGTGCTATCTGATGCCATGCCAAGCTAATTCCTAATTGGGGCAGTGTTTGTTAACACTGACAGAGTCTTAATACACTGTAATCGCTGGAGCCACAAGCTCTGATAGAGATCTTAATCTCTGCACTCCGTCCCTTTCACACTGCAGTGAGCATGTCTGCTCCTTCCCCTGGCCCTCACTGCACCCGGTAGCTCGGCTCTATGCACCAAGAGGCTTTAAAAATTGACCTTTCCTTTTCTTTCCTTCTACCAAAGAACGGAAAGGAAGTAAGACACAGCTGATGACGGGGAACAAAAAGCCACATTGTGCTGCTGGGGAAATTCTTCAGAGATTTCACAGTTAAAACAGGTTTTGCTTCATCAGACAGCAAACACTGTCTGTTCACCAGGCTGTCTCCAAACATAGACACACAACACGTCACCAGCTGATTTGAGATTGCCTTGGCTTCTTGTGTATTCCTCCCTACTCTCTGATATAGCCTTCCTGGAAAAGCTGCTGTCCACCTTTCTGGATTTTTCGCCTCACAAAAGCTGTAGGAGACAACCTCATAGATGAGGGACTCCAGTGTGGAGTAGGGACGAGCTGTGACATAGGTCAGCTTCAAGGTCTGTGGCTGAATCAAGTCGTCCAAGTTCAACAATCTCTCCTGACACAGAAGACAAGCATACCCTCTATGGACTTTGGGGTTTTTTTACCGACAGGTAATGGTGAAGGGGTTTGCACCAGTAAAAAGGCCACGCATCCTGCTTTTGCTGGCACACATCTGCAGTTCCATCCGCTGTCTTTGGGAGAGCGAAAGTTATTTCAGGATGTGTGGAAATACCTCATTCTTTTATCAGTAAAAGTATGCGTGGGTTTTTTCTCAAACAAATGCAAACTGGTCTTTACAGGGTATCACTAAGCCGACTAAGATTCTTCTATGGACTCAACAGGAGAAAAATAAACTGCTCTTCTACTCCAAATTGTGATGCTTCCCTGTAGCTCACCTAAAGCATATTTGGGTACTAGGATGCAGATAAAACCCTTCCATCTTGCAGAGTATCACCTTTTCCTCCTGTTACTGATGGTCTGTGGGTACAGGGATGCCTCTCCACAACAAAAAGTCTCTCCTTGTCTTCAGCAGAAACCAACAAATGGGTGCTAAATTCAGACACGGATCGCTGAGACATCTTGGAAGGAGGAAGAGCCCAAAGGCTTCTTGCAGATGGTTCTGACCCCCAAAAACATCCTGGCTCGTCTCATACCTTTGAGTATTGGGGTCATCATGCTTAGCAAACCTGCTGCAGATCTGCAGAAGTATCATTTATATTCTCCTCCTCCTCATTCATTATCCTGGGCTGCCACTTGGTACCTGCTGTGTCTATGTTCCTCCTGTCAGGATGCAGAAGCAAAAAAAAAAAAAAAAAAAAGACACTCAGGTATCTCTGCCTTGCATGGATTTATGAAGAGGTAAGGAAATGCATTTTCAATGTCTATGAATTCTCACCGTGACCATGCGAGTCCACGGCTGTCCTTGTGCATAAACAACACGACGAGGTGAGTTATTACCCAACTGAAAGACCGCAGCTCCACGCCGGAGGGTGCTTTTGTCTTTCCTTTCATGCCAGCTCCAGAAGCCTCTCAGCCAAGCCTCCTCATGGCATCTGCTATGCTTACCTGTGATTTATTGACGATAATCATGGGGCAAGCCATTTGTAATCAAAGGTACAACAAAGACGTTCTCGTGCTGAGAGGGAGTGATAACGCACCATTTAGTAATTTTTGTGCAGTCAGTAATTTGGAGAATGAATGATAATTTCCTGAACTGAAAATCTGCAATGACAACCCTTAGTGCTATTCACCTCGTGAATAAAGATACCTTCCTCTCCATGTCTTGTGATAAATTCCTTTTATTAGGGCCACTTAAGTGGGACTTTATCTTAATCGTCTTAAGTATGGGGCAGTCTCTGTGGTAAGGTTGGGTCGTTTTTCATTATGACCTCAGATATGCTCTGTGAAGTAAATAAATACAAGTCAGTGATACGAAAACAGTCATTTAAATGAAATGGGCTTCGCTAACACAATATCCTCACTCACTGCATACAGCGTATCTGCACAACAGGAGACGCTGAGGAACAGGGGGTCATCTTTTACATCCACCTGAGTAGGACGGCCTGTCCGATAGGAAAATGGGATATTTTTGACCATCACAATGTCAATGAGCAATGTCAATGCACCACACTGCTACAACATGCATTTTCCCAATTCCAACAGTATTATTTAAGCCAGTAAGGAAATGCAGCTCCTGTAGCTTTAGATTTCTGAATAGAAATGCTGCATGAAAAGCCAAGGTGATTTTTGTAGCTAGCCAGGAGCTCTGCTTGATGACCCTCATGCTGTAATGCTTTATGGAGTCTCTGTTCAAAAGTGGAGGACAGAGTGCTGGTTTTAAGCTAAACTGATGTTCCTCTCCGTGCCGCTGGTGCAAATCCAGGCTGTGAGCTGCCATCCAGCAGCGTCATGAGTGAGCGGCTGCATTCTCCATTTCTGAGTGTAGGTGCCTGCTTCTTGGACATCATTGTCAGAGCTGGCGGAGTGGCTGGTCCTGGAAGATAGGTGGTCCTCTCCTCTGTTTTACATCTCAAACACGAATCACACAATGTCTCCACAGAAGCCACCCTTGTGTTTGAAGGAGGAACCTGTCCTCTCCACCAGTGACACTGTTCTCTTCTGCTCTGCACATCTGTCTTGTCCCTCTCAGCACTATCCTAGGTTTGGATAAAACTACATGGGGCAGAAATGTGGGGTGTTTTTTCAAAAGGCAGCTGGAGGGCAGAGAGGGAATCCTGTTTCTGCCACAGGGCTCGGTGATGGGTCTTCACTGGTATAGCCAACATGGATATGGATTTGATTGCTACACGACCAATAGCATCTTTATGACCAGCTGCAGTGACTATCGCCCAGCAAAAGCTAGTGTGGGGAAAAAACAGCGTTAAAGGTGAGGGCACAACACAGACTGCCAACCCCACTTCCAGGTAGTCTGGACTTTCATCATCTACTGAAGGCCAAATGTGGGCTGTACACTGAAATTGTTGCCTGTGGTGTTTGGGTACACGTCTCTTTTCCTGGCTGTGAGCGCACAACTCCCTACTCCTCTCTTTCCTCTCCTCGTTGCAGCTGTGATTTAATTCCAGACAGGCGGTAAAGTTTGGAAACATGCAGATCATTCCATTTCTATCTTAATCATCCTCACCGGGGGAAATAGAAGAGGAGAGATTTTTAAAACACTTGGATAAAATGAACTGAAACGATGAAGTGCATTAAGAACAGGAAAATCTAAATGAGGTGGAAATAATATCTTAATTGGAAGGACACATTTTAATCTTCTCTCTCTCCTGCACTTACATGAATACACACACACACGATGCTAACACAGGAGAATAAGGCATAAACTGGGAGACTCCCTTGGCACAAGGAAGGCAGTGCCAGCTGATCGCACACCTCTCGGTCTTGGCCAGCTCTGCCCGTCGCTCCACCCACCCCCCT
>Ga0181612_169658_pt1 | contig 20116 bp, 13 predicted proteins | sample HoacroProtozoa21_FD_119630 | JGI IMG/M metagenome (GOLD analysis project Ga0181612, IMG submission 119630) | Hoatzin crop microbial communities from Cojedes, Venezuel. Combined Assembly of Gp0051906, Gp0051904, Gp0051908 | reverse complement strand
GATGAACAGGAAATTATGCTGAGAAATGAACACAGGGACAAAGGAACGTGTATTCCCAATGAAGGGAAGCTTACCGCAAAGCAGAGGGGTTTTTCTTGCCTACGCACGAATTAGCAATATTCCGCATTGCATCATTTGCATATTAAACAGACAGTAACTTCATTGAGAAAAAACAGGTTTACCACACACAGAGAAATCTCAGCGCATCTCCTAAAATGAAAACCGAGCAAGAGAAGACTTAGGCCATCTATCCTCCACCCATTGTACCTTATAATTGCCAGCAATAATGTCCATGTTCCAAATCTTCACCTTCTCAGTTTTCCATGCACCTTCAGATTATTCTGCGCTCCGTGCCCCAACACTAACACAGGCTAGTGAAGATTTATGCTTGAAGGAGGGCAGGACATATGCAGAAGACACCGGAAAAGGGTTAGGAGAGACAAAGAGCAGCATTCCCAGACACAGAAAGCAGAGGATAAATTCAGGTACACGGTGGGTGAAAACTGACAAGAACCATGTCGGTGGACAGAAAAAACACGAACTTATGAAGAGTTTAACTTTAAACTTCCTTTGAGTTTACGAATGTCATAAAAGTTGCACAAGTGGCACATGATAAAAGCTCAAGTTTGAGGAGTGTTCGTGACCTCTATATTCTTTTTTTAACTGGCGAATCAGGAAGAATGAGGGGATGCTACAACTAGAAGACAAGCAGATCAGTAGCCATTTGTGAGTCTTCTATGGCAGCGAGAAGTCCAACACGGAAACAAAACCACCACCTTCGTGTAAAACGCATTTCTACTCTAAACCAAACAGTTGAGAACGAAGACTTTGACACCCTTCTCCCATATACCAGTCAGCTTAGCTCGCTTCGCATGCTGGCTCTGAGAATTCAATTTCCTACCCAGCATTAGATGAGTAACAGCTGAAGTAGCCTCAGCTTCTCCAGACATTTAGGAACCTCACCACTCCACAACCTCTTGTTAGGGACCACCACTACTCAATATTCTGCTTAAGCCAAAATCAAAAGGTATGGCAACAAAATCCGCAAATGAGAATCACCTAGGAAAACGTTCAACAAGAGCCCAAATTTAAATGAACGCTAAAACAAACCTCCATGACCCTGCAGTTTCACTTTCGAAGCTGCCTACCTCAAAGCTGGTATTGCCAAAAGCAATAACTAATGTCCATTACATACTATTATTTTATTTACAGAACTACTGCCCAGTAACTAATTTAAAAAAAATAAAAAATAAAAAAAAGTGCTTCGTGTGTTTGACGCTGTTTTAAAACACTTTGTAAAGCTCTCTTGCGACTGGTAGTTGTCAACATATACAGCTTGTCATAATGCTGCCTCCTCCAAATACAACATTATCTTACCTAAAAGGACATGAAAAATCAAATCCTGAAGGAGGTCCTGCATATGTATTCACATGCATACATAACAAAAAGCCTCTGACAAAGTACCTACCAATTCTGAGAGAAAAAAAGAACACCTGGGGAAGACAGGGTGGAAGCAAGGAAGTAATCTTGTCTTGTACTATTCACAAATCGCTTAGTAACTAACTCTATCAAGTTTGTATGTTTTAAACTGAACAGCATACTGAAGTAGAGCTCAATTCAATACCTTTGCATCCCTAACTGTTGATTTCTATCCTTTGGTTTTTATTCTGGATTCCCAGAACAGGCAGATTCACATACAACATCCATTCTTCTCTACACGAAAATTTTAATTTTGGATTGAGAAGTGCCTTTTGTTTCCAAACACTCTCCAAGATCACCACAGGCACCAACTAATCTCCACTTGTTGCCTGCATCTTGCAGATTATGCAATCTCAAAAAAAAAAAAAAAGAGACTAATTAAAACACCCAGATGCTGCAGTGCAGATTACCTAGGATCATCTGGGAGAAAGATTTCTGCGCAGTGTAAAGCAGAACAGTGCTAATGAAATGAGTTTGCACTGTGATAGTATTCTTTTTATTTTATTTTACAGGCATTCTGTTTAAAAAAAAAAACTCCAAAACATCAAAATAAGCTGTTTTTTCTGCCAACACCACAGTGGTCCAACTCTGTCCATTGTCCGTAAGAGTCAGGAATGCAAGGATATAGCACAGGGAAGAGCCCAGAAAAGCCAAGAGGCTGATGGGTAGGGCTCTCACCTGGGAAGGGAGAGCCTCGTGTCCAAGGCCCACACTAAATCGGAGAGGGAGGTGATCTGGGCTGTCTTCCCACGTTCCACATACATGCTTTCACCACCTGGCTATTCATTAACCCTGCCCTGCTCTTCCCCAGAGTAATTTTTCTGGAAATGCTTCTGCCTTGTTCCAAGGTGGAACAAGTGGGGTTTTGATCAGTTTTTCCTCATTTCTCAAAAATGCCCATTTCCCACCCAGAACAGGCATCCATGAACTGAAGAGAGGAGGTCCTATCCATGTGGCGCCTCCAGTCCTCACTATCCACAAGAGTCACAGCAGCATCCAGCAATTTTTAAGCAGATTAAAACCAGCAAAAAAGTATATATTTAAAATAGTTATTATCAAGACCAAAAAACCCCTCCATCCTTCAGATTCTCTCCAATAGCTTCTTTGCAGCCGCACCACCTCAGCTACGCCCTCTTTTTAAGCCCCTTGCAGTTTTTCCATCGATATTACAGCAATCTCTCCCTCTGTTTCCAAGTGTCTCCAACCAACATATCCTCACCACAAATCTCATCAGAACTGTCTGCCGTCTACGCGAGACTAAAACGTAACACTGTTTTTACCTTCCCACTACCCCTGCGGGAAAGATACGTCTCTGAACAGCCCCTGTGCAGTCTCCTAAAGCCAACACTTTTAATTAGGTTTCTCTGTCTTGGTCGACTCCTCCGTGCCCCCTTTTTGCTTGGCTGAGGTGGAGCGAGAGCAGCTCTCTCTGTAGTTGCTTTAGCAAATGAAAAAACTAGACTTTGCAGTATCTGGGCAGGTCAGCATACGGTCAGAAATGAGTTTCGCAGCAGGCCGTTTTCCCCACCGGGGGATCTTAATGTGAAGAAGATAGAAAATCTCTGTGAAGGGACATGAAATCTTGTGCCAGGAAAGCAGCAGACTGCACTTGGAAGTGGCTGTCAGTACAAACTTCGTGCTGTTTCCCTATCAAATAATGTCCCGTCCCCTCCTACAAACAGCTTTTCCGCAAACCTTTTAATTTTATCTCCGGTATTAAGCGTAAAAATGGTGAGCAGACTCGGTGAACTGAAAATGTAATGGGCTTGTCTCATCAGTTTACAGCCAAGTTTCATTCAATTATCATTGCAGAGAAAAATAGGATAGAGTTGAACTGAGTTATGCTAATAGATAATAAACGTAAATGTAACTCCAGAATACTATTTACTAACTTTAAAGACTACTCCTATAGCAATCAACTTTATAAGGTTCCTGACAGAATCATAATGGTGATAAAACACATGGAAGCGTAAGACTATTTAAACTCTTAACAAAAGCCATGATAATAGTAACAGTAAATGAGCAACTCCCACAAAATATCATTTAATAATCACACCCTGATAAGGTTTGAAGTACATATCGCCATTGTTGCATGAAAAAACATTAAAGGGTTGGTTTTATTTTTTTAAACATATGTAGCAACCTAACAGGTTTTAATTACCACACCTACTTCAGTGACAAGCTGTTCCACTCAAACACCCAAACATAATGTTTACAACGTTGTGTGGTCATTAAGGATCTTGATGATTGATGGAACCTATTGTGTTGCCATCTTAATAACAACAAATGCAAGTGATTACCAACATGGAAGAGAGAATCTGTGTTTTTATTTTACAACAAAAGGCTGTCCTATAGGGACTTTTCAACATAAACTAACAAACCTGCGCACACGTGAATGTGCTTTAGAGCTTGGCACAGAGAGTAAAAAACAAAGCCTCTGCTGCTTTAAGGACAATGTATTTTTTTGTATTAGCTTAAGAGAACAAGAAAGCTGTCAAAAGAGCTGGTATAGTTTTTCACAATCCCACAGAATTCATCTTGACCACAAGGAAATATCCGAAAACTGCATCAGAAAGATAGCATAGATCTTGTTTCCGAAAAAAAAAGAAAGCAATTGAGTCATTGAGTCAAATCGGAATACAATACATTTTCTGGCATCGCCACTGAATATTTATATCACTGATGAATGAGACTACAAACGAAATATTTTAACATGAAGCTTTGCCTTGTTAACTGCATGATATGCCAAAACACCACCTACTGTAAATCACAGGGTTTAAGACCAGTATTTCTTGTTTAAACATGCTACTTGTTCAGCAGAATCACTTGTGTGAACAAGCATACATTAATGTACACTAACTAGAGCAGTTTCTCTACCCAACTGATAGAGTGTAATTTAACAAGCTTGTTATCAGCACTGTAATTTTCAGGCTGCTGAAATATCATATTTGTTGCAAATATTATATGGTTTAAATACTTTAACAACACTACCCATTTGACGCTTCTGTCAGATAAAATGCAGATAGGCACTTGTGCATTGATGAACGTGCTTTTAATTCTACAAAGAAACTTTCTCTGTCAAATTCTAGGTGTTTCAACAGTTGATTTATGAACACCATAATTAAAATCGTTATGCCTTAAAGAAAAACAAACTCTTCATTAAAACAACAGCTTTCTTTCACGTTTTTGTCTTTTAATATTCAGAGTTTGCTTTTATATGCCTGCTATTAGTTATCAGTTTGACATGTCATTCCTGGCTGTCAAGACAGGAGAATATTTCTCTTTATAACCTGGTCAAACCTCAGAGTCGGTAAGCACCCAAAGGGATCAATGTTTATTTCTCAATGTTTATTTCCAGCTTCCACAAAGCATTTGTAGGAAAAAAGAAAAACCTGCTAATTTAACTGGTATAGGACCACCATCACACAAATCAGTGCTTTCAATTTCTAGGAAGGCCAGAAATGCTGTAATGTCTGCTGCCTTCTATGAACTGACAGAACCAAGAATATGGAGAGATACAATTAAAAAAAAAAAAAAAAAAAAGAGCTAGATTTTCATACGTATTCCTGTAGCGGTTCTGGTTCAATTTGAATTTTAGACAGACCTCTGGAGGGGGAAGAGATTCCTATTTTATCTGAACAAATTCATGCATATCATTCATTCATTCTTACAGCACCCATCCGCACAGCAGCAGCAGATTTCAGTTTCCTAAACTCAATGCAGTTCAAAATTACACACAACCTCCACTCAAACTACCATTACTGAAAGTGATGCAGTTACACATTAGCATCCCTTCTCTAAAGAAATCTCTGTCCCCAAATCCCAGAAAAGAACAATTCATTTACAAGCTAAGCAAGTAATCTTGAATCAAATCCTGAAGCCTGTCAAAACTAGAATCTCCTAAACTATCAATAAGAACCTAATTTCAAAAGAGGGAACTCAATTCAAGTCACTGCTGCTGAAGTCTTGGTCCCTTTTGCCTAGGTTTCTACCAAATTAGTTTCGAAATGTTACAAACATCTTGAAAAGAAATTAAAAGGAATAATGGCTAAAGGTCTCCTCCTTGATGAGACCAAAGCATCAGACTCTATAGGGTTATCTGACTTTTGGCCACTCATTACAAAGCCAACAAAGTTCCTGAACTCAGCACTACATGAAGCAGAAAAGCTTACCATGTAAAAGATTAAGAGAAAATATTACACTTGCAAATAATGAGGACAACTGAACAGAATCACATTACAATTGCACAGTGGTGAGGTTGAAAATTCAGTCCTCAAATATCATCTCTAAAAACGGATAAATTTTGTTATCCTTCTAACAAGCTGTTGTAATGCTGGACTGGGATAAAACAGATCATGCTGCCCTCTTGTGCTAGATGTGCACAGCAATCAACCCCTTTATTCCTGCAAGTGACACATGAAGAGGAATATATAAAGCATTCACTATGAAGCAGAAAACCTCCACGTTTTCCTCCTTACAGACACATTGACACACATGCAGTTTCCTTACTGCGATGTGGACAGAAGAGAGAAGGACGTTTCAAGCAAAAGAGTCAAATTCTACACCCCCAAAAATAAAGCAAACAAGTTTTGTCAACAGACTAGTCAGATGTGATAAATCCTAAAATACAACCACACAATCTATAACTTCCCATCAAGCTTTCACTATAGCTGTTTAAGTGATGCTGCATAGATGTCTACTGACAAATTTGAATTTCAGTCATAAATATCAGACCATTCTTTCTGAATGTCAGATAATGCAGTAAGATTTAGTCACTTAGGATTATCAGCTCCATAGGGTTAGGTTAAGTGCTTAAGGAAGACACAGTCGTTTATTAATACAGTTCTTCCAGTGTAAAACATCCTTAAAGCAGTAACATCTAACAATTTTTAGATCAATGCCATATTACAGAAAGGTGAAATCTCTGTACATACAAATATTTTTGGGTGGGAAGGGAGAAAGGAGTGGGGTTTTCATATTCCTCTCTGTCTCTGCTATGCAATCCAGGTTCCCAAAATATATTCAAATTATTCTATCATCTGGGTAAGACTCTCGTTATTATTCCCTTTACAACCTTCCCCTCCCTACACATTGCTAATGCAATCTGTAAAGAGAGATCCTGGGCTCATGCCTAAACTGATTCACAAAACAATTTTTTTAGAAACAAGTCATTTCATTTATTCGCCACTACCGACTGGATCTACACTGCTGGGAACCGACAGACATGTCATGATTCACCACGTATTTCCATCTCTTAATGTTGACTCCCTGACGCTGCTCATTAGTCTGTTCCCCCACTAGGAACTATCAAGAGCTTGGCATATCGATTTAAGTTTCCTTCCTCGACTTTGGAACATGGATCACTGTGTGTTCAAAATAATGACCATGGCATTTTTTAATTGCCGATTATTTTTAAGAGAAATAAACGAGCAAAAGTCAGTTCAGCAATTGCTTCTGCTAAGGTCTTAGGGAGCTCACACAAATACTGAGAACACACTGGATGCTTAAATGACAGATTTGTCACTGCAATATCAGCTTTGCTAATATGGGACATGATAACTAATAGCTTGGCTTGGCTATTACAATCACAAGCCTAGAAAAACGAGCCTCCTATAATTTCAATTTCTTTTTAGTACATTTCTCATAGTCTTTAAAAGAGAAAAAAAAGATGACTTCTACTTAAAGAAACCTCACCCCAATGCAAGAAAATAGCATCTCAAGTTCTAAAAGACAAACATGCCATAGAACCCCAAGTAAATCAGACAATGAAACATAGATGTTAAAAACAGAATTTCAGAACTGCTACATGCTGCAGTTCTGAACAAGAGAATCATCGCACGTGTCATCCTTCCCCTTTTCTTTTTTCCTTTTTTGAAAGATGCATAGATCAGAACAGCAGTACCTTTGCATGCTACCATGACCAAAAGAAATACCAAGGGAAAGAAATATATGCACACTGAAGTTAATCTTCTGAGTATCTGCTGATAAATAGAAACACATATCTGTAAGTCATGACAGCGTGTGAACACCAGCGATACGCAGGTTTTATGAATGTCACTTTTACAAAGCGCTGCTAATTTCAGCTTCACAGTACGTTACAAAGCAAACTGTTATTCCTCTGTATTGTCCCTATGTTTACTCTATAGTATAGTATGTTTGTTATGATGAGCCACGCTTACAGGCATTCTTCCATGATGATTATGATTATGTATACCCTCAAAAATAGTTACTGCATATGCTATCACACAAAAAAAGAGTAAAATCCCTGTCTACGTGACAAAAAAATCCATCAGCACTACGATTTCTTGTATGTGCTCTCACTAGCTCTCCACTAACCTGTCTCCCGAGCTTATGCCATCACCTCTAATTCCTGCAGTGGCCTTGAATTTACACTACCACAGACTCACAGTGTAAGCAAATCAGCCTTCAACTTGTGCAGTTGCAGATTATTTTTTCAAAATAGGAAATTGTACTTTTCATTCATCATATTACTGACATGAACCTTTTCTCCGCATAAATATTCTTTCCCCCTGAAAATATTACTAATTTTAATAACTACTCTAAAATAATAAAGCCATCCCTATACAACCTTACAATCATTAAACAGCTTCTGGAACTATGAGAACAAGCCTGTGTTCCTTTCTTCAAGGGACTGAAGGCCATCAGATTCCTGTTTCACATCTCAGACTGGCTATTAAATCAGTACCACCACACTTTGCCACTCTCTTCACTCTGCTCCAGCTTCTCTCTCGTTTATTTTGAAGAAAATAAGATCTGGATTATAGTTTAAAATTGCATCCTTTACGCTTTTCTCCATTTTGGAAGGATAGTAAGCTACGCAGTTTCTCAAGACCTGTGAATTACCACACATGCTTAAAATTACTTTCTTATAGGACACGTCATTTTTGGGCTTAAACTTTCAAAGAAAAGCACAAGAAAGGCATCCCCAGAAAATGCATGCATGTACATTCAGCATATGGAAGAGACTTAACCAGAACACCAGCAATGCAACCAGCAGGTCAATGTAAAACAATGTACAATTCATTTTTCTGTAAACTGCAGTTGAAAAGAGTAAGACCAACCATCAATAAGCAGTCAGTCTGCCTTAAATTTTAATGAACACATTCTGATTTAAAGATTTTAATTAAAAGAAGCAAAAAGCCCCCACAAGTGTGCAAAAATACTGCAAGTTCATAATTCCCAGAAATAGTATAGTTAACAATCAATGAGGCAGATTAAACATTAAGGGCATTTTCACTATTAAACTTACCTATAGGATTTCTGTCATAAAACAAGACAGGAGCTTTCAAAATGGATTGAAACATTTTGTTGTGCAAAGTCTGACCAGAATTAACGAGAATTTGAAACACCAGAAGACTTCTTATTATGCCAAACAGTATTGTAGCCACTGTTAAACCTGAAATTAAAAAAAACATGGACAGAGCATGCATACAGATATGGATCTTCCACAAGGAAAATAATTTAAAAATGAACTAAAACCAAATTTTGTTGACTTCTGTATATAGCAAGAATTCAAACTTAAGCCTAGGGACTCAGACTGAGCACAGAACATGGACATCTTATATTTGTCACTAGCTTCAGTTACTATCATGTCATCGATTTAATCAATTTCTCTTTTTCGGTCTGAAATAACTGGTACTTTACAGAAATACAGGAAATGCCTGTTAACCCATAAAATAAATCTGTATTAAAACCTCCTGCATAACAGCTCTGCTAAGAAATTCATTTCACAGTGCCGTGTGTAATTGTGGCTTGCAGAGGTCACTGTGAAGATTCAACATTTGCCAGCAGGTATTAGCCAAGTAATACATACATGGCTATTTAGAGACAACCTTCAGTTATTCTCAATCAGCCCAAACCACTCATGCCATTCTTCCCCTTGTAAACCACATCAAATCATTTAAATTATGTGTATTTCTTTAACACAGTATAAAATGCATCCCTCATGCCATGTGAAATAGAGCCCTTCTAGGGAAATGGTCTGCAGGCTGTTTGTCTTTCTTCTGGGCACATCTCCACTTACAAGACGGGGGTGCTACAGGGCAAAAGATGGAAATAAAGAACGATGAGATTGCTGCTGCTCTGTTTGCTGCATGTAACCTCCAACACACCCACCCAAATTCCGAGTTGATGATGACGAACAGTGAAGGTATTAACCTGGTATCTGGCAGGGCTTTGGGCTCCAGGTGATCTGCTCCAGAAATGGAGCACAGCCACAACAAGCTCAGCCCTTGAGGATACCCTTAAGTTAGACCCTAATTATCAACATAAAACATGGACCAATTCTAAGGACAGGTTAAAACTGGACGCAGTTCAGGTACACCCATAGTAGCAGTGGGGAAAGACTGAGGTTTTAAACTATATGATGTGGTTAAATCAGTCAGCCATTCCACGCTGCTCACTGCTGTATCCTCCCAGGATGCAAGAAAACATTTCACTACTTGATTTGTCTGCTCGCAGTTTATTGCCTATGTTCAGCACAGTGCTGTCTTTAAGAAAAAAGCACGTGGCTGAGATGAGAGCTTGTTTGCCTTGTCTTGACTCCCCTATTCCAGGCCAGGTAAAAGAAAACAACTTTTCCAAGAGTAACTGCACATACCCAAATAGGAAAGCTGGGTCATGCAAAAAGAGAGCAGAAGAGGTACTAAGCGAGAGGCTGTGGCAGAAGCCACGCCTAACAGCAGGCTGTGGGAGCAATGGGAGGAGAGGGAGCGTGGCCTGGGAACCTCACATTTCTGTAAAACTTCATTCAGGCTTAGAAGCCACTGGAAGCTGCTGGCACGACCCTCACCAAACACATCACCTGAAAAAAACTGACGACTGGGGAGAAGAGGCAGGAAGGAGGTTTACTTTCAAGTCCTTCATCCAGTCTGTCTCATGCCAAAGGTTTTTGCTTTCCCCATTTACAAGCTTACCATCTCAGCATGAGAGAGACAAGGACTCTTTGCATGCCCCCTTTATAGAAAAGGTGTGGAACTGGCACCTCAGTTCTGGCCAACAGGGTTTCCCATTAACAGAAACTTTACTCTTCTAAATCTTTGTCTCATAGAAACAACACGGACTAGGAAGGAACTACCATGGTGATGGTTTTTTTTTCCTCCAAACACTGAGAATCAGAAATAAAAATGTTAAATTATTTTTTATAGCTTCAGAGGTTATAGAAAAAGGTAAGTTAGATTATTATGTACTTCATATGAAATGTACTATCTTTTTATAACTTATTCAAATTCACTTACAATTTTAGTAGGTAAATCAATGCTGTCTGTTCAACTATTGCAAATATCTCACTAAACCATCTGAACACTTCAATATAAAGGTAACTTTTGCTGTTCTGCTATCTGGAACAAAATTTGCCTTAAAGGATAAAATTTTCCGTAAGGTGGTTTAGGTTACATGGTCAGGAAAAGCCAAGTTTGCCACATTTAATCATACTGTGCGGTCCACTGGAATGGCTCATGAAATAAGACCTTCCACAGAGAAAAAACGAGCCAAGTTTATCTGGCTCCTAAATTGTTGCTTCCCAGGCCAAGTACAATACTTTCTGTCAAGCACTTAGATAACACAGATTCCCCAAAAAAAACCCAAAGAAAAAATCCTCCACCTATCCTCTCACCCATAAGAGATGTTTCTGAATACATTCAATGCATATTCTTCTGGTGTTCCACCTGTTTTCTCAGACCTATCATTTACATCTCCACCAAGAAATTACCACGCCATACAAAACTGTGCATCACTAGAAGTGCTAAATGGCAGAGTCTGGGAGCGTATTGCTACACATGACTTTTCTATACCAATTTTTACTACATTTCAGAGCCGTATTTCAAGCTGTTTGGATGCCTCAATACAAGCATCTGTGCCCTTTTCTGGATATTCAGAAGCACATGACTACCTATTAAAATATATTGAAATGTTTTTTAACATCCTGCTTTGCATACCCATCTAGCATGCTTTATAAAAACTGGTTCTTTTGCTATGGCACTTCAGAAGGAATGCAGCCAAGCCAAGTTTTAGAACAGCGCAGAAAGAAGAACATTTCTAATCCCTCTTGCCCATCCATATAATGACTGAAGATTTAGCTCAATGACCTATTAGTATAGACAATAACCACAACCTTACGCTGACTGAGTTTCTGAATACTCAATTCCTCGTTTACTTTCCAAAATCCAGGCAAAGCAAATTAAGAGTCTGCATTCAACCTATTTCTTCTGCTAGATTTTTAAATTTTATTTATTTCAATTAATTTAGTCAGGAAGCAAGACTCAGGCTCCTAATCTGTTAAGACACTACTCGGTTACTGCTAAAAACCACATTTCCCCACATTGCCGTTGCTTCGCATCTCTCAAAACCGTTTATTGTAATAGGTCAGATAATAAACAGTCAGACACACACAGATGCATGTGTAATTACCTGCATAAATTCCCAAATAAAAGGTAAGGTCTAGGCGTTCAGTCTCATTTGCTCCATTATTTCCATTTGTTGTGAAATTCAACTTTTCTTGATGATTTGCCCTGCAGAAATGCATACAAAAGATAATGATCATCAGATCACATTCTACAAATATTCATGAGTACATTTAACTGTTTCTAGATTCAACTCTGTTGGAACCTTTAGTTCAAAAGATCCCATGTACCAATGTTGTCATGCACGACACTATGAGCAGAAGCGATCACAGGCTACACTTCAGCATAAAGTTTAAATGTTTTTCCACATACAAAATAAGTGAAGATCAGAAAAAGATCAAGCATATTCTGAGCATTCCTAGAACAGGGGTTTTCCATCCTCCCACCTATACAACACTGATTTCTACCAGACAAACAGCACTTGACTGAAAAGACAGAAATGGCTGACCAGTTAATATCATCAACTTACCAGTACGAAAGCCACCAGTCCTGGAGCACATATGCCACCTTGAGTAAAAGAGGCAAATACAAGAATCATCTTACAAAATTAAAAAAAACACACATTAGAAAATTAAATTTCTTTGCTATTCTTTCATGTTCTCTGGGAAAACATCACATATTCAGGAAAGCATGCCATCCAGACTTTCAAGACCAGCAGCAATTTGCAAAGCACATTAGAAGGTGCATCAGAACCCTCTACAAAGAAAGAAGTTACCTTAAATTACCTTACCTGATAGCAAACTAAAGGAAAGCAATATACTTACGCAAACAAAATATAGTGGCTCTTACTAATGTATGTTAATTGCACATTAAAGAACGCATTTTTTTCAGTTCCTAAATTTGCCACTAGAGATATTTCAAAATGCTTTTTGATTAACAAACTTTCTGATGTTACTAGTCCACAAATTTGTGTTTATGGGAGATAATAACCAGAAACAGGGTTGAAGGAGGATGAGAGAAGAGAGGGAGGGAAAAACTCCTACTGCCACTTTCCTTCTGTGCTGAGAGGTGACTACAAACTTTTAACAGGGTTTTTTATCTCAAAATACACCTCTGTTCATGTGAATTTCAAGTGGGCAGTCTACTGCAGAGCTTTGGTCTTGCTCAGCTATCTTCACAACAGACTCAGTTCAAGAACAAGCAAACACAAACTAACGTGTCTAAATATACAGACTATATTTTACAGCTAAGACCAATCACTTCCATTAAATTAAGCTTTCTCAGCAAGAAACAAGAGAAAAACACAGTAAGGTATCTTCATGCAGTTTCCTCGGCCCACCATTTCTTTCAGTAAGTTTCAAAATAATTTTCCTTGTTTAAAAACTCTTCTACATACCTGCTACAGACCGCATTACTACAATATTACCTATTCTCTTCCTCACTTTCTTCTTCTGCTAAACAGCGACCCTCCTTCTAGCCCTTCTCATAACACACCCTTACCAGCAGACAAGGTTTTCTTTTAACATTTTTGTTAGACTCCCATAATCCAGTCAACCTCTTTACCCTCCCTGAACTGAAAACATACTGATTGTTCAGAAATGTTAAACGCTATTTTATACACCTCATGATTTTGTTCTCTATCTCCGAAAATTAGACTGGCTTATAATTTCCATGCCATGCTGCCAGTAAAATAATTCTTTATTGAGGTGTTAAAAGGGTTGAAATAAGGATCAGTGCAAGATCTCTCAATGCTGTACTAAAACTCCATGCTGATATATAAAATTTGATGAGTATACTACAAAATTATTAAAGAACACAGTGTTGCCAAACATTCTAGCTGAAACATCACAGTAACAAGCATACACTGTTTTAAAAAGAAAAAAAAAAAGAAGAAAAAAAAAGGCAAACCCAAAAAACATTCAGTTCTATTTCTGGCTCCTGAGAACTTACCTGTGCCAAAATATTGAATAATAAAAGTATAAAAATCACAAAGTAGTTTGCTCCTGCAGTGAAATATTTTCTGTAAACCTTAAAGTTTATTTGTCCTTCAGAGCGACTCTCCTCGGGCACTGCAGCCAGTGCACTTTCAGCCTGAAAAATAAACGCAGAACAAAAATCATCAATCTTGGAGTTACAGATTCAGAGTAAGCCACTTGAAAGCCATAGTTCAGAATTAGTAAACAATTAAAGAGATAACTTTAGGTTTGACAAAAAAAAGCAGTCTCAGTGTTGTAATACTGAAAAATCTACCCTGCAGAATGACACTGTGAGGATTTTGTTTTGCATTGCATCACAGTATGCAACATTTCATTTACAGCCAGAAACATTTACTCTAACTGCTAAACCAGGTTTTTCTTTTCTTATACACTACCTTGAATTGTAACAGCTCTGAAAACTCAGGCTTTGACTTGGGAAAGATTCTGTTTTCAGAACGAAAGTGTGTGTAACCCTTCCTTTTCAGAAAAGTATTTAAAGTAAATACTCTTCGGCAAGTATGCACCAAAATCAATCAACATATGCTCGGAGTAATACATTACCCCTAAAGTTCTAATCACCTCCCTGCAAGTACCAACAAAGTACCTGTTAATTGGGAAAACAAGTAAAATGACAAATGAGAAATCAAATTAAGCAAACAATGGATGGGGGACATTGAAAGACAGAAACGGAAAGAATGAGATAGGCATACAGAAAGTAGAAGAACTATTCAAATGAACAAAATTCTGTTTTGGATTCTCTTGGGTTTTTTTTAACAGTATATGTGACAGAAAAACTAGTGCCAGTTCAATGGACACTTCACACTTGATTTTGTTGTCAGCAGATACGGCTGTACAAAAGCAGTGGAATCAACCAACCTGACTCAGCTGTGGAAAGAGAAATCCCACCTACTCACCTATAAAAGATGAGAAACCTATCTCGGTTTTTTGTTTCTCCAGCCTCCTTCCCAGTCCAACACCTCTAACGCTGCTAAGAAGTTTCAGACACCTCTGTGGATTTTACAGTGGAGTCACCACTGGGACGTCAATAATATCGGGTAAGTTTACCGCTTTTGGGCATAAAATCATTCCTCCAAAAAAGGTATGAACAACAAAAGTCTGTAGTAGGTTGGGTTTTTCGGTATCTCACTGCTTTTCATTACAGAAAAGAACAGGAAATAATAAATACTCCTAGCATATGGGTGACAATCATCAGGGACACACGGAGATTACTTGTTCCACGTGTTCCAGGGATGCAGTGCTACCACAAGCCTAGCAGGGTTACAGGGCTCCTGCATGGTTTTGTGGGAATACAAGCACACCAGCAGAAGGCCACCTCTGGCACAGAAACCTTACGGCTGCATTTGCACAGTGCAGACCAAGAGACAACACGGCACCTGGAAGTGAAGCTGGCACCACACAAAGCATGCTGTTTTCACCAACAGAAGGGTTAGGAGAGCAATGCAGTGGCGTCCCAAGGTTACCCCCTCAGGGGCAGCTCAAGATCATGTGGGTATGTTAATACCAGACATGCAAATGTAGACTTTGTATAAAGCCATCGCTTCTGCATGCACTTTCTAGAGCACAGGATTTCAGGGAAAATATTAATTTGAGCTCAGCACTGCACGATCAGACAGAACCTACCCACTACAGTGGTACTGGCCCTGTAAAGCACTGCTGTCAGAGGACAGGACGAAGGAAGCGCAGCGTGGTGTCCCTGGATGCCTACAGCAATGCTTGCTGCACCAGCAGAGCTGATGCTGAACCTGAAAATGCTCACTCCGACGGGTTTGAACAGAAGAGTGCAGAGCGGCGGGATGCCTGCCCTGTGCAGCCCCGGTGGCAGGACCGCCAGCCAAGCACAGCATTGGGTGGACCCTCGCCCGCTAATGCGATCCAACCATCCCAACTCAAATGCAGCAGGGGAGGAAAGCCCTCATCACAGGTTCAGTTAAAAACCAGCCAGACAAGAACTGAGGCACATCTACCCTTTGAGCACTCACAGGTGGTTGTTCCACTGCTCCATCTTTCTGTGACGGGACAGAAGAATCCTGGGACCAGACGGAGGACTCCGAGAAGGTTCGGCTCCGGGCGGACTTCAGGTTGGGGGTTCCTGGAACTGACAGCTGTTCTACCTCCTCGTCTTTTTTCAAAAGGGAAGCAAAGTCGATGCCAGATCTCAGGAACTCTGAATAGGTACCTTTCCCCACCATTTTACCCTACAATTAATACAAGCTTTGATTATCTTCATTACACACTTTCTAGAAAGGACAATTTTTCCTGTCTGTCGCTGCTGCCTCTGAGGTTTTGCAGCTGCTGAGCACACATCCCACAGCAGCGACTGAGATGAAGCTTCTAACTATCAGTTCCTCACTTAGAAGAGCAGAAACAAGCTCTTCACCTTCTAACCAGTCCCCTCCCAGCAGCTAACCAGGCCAAAGAGCGTGCAACCGGGATGACAAAAGTCCCAGTTACAACCAGTGAGAACTACCTCTTTGGAGAAGCTGCGGGAGACAGCCATGCAGCTTTGGGACAAGCTGTTGAACTACATACGTAACTTTAGGTGTTTTTATATTACACCAGGGTAGGGGTAAACAGCAGCTTAATCTTCTAGTCCTCACAGTGCTCTACAAGGAGCAACACAGACCATTTCCGCCCTTCTTACAGCTCTGTCACAAACAAATGTCTAGAAAGCTACGGTAACTTTTAGACAGATCTGAATGGGAGGAAAAAGACAGTGTCGCTTCTTGCAACTTTGTGATGCATCAGGAGTAATTTGAAGTACTTCCCTACTCAACCTTAAAAAAAAACAAAACAAAACAAAAAACACAGCTTAAGTTCTTGCCTTTGCCCTCTACCCGTGTAATCTGGTACAACGAAGTTTCACTGAAGGCCTGCTCATTCTCAAAGTCATCTATGACCATTTCTTGGCCCCAATTTAAAAACAGGATTGGCTGCAAACCTAACACAGTTCTTAATTCACACAAGTCTAAGAAACAAGAATAAAAGCAAAGTATTAACATAGCCTCAAAAGCAGCCATTCTCTCTCAGTATATTTTATATATGTTAAGATAAAAGTCAATATGTAAGATTACTTACATGCATGATCAAAAATCAAAACACATTTTTCAGGGAAGGTATTCTAAGAAATTCATTCACAATAATTCATTAATAATTATAAATATTTTAAAACATATATGGTCATCAGTACACAGAAAATGTATTTACAGACACAAAAGAAAAACCTTTAACTGCTTATTTCCATCCTTAGATTATAAAAGGCAATTAGACAGTATATGAGATATAAAAGTATAGACACCGATACCACTTACATCTTTTAAGATTAGAATCTGATTTGCAGCATGGAGATATTGCAACTGGTGAGTGACCAAAACAGAGATCTTCTGATGTAAGGCCTGACAAATGCATCTGCAAAGAGATGGAAAAAGAATCAAAAAATGAAAATGAAATGTCCTAAAACATTCTGACTGTTTCTGGAAAAATTCTATTCAATAATACAGTGTTTAAAATAAAAAAAAAAAGACACCCATGATTATCAGAGTTATCAAAATTACACTTAAGACAACACGTTCCGTATTTAACTTTCTAAGCTTTCAAGGTAAGGAAAAGAAATTTTAGATTTCTGGTCCAGGGTGAAAGAGGAGGAAATATCTTCAGGACATTTTATCAAAATTGTATTAAACATCCTCCTAACATATGTACATGTCATAAGCTGAATTACAAAGAGGTTATTTAACAAAAATAAAACTAATGGAAAGAGGAAGCAGGGCAACACACTATGGGCAATTCTGGAAAAATAAAGCCAGTGAAAGTAACTGGGACAAGCTTTCAGAGCAGCTGCTAACAGTACATCACTGGACTGCTGGAGAAGTAAACAGTACTGTTGATCTGAGCTACATCCAGGTATGTACTGAGATGAGGGAGTTAGATCCTTCAACCATCTCTGACCTTTTCCCATGGCAGCAGGGCTTACCTTCCTCTCCAGTATCTGACCTGCTCACCACCCCTCACTGGGCATCCGAGGCTTCCCTGGAAGTTTGGGATTTGTGAAGAAGGGACCGGATATGCCAGAACCAGTCAGCAAGTGCAGTTCAACTCCCCACAGTTTTAGCAGAAAAGGTATCTGATACCTTTCCAGAAGAGCCTTGAAAGGTCGACAGAGCAGAACACACACCCCCCCAAAATGCAGCAGTGTAGCAATGGTTTACAAGCGCAGAAGTCTGCAAGCACACTCTGCACGTGCAACAGGGACAACACAGACACAACTGAGTATCCAACACTCCTGCTGCCTTCATCCCCACACTGCCACAGCAGGGATACACACCCTGCGAGAGGATTCTCCTTTCTCAGCCTCTCGCTATCTTCAGAAAACATGGAAAACTGGTATTGTCTAGAACCGAAGTGTCCAGCGAAGGTGTGTATATTAGCATTTTCCACTTGGATCAGGAACAGATTTTGGAAGATCATTGCCCAGTTACCTCAACTCATTGTGCTGCGGCTCATACCGCTGCGTGGTACTGGGGCCTATGAACCAGATTTCTCCCAGGCGAAACCAAGCGGGAGCCCACGCTCCAGCAGCACCCCTCGCCAGCATCCCGCTGCCAAGAAGAACACTGCCCATGGGGCCAGGCTGCAGCCTGCTCAAAGCAGAACCTTCTGCACCACACAGGGACCTGGGCACCGCACCTTTTGCTCCACAGATCTGCTCCTGTTCAGCTCATTTTCACTAACACGCTAACTCCCGTTTGCTAACATGACACAGGAGGGTGGCACTCACCACAAAAGAAAAACAAGCAAAAAAACACACAGAGATTCTCTCCCTCCAGCCCCCCCAAAAAACACAAGCAAAACCACAGCAATCCAGTAGCACAAATTCAATGGAGAAATGCAAATAAGCAGTAAGGGGAATAAGGCAGAAAAAGACCATGAGCTTAACAGCAATGATATCATACTGCTTACAGCGTTTCATACATTCATGTTGTATATCCGATTAACTTCCTATACAGCTTTTAACATCTATTTTATCACTCCTACAAACACTGTAGGAAGTACAGTACCATAGCATGGTTGACACTAGTACTAAGCATAATTACCCACAGAAAGCACATTATACTGTTCCAATTAAACTGTGCAGTAACCTTGAGTTAAAAGCAACAGTCTTCCTGAGAAAGTTACGTGCTTGCTATGCAGCATTCAAGCAGCAACTATAAAACTATGGTGTCACTCTTAGGTGTCCAGGATAACCATTAATCAAGGTATTTGCAGCAGCTTAACAACTGGAGCAGTTGCAATTATTTACGCACCAAGCTCTTCATGGGAGTATTATTCTGGTGTGGCTACTGTCCACCCTCGGAACAGTCACTGAAACAAACCACATGGCAACCAGAGCACCAGCTGAAGACACGCAACAAAACATAATCTTCACCAAAACCTATACAGAAAACTGGACAAAGATCAGAAAGGATATTTACTTGCCTAGCAGGAAAGCTGCTAAAAGAGAATACATCAAGTATTCACCGTCAAGAGATCTAGCTTTCCCTTACATGGTCCCACAGCCTATATACCACTCTGATCACTGAATTTTCTGTGTGCCAGGTGTATGTCTAACAGCTTACAGGGAGAAACTAGCCACTAGAAAATCCAACGGCTGCTAAAACCTTTAAATCTTCATCCTCATCATGGTGAGCCCACTGCACTTCAGGTTTGCATTTGGAAGGGGAAAAAAAAAGAAGAGAAAAAAAAAGTGGGTTATCGCAGCATCAGAGCAAACCAATTAGAACCGTCAGAGCTGTCAGCACAGCAACCCGCATGATCTTGATCTCAGGAGAGAAGGCAAAAATGACCTCTGTGGAAATTTATATTTTCACTGATACATCAGCTCACTCAACTGAGAATTTTTTTAAAAAAACAACAACTCTCGATTTGATGTCTATCTGGGTAGAAAGAAGCTAGCTGAATAGTTTCTTGATAACAAGTGAGTAGAAAAATTGTTGTCACAATTCACTGGCATGAGCACAGGGAGGAAAAATCACAACAAAGAGTGTATACTTAGATCTATTACTGAGTTAAACAACTCACTGCTCAGACAGCTCACTAGAAAATTTTGCCATTTAAAATACTGTATCATCATGAAGCACACAAGTTGCAAAACTAGTAAAATACTAAGTATATACTTAACATCTGTTTCAAAACAAACTCTTTGAGCTTTATGTTGGAAACCTTTTTTTTTTTTTTTTTTTTTTTTTTTTTATTTTCTCTCCCCCTTTTTAAAAACTCCTTTTC
>Ga0181612_128604_pt1 | contig 20116 bp, 15 predicted proteins | sample HoacroProtozoa21_FD_119630 | JGI IMG/M metagenome (GOLD analysis project Ga0181612, IMG submission 119630) | Hoatzin crop microbial communities from Cojedes, Venezuel. Combined Assembly of Gp0051906, Gp0051904, Gp0051908 | reverse complement strand
GACTGCGTCAGTTCGGTTTCGGCATACAGCCGCAGCACCTCGTCGCGGAGTTCGCGGCGTTGCTGTCGGGGCAAACTTTGAAATTTAATCATGCTTGACTCTTTTTTAGGAGTCAACTTTTTTCAGTTTAAGACATCTTTTTGGAAAAACATGTACATCTTTTGGCAAAAGGGGACCTTGAGAATTTTCAAGCCTCTATTTTTAATTTTCAATCTTCTGCGACGGCGTCGGGTGTCATTATCCAATCATATTTCTTCACCCATCGCCAGACGGTGACCCGTGAGAGATTCGTCACGTTCTGAATTTGTGGTTTGGCAAGCCCTGCTCGCATGAGGTAGCATACCTGCATTTGTTGCTCGGTGAAGTTTCCAAGTTTCTTTAATAGTCTGTCTCTGAAAAGGGGATAGAGTTCATCAACGGCTTGATAGAGTTGCTTCCAATCGGCAGGGCTCATGTTTTTCTTTTCAGTTGATGTCTTTTTGATGGCATCTATAAAGTCTTCTGCCGTGCCTTCCAGTTCAGGTTTGTGTTCAACAAAGAACGCACTTTCACGGGATACATCTCCTGCAACTATTCGGGCAAGAAGCACACAGCCGTATCCACCATCGACCCGCAGTACAGCATGGACGTTGGGCTCACATGTTTCTCGCTTAATCGCAGACTGTCGGTGAGTATTGCCGGACTGAGTCTGATTTCGTCCCCATATAAAGGCCACAGCGACAGAGGCGGCTACGCTATCACATTTAATAATCGGTATAATTTCCCCACGCTCTACGTTTCGGTGTCGAATAAATTCTTCAATGCCAACGACAAATCCGTCAGCAAACGAATGAGCGCCGGCGAAGTGGAAAGTAGGTTTTGAAAAGAGATAGAAGCGGCGCTTATTCTTCTTTGGGATTCGAAGCAGAAAGTATGTCTTTGATGCCTTGCACAAAGTTCTTCAGGCTTCGCCAAATGCCGAACACGATGGCGCACAGCATTTTGTAGATGCCTATGGCGAGCGACCGAAGGAGAAACCACAGGATGGCGCCCGACTTTTTGAAGAATTCCATATTAAGCACGCGCTCGGCGCTGAGCGAGAATTCGAACTGGCGCTGCAGGGCTTGGTAGCCGACGTGCCAAAGCAACGGCAGCCCAACGCCTACGACCCAATAGACCATAGCAAAGAGGAATCCGCCTTCGTCGGCGTGGACCACGGGGAAATCGGCCACGCGCTCGAACGGCAGACCGAGGGCGGCCACCTTGACCATGCTCGCCACTTTGAACGCGAGCAGGTGGAAGGCGAAAATGTAGAGCGCATGGCGACCCACAAAGAGGCAAACCGCCTTGAGCAGCCCGCCCGCAGCATTGACCAACTGCGCCAGCCACAGCAGCAGCGCAAAGCCGGCAACGCCCGTGACAAGTGACAAGAGACAAGTGACAAGGGACAAGGGTTGCTCTATCGTGGATGGGAAAAATATGGCGCCGAGCACGAGCACCACGAACGCACCGAGCGACGTGAGCCACGTGAGCCGCAATTGTTCGGCATAGCGCCGATAGATAAAGCCGAGCGTGAAGAAAAGCAGGGCGAGCAGGTCGCGCGCATCGCCCTCGAGCGAGCCGAGCAGACTGATGCGCGACAGCACTTGCCACACCATCAACACCAGCACAATGGCCGCAACGCCCCACCCCAACGAAGCGTCGGCGCTGCGCGGGTGCGTGCGCCGCATCAGCTTATAGGCCACCAGCCAGCCAAGGCTCGCCAAAAACATCGCACGGAAAACCCAGAAAACATTGCACATAAATTCGTCGTAGCCCTTCATCAGAAAAGCCACGTCGAACACGCGCTGACCGAACTCGCGCCAACCGTAGGGATGGAGCACGGTGCCATCGACCGCGCCGTAGGTCTCGCTCAATCCGCAAATGGGGAACCACAAATTGTGGACGACTAGGAAGAAGAGCGACCAGACAAAAAACGGCAGATAGATGCGCGCAAAGCGGCCGACCACATAGCCTTTCTCGTTGGAGAAAGCCTGCGTGTTGAAGAAATAGCCGGCGCACAGAAACAGGACGGGAATGGGGAATTGGAACACGAAGCGATGGAGCCACTCGGGACCGCCGGCGTGGGCGAGCACGAGCAAAACGACGGCAAACGCCTTGCAAATCTGGGCAAGCGCGGCGGCCGAGTCGCGCGTCGGCTTCATCGTTTCAAGAGAATCCGTATTCATAAAATTCTAAAGGAAAGGGGTCAAAAACTGCCAAAACCACGCGGCAAAGCGACGCTTTTTCGAAAATTGCGACTTCCACGTTTGCGGCGTGAGTTCCCAGCAACGCTCGGCCTTGTCGGTCTCGAAGATGGACTGAAGCTCGCGCGTGGAGGGCGCATCGGCGACGAGCAAATTACATTCGTAGTCGAACGAGAGACTGCGGCTGTTCAGGTTGGCCGAGCCGACGTAGGCAAAGCGCCCGTCGACCATCATAATTTTGCTGTGGTGGAAACCGCCGTCGAAGAAGTAGACGCGAGCGCCGCGCTTCATGAGCCGATGAACCGTGTGCTCCACAGCGCGCGGCGTGATGGGGATATCGCTCGACGAAGACACCATAATTTCGACATCCACGCCGCGTTCGATGGCATGCCGCAGCGCGCGCCGAATGTGGGGGCAGAGCGTGAAATAGGGATTGATGATTTGGATGTGTTGCCGGGCGGCATCGATGGATTTCACGAAGCCGTCGTGGATGATGCGGCGGCGGCTCTTCGGTCCGCGGTCCACCACGCCGACAGCCTTGTGGCCGGCCGTGCTCGTGGTGTCGACTTTCAGGCCGCTGAAGTAGCCGCGAGCCTCGCGCCCGCCGGTATAGTATTCGGCGCCGTGCACATCCTGCCGCGACACCTTGTTCCAGAACTCCAAAAAGATTTCTTGCAATTCATCGACGGCCTCGCCCTCGACGCGCACGTGAATATCGCGCCATTCGCCGAACTCCGGCTTGCCCTCGATGTAGTAGTCGGCCACGTTCATGCCGCCGGTGTAGGCGAGCAAGCCGTCGATGACCACAATCTTGCGGTGGTCGCGATGGAAGGCGTGGTTCAAATAGGGAAATTTCACGGGGTCGAACTCAAAGATTTGGATGCCTTTGCTGCGCAAGGTATCCAAATGCGAATGCTTCAGCGGCCGATTGTTCGACGAATTGCCAAAGCCGTCGAAGACCGCGCGAACTTGCACGCCCTCAGCCACTTTCTGCTCCAAGAGCTCAAAAAGAAGGCGCGAGATGGAATCATTTCGAAAATTGAAATATTCCAAATGCACGCTCTTGCGCGCTTGGCGCACGGCAGCGAAAAGGTCGTCGAATTTTTCTTGCCCCGTTTTGAAGAAAACCAGCCTATTATTGCCCGAAAACGGCACGCCGTAGGCCGCTTCCAAATAGCGCACGATGGTCGAGTCCGACGTAGTTTGCGCCGAGAGCGACAGGCCGCACGCCAGCAAGCACAGCGAGACAAAAAGGCGATAGAGTTTTTTCATCCGGCAAATTCTTTTGCGCTAAAGCACCGTGCGGAACGAGTCCACAATGCCGAGAAGTCGCTGATTTTCATCGACCACGAGCACGCAGTGAATCATATTTTTGTTCAAGATGTTCTCAATCGTCGAAATGTTGGTTTCGGGCGAAACGCACTTCGGATTGCGCGTCATGATGTCGCTCACGCTCTTTTCGAAGAAGTCGGCGCGCGAACTTTGGATGGCGCGTCGGATGTCGCCGTCGGTGATGATGCCGACCACGCGCCCGTCTTCGACTGCCACGCCGACGCCCAAGCGGCCGTCGCTGATGCGAATCACGGCGTCGCCCAACTTCATCGAAAGCGGCAAAGTGGGCAAATTGTCGGACTGCATGGCGTCTTTCGCCTTGGTGAGCAGGCGACGGCCGAGCGAACCGCCCGGGTGGAAATGGGCGAAGTCGGACGAGCGGAAGCCGCGCGCCTCCATCAGCGCACAAGCCAGCGCGTCGCCCATGGCCAGCGTCGCCGTCGTGCTGCTCGTGGGGGCCAAACCGAGCGGACAGGCCTCGTGGTCGACAGCCACATTGAGGTGGGCGGTGGAATACTTGGCCAAACGCGAGCCGGGCCGCCCGCTCATGCCAATCACGGGAATTTTGTTTTCGAGCAAGAAGGGCAAGAAACGCAGCAGTTCGTCGGTTTCGCCCGAATTGCTGATGGCGAGCACCACGTCGTCGGTGGTGATGACGCCAAGGTCGCCGTGGAAAACATCAAGGGGGTTCACGAAGAAACTCGGCGTTCCGGTGGACGACATCGTGGCGGCAATCTTCGCGCCAATATGGCCGCTCTTCCCCACTCCGGTCACGATGAGTTTGCCCTTGCACTGCAGGACGAGTTCGACGGCCTTCACGAAATTGTCGTCTATGTTCGGGATGAGTCCCTCAACGGCAGCGGCCTCGTCGCGCAGGCATTGCACCGCCGTGTCCTTCCATTTTTGAATATCTTTTTGCATAAAAAAATTTTGCTCAAATCAGAGTGGTCAAAACGCTTTCCAAATCGCTCAAACGCAGCATGTTCGGCCCGTCGCTCAAGGCGGCATCGGGATTGGGATGGGTCTCGAAGAAGAAACCGTCGGCACCGAAAGCCTTGGCAGCCTGCGCCATGGCCGGCACGAACTCGCGATTGCCGCCCGTCGTGGTGCCCGCGCCGCCGGGACGCTGCACGCTGTGGGTGCAATCCATCACAACGCGGTCGGCCCACTGCTTCATGGCGGGAATGTTGCGGAAATCGACCACGAGATTATTGTAGCCGTAGATATTGCCGCGTTCGGAGAGCCAGACTTCGCCGGCGCCGGCCTCGCGGCACTTCTCGACGGGGAAGCGCATGTCGTCGCCGCTGAGGAACTGCGCCTTTTTCACGTTCACAATGCGGCCCGTCTTTGCGGCAGCCACAAGCAAATCGGTTTGGCGGCAGAGGAACGCGGGAATTTGCAGGATGTCGACCACTTCGCCGGCCGCGGCAGCCTGATAGCTTTCGTGGATGTCGGTCGTGAGACGCAGGCCGTGTTTGGCGCGAACGTCGGCAAGCATTTGCAAACCTTTCTCCAAACCCGGGCCGCGGAAGGAATGGATGGACGTGCGGTTGGCCTTGTCGAACGACGCTTTGAAAATGATTTCGACGCCCAACTTTTGCGAAATGCGCACGAGCTCGGCAGCCACCACATCGAGCAATTCGGCGGATTCAATCACGCAAGGGCCGGCAATAAATATGGGATTCATTTTGGGTATGCTTTGAAACTGAGTGCAAATATACATAAAATTTCAGACATCCAACACTTTGAGCTTGGCGAACTTTAGGAGTAAATTTTTTTCGCCGCTTCCTTCGAACGCGATGCGGGCTTTCGCGCTGATGCCGGAGCCTTCGAGACTGACGACCGTGCCGCGCCCGAAACGCTCATGCTCCACGCGTGTTCCGACGCGCAAAGTGCCGCTGCCAATGGCGATGGCGTCGCGTTGCCGCGGCTGCTCGATGGTCGCAGGCCGACTTTGCTCCAGCGGACTCAGGCGACGCAAACGCACCGGCGTGGGCTGCGCGGCAGGCTTAGGCGACGCGGCGCGTTCGGGACGGGCAAAATCGGATGCCTTTCGCACAAAACGCGAATCGATTTCGGCGAGGAAGGGACTCGGCGCGCCATATTGCATTTGGCCGTACATCCACCGCGCTTTGGCGTAGGTTAGGAAGCAAAGACGCTCCGCACGCGTGACTGCCACATAGAATAGGCGGCGCTCCTCCTCCATTTCGCGCGGATTGTAGCGCGCCGAAGCGGCGGGGAATAGTTCTTCTTCCAAACCCACCACGAAAACGACGCCGAACTCCAAGCCTTTGGCGGCATGTATGGTCATGAGGCTGACTTTGGGCGAGCCGTCGTCGCGGCGGTCTTGGTCGGTGAGCAAAGCCACCTGCGGCAGGTAGTCGCTCAGCAGGGCAAGTTCGCGGCCTTGCTCCTCTAATTGGTCGGCCTCAAACGTGCGAATGGAATTGAGCAATTCGTCCACATTTTCGCGGCGTGCTTGCGCCTCGGGCGAATCGTCGGAAAGCAAATCGCGCTTGATGCCCGTCTCTTCGACCACACGGACGGCCATTTCGTAGGCGCCTGTGGCTTCAACCACCTTTTGGAACGACTGCAAAAGCGCGGCAAACGCGGCCACCTTCGTCTGCGTGCCCCGATTGATGTCGGCACCGAAATCCAAGGGGGCCTGCACCACGTCCCAAAGGGGGACATCGTGCTCCGCGGCGGCCGCGCGCAGTTTGCGAACGGTGGTCTCGCCGATGCCGCGCGCCGGATAATTGAAAATGCGCACAAGGGCCTCCTCGTCGTTCGGATTCACGATGCAGCGCAAATAGGCAATCACGTCTTTCACCTCCTTGCGCTGATAGAACGAGAGGCCGCCGTACATGCGATAAGGGATATTGGCGTTTTGGAAGGCTTCTTCGAACGAGCGACTCTGCGCATTGGTGCGATAGAGCACGGCGATTTCGTCGTAGTTGGCCTGCCGCCCTCGCATGCCGATAATCTGTCGCGCCACGCGCAGGGCCTCGTCTTTGTCGCTATAGGCCTCAATGATTTGGAGCGGCGCGCCGTCTTCCTTCTCTTCGGCCACATAAACTTCTTTGGGAATGCGGCCTTGATTGTGCGAAATGATGGAATTGGCGGCGCCCACGATGTTGCGCGTAGAGCGATAGTTCTGCTCCAATTTGATGAGGCGCGCGGTGGGATAGACTTGCTGGAAATTCAAAATGTTCCCGATTTCGGCCCCGCGAAAGCCGTATATGCTCTGCGAGTCGTCGCCCACAACGCACAAGTTTGCTTCGGGCGGCGCCAACTGCCGAATGATGCGAAATTGCGCCGTGTTCGTGTCCTGATACTCATCGACAAGGATGTAAGCGAAGCGCTTGCGATAATGCTCCAAAACTTCGGGAAAGCGATAAAAAAGCAGGTAAGTGTTCAACAGCAGGTCGTCAAAATCCATCGCATTGGCCTGCTGCAAACGCCGCTGGTAGAGCGCGTAGATGCGATGGGTCTCGCCCACTTGTGCTCGCTGGTCGCGCTGAATGAGCTCGCGGTCAGCCGAATAAGCATCGGGCAAAATGAGCGAATTTTTGGCCATCGAAATGCGGTGGGCAATCTTCGACGACTTATAATCCTTGTCGTTCAAACCGAGTTCGCGCACAATGTTCTTCAGAATGCTGCGCGTGTCGGTCTCGTCGTAGATGGTGTAGTCGCGGTCGTAGCCCAACGCGGCAGCCTCGCGGCGCAGGATGCGCGCAAAGATGGAGTGGAACGTGCCGGCGGCAAGGTGGCGGCTTTTCTCCGGCCCCACAATCGCGGCAATGCGGTCGCGCATCTCGCGGGCGGCCTTGTTTGTGAACGTGAGCGCCAGAATCTGGAAGGGCGACACGCCCATCTCGAGCAGGTAGGCAATTTTATAAGTGAGCACGCGCGTCTTGCCCGACCCCGCGCCGGCAATCACGAGCGAGGGGCCGCTGCAATAGGAAACGGCCTCCCATTGGCGAGCATTTAACTGCTTTTGAAAATCATTCATCTGCACGCCTTTTCTCCTATTAACGGTCTAATACGAGACGCAGTCCGATATTGAAATTCCATTCCGACGGCGCATTCCAATAGCGCACCGAAACGCGGCTCACTTGGTCGAAATCGTAGAAACTGCCGCCACGCAGCACGCGCGACGAGCCCGACGAAACGCCTGTCGGATTGCTCTGAGTGGGAACTTTGTCGTAGGAACCATACCAGTCAGCGCACCATTCCCAAACGTTGCCGTTCATATCGTAGAGCCCGAGTTCGTTCGCCTTTCGCTGTCCCACGGGATGCGTTTCGCCGCCGGCGTTGGCATTGCACCAGGCCACTTCGCTCAGCGTATTGCTGCCGGCATATACATACGAGCCGCCGCTTGCGCCGCCACGCGCAGCATATTCCCATTCTGCTTCGGTGGGCAGACGATAATGCTTGCCGGTCAGCGAGTTCAAGCGGCGAATAAAATCTTGACAAGCCTGCCAGCTCACGTTCTCAACCGGCAAATTGTCGCCACGATGATAAGACGGATTTTCGTCCATCACAGCTTTCCACTCGGCCTGCGTTACCTCGTACTTTCCGATATAGAACGAAGAAACCTGCACGCGATGCGCCGGCTTTTCGTCGGCATTGGCCTGGCTACCCTGCTCTGCCGTGGCACCCATCATAAACGATCCGCCGTCCACGCGCACCATATTGTCGGCAAGGCGGCGCAAAACACGCGACCGCTCGTTGGCGGCCTCAGTCGAATTGGGCGCATATTCCCTCACGGTGCGGCCACCGACGGTGGTGGTTACGACGGTCGTAGTGGTAGTCGAAACAGTACGCGCCTTGTGCCCGTCGTCGCGATTCACGCGAAATTCGCCCTCGTCTTTATAGGTTTCCTCGTGCCGCGCCGGAGCTGTGGTCGCCTTGGCGGCAACGGGCTTGGCGGCAACCTTCTTCGCCTTGTTGGAGACCGTTTTCTTTGCGACAGTTTTAGTCGGGGTCGACGTTGTGGTCGTTTTAGTTGTCGTTACCGACTTGGGAGCCACTACTTTCTTGGCCTGTCCCATTGCCGAAGGAGCAAAGGAGAAGCTGTACCACACGAAGCCCATCAGCCCGAGCGTCCGCGCCGAGCAAAGGAGCCTTTGCATTTGCCTAAAAATAGTCTGTTGCATAGTCGTATCGTTTGAATTTTATGATTAATTTTGCAAAAGAAATGCGGTAAAGCCGCCATCAGAGCCCAATTTCCTTGGCACACTTGTCGAGAAAAACGAGCGCCGCCTCGCGTTCGTTGGGGATTTCGCCGTCGAGAATGGCGTCTTTGAGCGCATTTTTCAAGAGACCGACTTCGCGCGACGGCTGCAGGTGGAACAGTTGCATGATTTCATCGCCGCTGACGGGCGGTTGGAAATTGCGAATGCGGTCTTTCTCTTCAATATCAATGAGTTTCTGACGAACGAGCTTGAAATTTTGAAGAAAATTCTTCTTTCGAATCTCGTTCTTGCTCGTGATGTCGGCTTCGCAGAGCGTCATGAGGTCGTCGATGTCGTCGCCGGCTTCGAAAAGCAAGCGACGCACGGCGCTGTCGGTCACGATGTCGTCGGCAATGGCGATGGGGCGCATGTGAAGGTCGACGAGTTTTTCAACGTACTTCATGCGCGTGTCGAGCGGCAAGGTGAGGCGTCGGAACAGCCCCTTAATCATCTTGGAGCCAAGGTAATTGTGGTTGTGGAACGTCCAGCCGGTCGGCATTTCGAACTTCTTGCTCTTGGGCTTGCCGATGTCGTGGAGCAGGGCGGCCCAACGCAGCCACAGTTCGCCGCCGGCGGGCGGAATGTCGGTCGTGCGGTGCGCCACGTTGTCGAGCACCTCGAGCGAATGATAAAAATTGTTCTTATGGCTCTTCCCATTGCGTGTTTCGACGCAATCGAGGGCGGCGACCTCGGGCAAAATGAGTTCGAGCAGGCCGCAACGCTGCAATTCGACAAAGCCGATGGACGGCGTGGGAGCAAGCAAAATTTTGTTCAACTCTTCGGCGATGCGTTCCTCGCTGATGATTTTGATGCGCTCGCGGTTGCGCTCGAGTGCGTCGAACGTCTCGTCGTCAATGCGGAAGTTCAACTGCGTGGCAAAACGCACGCACCGCAGCATGCGCAGGGGGTCGTCGCTGAACGTGATGTCGGGGTCGAGCGGCGTGCGGATGATGCCGTCTTCCATATCAAGCAAACCGTCGAACGGATCCACCAATTCGCCAAAACGCGCCTTGTTCAGACAGAGCGCGAGGGCGTTGATGGTGAAGTCGCGGCGGTTTTGGTCGTCCTCGAGCGTGCCGTCTTCCACGATGGGCTTGCGCGAATTGCGCTGATAGCTCTCGCGGCGCGCGCCGACGAACTCGATTTCTTGCTTGTGCCACTTCACCTGCGCGGTGCCGTAGTTGCGGAACACGCTGAGGTGGGCGCCTTTGCCCAAGCGGCGTACCACTTCGCTTGCCATTTGGATGCCGGAGCCCACGACTACTACGTCGATATCGACCGAGTGGCGGCGGAGGAAAAGGTCGCGGACGTATCCGCCGATGACGTACGCTTCCAAGCCGAGCGCGTCGGCCGCTTCGGTCAAAACGGCAAACATGGGCTCGGCATTCAGCGCGGCTACGAGTTGTTCGTGGGACAGAAATTCCATAGTTCCAAAGCAAGTGGATGTTTTGCGTGCAAAAATAATAATTTTTTGTGGGCTATTGGCCAAAGCAAACAAGAAAAGGCACAAAAAAAGAGTGCCCCCTCGCGAGGAAGGAGCACTCCGTTTGATTTAGTTAACTCGTTTTGAGCGTTTGCTTACTTGAGTTCAACAGTTGCACGACGGTTGTAGGAAGCGGGGTCGAGGATGTCAACACCACCCTTAGCAGCGGTCGAAATCTTGCTGCCTTCTACACCCATTTCTTCGAGAGCGGCCTTCACAGCGTCAGCACGTTCTACGGAGAGACGGTCGTTGATTTCGTTGGTACCCGTAGCGCTATCGGCATAACCGGTAACGAGGAGGTCAGCGTTGTTGCTCTTAGCGTAGTCAGCAAGTTCCTTCAGGGCAACGAGGTCCTTCTTGTTCTTGATTTCGCTGGAGTTCAGGTCGAAGAATACAGACTGCGGAACCATTACGTATTCCTTCTCGGTCTTGGTGACAACCTTCTCTTGAGCGGGCTGTTGCTTCGGCTGGTTGCGGAGCATTTCCTGCAGGCGAGCGTTCTCGTCGGCGAGACGTTGGTTCTCAGCCTTGAGGGCGTCGATTTGAGAGTTGTAGGAAGCGATGAGAGCGTCAACATCGGGCACGGGATCCCAGGTAGCCTTGTTGAGGTTGAAGGTCAGACCAAGGGCAACGCCGAGGTTCTTGTCCCAGTAGCGGAGGGAGTGCTTCTCGCTCTTGCGCCAGTTGTCGGTGTAACCGTGACCGGCAGCGTGGTCGTTGGAGCCTTCCATAGCGGTGGCGTAGATGTCGAGGAAGATGCTCAGGTTCTCGCAGAGGCGGAAGTTGTTGAGCAAACCGGCTTGGAACGAAATGTCGTCAACGTCGCAGCACATGTTGCGGTCGTAGCCAATACCAACCCAAGGAATGAAGTTCCATACGCGCTTAGCGTTGTAGCCGCAGAGCATGTTGGAGAGGTTGAAGAGGACGTCTTCGTGGATGTTGAAGTTCTTGTAGGTGTTGTAAACGTCTTCGTTGATGACGCGCTTGTTCCACAGACCTTCGAACTTGGTACGGAGACCGATGCCCGGGGTAAACCACTTACCGATGGCTACGTTGAAACCGAAGTTGGTACGAGCCTTAGCGAACGGATTGAAATCCAGGTCGCTGCTTTCTTGAGAAGAGTAAGCGGGGTTGAAGTGACCACCAACGCTTACGAACCAGTTGGACCAGAAAGAGTTGGTCGCAACGCTGTACTTTTTCACAGGCACGAAGTCCTGTGCCATGCCTGCGCCAGCAAAGCCAACGAAGGCAAGCAGAATCATAAACTTTCTCATAAAACTTTTATTAAATGAAACATTTGAGTAGTTGTTCACTTTCTCATTTATTTTGCTCTCGAGCGACTCCCGACAAAACGAATTCCGTTGAAGCCGTCCTATCAGAAATCGGTGCAAAAATAGAACATTTTTACATATTCAACAAAATTTCAGATTTTTTTTTGCTTCTTATGTTTTTTTTATGCACACAATCGGCGGGTTTGTGCAGCGTTTGTGCAATCTTTTTGATTAGAAAAGTTTTTCTATGGTGCCCAAGGGGATGGTGGCGAAGACCACTTTTCCGTCGGGCGTGCGGTTGGGATTTTCGGTGGCAAAGAGTTGTTCGATGAGTTTGGCGCACTCCGGCTGCGAGAGCGGCGTGTGTTCATCGACGGCGACCTTCTTGGCCAGCGCGGCTGCGATGGTGGCGGCGGGCTGCGAGAGGGCGGTCGAGGCGTCGGTGAGCAATTGGTCGAGCATGTCCTGCAACAGGCGGGCTGGGTCGAGACGTTCGGTACCTTCGGGGATGCTGCGCAGCGAGAAGGTGGTGCGGCCATCGCGTTCGAGGTCGAAGCCGACGGCTTTGAGCATAGGCAGATGCGGCTCAATCATTTCGGCTTTCGACGGCGAGAGTTCGATGGAGGGCATGAACAGCAGGCCTTGCGACGGGGCGTTGTGCGTGCGAATGGCCTCCAAGTATTGTTCGTAGAGCACGCGCAAGTGGGCGCGGTGGGCATCTACGCAGACGAGGCCGTCGGCGGAGGCAAACAGGATGTAGCGCCCACCCTGCAGCCGCAAGTATTCGGGCGAAGGTGGCGCGGCAGCTGCGTTGCCATCGGTGGGAAGTTCCAACTGTTTGGGGGCGTTGGCGTCGAGTCCGAAGGCGCGGTTGTAGATTTCCTGCCAATCTTCGCTGGGGCGCTCCACACGCGCGCGCGTATTATTATATATATGTGTGCCGCCGGTTTGCGTCGTGGTCGGTTTGAACGGATTGAAGTCGGGATTGATGGGTGTTTGCGGGCGTTCCACGTTGTCGTCCAGCGGGTTGAAGGCCGGAATGTCGGGGCGGTTGGCCGCGTCGAAATCCAGCGTGGGAACGCCGGCGTATTTGGCGATGGCTTCGCGCGTGGCGGCCAGCATGATGGGCCAAATGCTCTGTTCGTCTTGAAATTTGATTTCCGTTTTCGACGGGTGGATGTTCACGTCGATGAGTTTCGGGTCCACCTTGAGGTTGAGGAAGAAATCGGGCTGTTGGCCGTCGGGAATAAGGCGTTCGTAGGCCGAGAGGACGGCGCGCGCGAAATAGGGATGGCGCATGAAGCGCGAATTGGTGAAGAAGAACTGGTGCGCGCCCTTCTTCTTCGTGCTTTCGGGACTGCCGACAAAGCCGCTGATGCCCACAAGGTCGGTTTCGACATCGACGGGCAAGAGGTGGTCGTCGATGCGCTTGCCGAACAGGCCGACAATGCGTTTGCGGAACGAGCCAATGGGCAGTTCGTAGAGCAGCGTGTCGTTGGAGAAGAATTTGAAGGCCACGTCGCTGTGGGCGAGCGCCATACGTTCGAACTCCGACAGGATTTGGCTGAGTTCAGTTTGGTTGGACTTCAAAAATTTGCGGCGCACGGGAATGTTGAAAAACAGGTTGCGCACGATGAAGTTGGAGCCCACGGGGCAGGCGATGGCTTCTTGCTCCTTGATTTTCGAACCTTCGATGCGCAAGAGCGTGCCGAGTTCTTGGTCCTTGAGGCGCGTGCGCAGTTCCACCTGAGCCACGGCGGCAATCGACGGCAGGGCCTCGCCGCGGAAGCCCATGGTGTGCAGGTCGAACAGGTCGGAGGCTTCGCGAATCTTCGAGGTGGCGTGGCGTTCAAAGGCAATGCGCGCGTCGGTCTCACTCATGCCGCTGCCGTTGTCGATGACCTGAATCGAGGTCTTGCCGGCATCTTCGACGGCGATTTGCACTTCGGTGGCGCCGGCGTCGATGGCATTTTCCACCAACTCTTTGATCACGGAGGCGGGGCGCTGAATCACCTCGCCGGCCGCAATTTGGTTGGCCACGGAATCGGGAAGCAAATGTATGATGTCCATCAGGAGTTTGGCATTATTTTTGCAAGGTCTGAACGGGAGCTTGGCGGCGTGGCTTGGCGCGCAGGCGTTGCGTGTCGGACTTGCCGCGCCAAACGTAGATGTCGTCTTTGTCGGCGGGGCGCATTTTGTCGAGCCACGCGAACGTGGGCAAGAAGGTGCGGTCCTTGGGCGCGCGGCCGATGGGATAGACGGTGCCGGTCACGGCAGGCGTCCAGACTTTCTGCAGTTTGCGATTTTCCACGTACATGCGCATCTTGGCCGACTCCGAGTAGTTGTGATAGATGATGGTGCTGTCTTTCTCCAGCGGGAAGAGGATGGCGCGCACGTTGTCGTCGGCCTTGCCCAGATAGAGTTCGCCTTCTTTGAAATAGGCCTTCATCACGCGACTGGAGATTTGGTTGTAATGCTGCTCTTGGTCCACTTGTTCGATGAGCAAGGCTTGGTTTACGACGTAGATGCTGTCCACCGTGGAGTCGTTCAGGAAGATGTGGATTTGCTCGCCGAGAATCTGTCGGTTGTCGGTCCAAACGACGGGGTCGCGATAGAGCACGAGCACGCTGTCGCGCGTGGAGAAATAGATGGAGTCGCACACGGCCTGCACGTCGTTGCGGAAGACGCGCGCTTTGTGGTAGCCGCGAATGATGCGATAGGCGGAATCGGTTTTGGTGTTGTATTCGAAGAGCCAGAGGGAGTCGGCGTGCAAGAAGAGCGTGTCTTCGCCGTTGGAATAGTCGATGGCGACGGAGCGCTCGCCCACCACGAAGGCGGAGTCGCAATGCAGGTCGGCATTTTCGAAGTATTCGCAGGTGTCGCCGCGCAGTTCGCATTTGTTTTTGAAGTCGCGGAACACGACGTTGTGGCGCGCAGTCATGCGGCCGGTCGCCTTGTCGTAGTCCATGTAGTCGCCCTCGGCCGTGTACTTGCGCACGTCGTCTTTCACGCGTGAGTGGGAATCCAAGTTCACCACCTGCGTTTCGGTGTTGTAGGTGCCCTCGGTGGTGAATATATTGCTGTTCCCGCTCAAGATGTTTGTGCGCCCCGCGACGCGTGCGTCTTTCGTATTGAGGTCGTAGTAGAGCCGCGGCGTCACGACGGTGTATTTCGGATTGGTCAGCACGACGGGATAGCCTTGGAAGTTCTCGTCTTCGTCGTAGAGCCGATAGTCGGGGTCTTCGAAGTAGGCTTTGCGCGTTTGCACGAAGTATTCGCCGTAGTAGGCTTCGAGTTTGTTGTCGCCGTCGATGAGCGTGCCTTCGTGAGGGAAATAGCCTTTCTCCTGTCGCCTCAAATAGTAGAGTTCGTCGGTCGTGAGCGTTTGCGCGCGGTGCTTCATCACCACCTTGCCCACCACTTGGGCGGTTTGCGTGGTGCCGTCGTAGTAGAGGCTGTCGCCGCGCAGCGAAAGGGTGTCGCCTTGCGTCATGCGCACGCGGCCAAAAGCGCGGAACGACTGCGATTTTTCGTAGTAAACGGCGCTGTCGCACACCATGCGCATGCCGGCGTGGCGGAAAATCACGTTGCCGCTCAGGCGCTGCGCATCGGGCATCTCGTACTGGTCGTAGTAGATGTTGTCGGCATGTTCCAAATAGATGGGGCCGCCCTCTCCCACCCTGCCGGCGGCGTACGACGCAGGCATCGACAGGAGCAAAAGCCCTATCATCGCAGATAGGGCCTTCGCGGGTATTTGCCGGCTGAAAAACATGCGCAGAATGTCGCTCACCTTCAGAGGGTCTTATTGCTTAATCCAACCGTCGAATTCGAAGTCGCAGGCGCGCCACTCGGGCTTGATGCGAACGTAGGTGTTCTTGATTTTTTCTTTCACCCACTTCTGGAGTTTTTCCTCGCAGCGCTTGTCGTAGACTACGTCGTGCAGCACTTGGAAGTCTTCGGTCATCGAGGCGCGGTGTTCGTCGATTCGGTTTTTCAGTTTCACGATGGCGCACACTTTGTAGCCTTTGGCGTTCGTCATGATGAAGGGTTCCGAAATCTGTCCGACCTCGAGTTTTTCCACCACCTTGGCCACGTCGGCGTTGAGCTCGTCCATTTTGAAGCGCGAGGTGGGCAGGCCGCCTTCGTTGTAGGAGAGCAGGCCTTTGTTGTTCTTCGTGTCTTTGTCGTCCGAGAGTTTCGTGGCGCCTTCTTCAAAGGTGTATTTGCCGGCGCGTATGTCGGCTGCGATGGAGTCTAAGAGTTCCAAGCGAAGGGTGTAGGCGCTGTCGGGAATCTGCGGCTTGAGCAAGATGTGGCGCACTTTCACGCGGTCACCCATCTTGTCGATGAGTTGGATGATGTGATAGCCGAACTCTGTGCGCACCACTTTCGACACTTTCTTGGGGTCGTTGAGCGCGAAGGCCACGTTGGCGAACTCGGGCACGAGTTGTCCTTTGCCCATGTAGTCTAGTTCGCCGCCGTTGCGGGCCGAGCCGGCATCTTCGGAGTAGAAGCGCGCCAGCGTCGAGAATTCGGATTCGCCTTCGTTCACGCGGCGGGCGTATTCGCGCAGGGTTTCTTCCACGCGGCTGATTTCGTCGCGCGTGGGCTGCGGTTGCCGCGTGATAATTTGCACTTCGACCTGCGTGGCGATGAGCGGCAGGCTGTCGGCGGGCAGGTCTTTGAAGTATTCGCGCACTTCGGCCGGCGTCACCTTCACGTTTTCCGTGAGTTTATACTGTTCTTGGCGAATGAGCTGGCGGTCGCGTTCGGTGCGCAGCATATTTTCGCGCACTTGCTGCACCGACTGATGCGCCATGGCCTCAAAGTTCTCTTTCGAGCCGTAAACCTGTGTGTAATAGTTGATTTGTTCGTTTACGGCGGTGATGATGTCGGATTCGCTCACCTCCACGCTGTCGATGGCGGCCTGATGCAGATAGAGTTTCTGCACGGCAAGCTGCTCGGGGATTTTGCAGCGTTCCACGGTGGCGTTGTGCGTTTTGGCCTGCATCACCACGTCCTCCACTTCGGAGAGCAGAATGGGGTCGTCGCCTACCACCCAAACCACTTCGTCCACGACGTTCACGTCGCTCTGGGCACGGCCGCTCACTGCGCCCAGTAGGCACAGCAGGAGCAGCGCAAGGCGACAGCCATTTTGTTTTTTGCCAAAAATTTTATACTTTTGCATTCGTTTCTGGACTGCTTAGTGTATGTTCACGGTCTTCAGCACGGCCTCGTCCACCTCGACGGGATACTTGGCGCGTAGGCTTTCAATCCAACGCTTCTCATAGGCTTCCTGAACGTCGGCTTCAACGAGCGACTGCACATCGCTGTAGCTCTGCGGCTGCGACAGTTTTTTGCCCACCACGCCGGAGTAGGGATATTTGGGATTTTCCTTTGCGGGCGAGCCGCCGAAAGCGTACTCGTCGATGAAGCGGTTTTCGCCCTTCTTGCAGAGATACGGGCCGGCCACTTGCACCTGCACGGAATCCTTGTTGAACTGTTCCTTCACGACGGTTTTCCAGTTGGCCTCGCCGGCTTTCTTCAGCGCCTTGGAGACGGGTTTCACCATCTTCTTGTCTTTGCAGTGGAACACGAAGCCTTTGAAGCGCGGCTCGCTCCACGCATATTTTTTCTTATTGTCCTTGAACTGCTTTTCCAAGGCTTGCGTGTCGGTTTTGGCCGGCGTCCAAACGGCGTCTTTCTGGGCTTCGTAGAGCAAGAGGCCGTCGTGGTATTCTTGCACGAGATACTGCAGATTCTTGTCGCCGCTGTGGGCTGCAAGCACGCTGTCGAGCACCATTTCGCGCGTCAGGCGTCCGTTGGAGGCGGCCACGATTTTCTGAATCTTGTGTTCGGCCGATTCGTCTTCGATGTTGGTTTGCTTGCGCAATTGTTCTTTGAGTTCGGGAGCCACTTCTTCGTAGGAACCGTAGGGTTTGCGATTCGTCAGCTTCACGATTTGGAAGCCGTAGGGGGCCTCAATCACGGGCGACATCTCGCCCACCTCGAGTTTGTCGACGGCCTCCATCATTTCCTTCAGTTGCGGCTGAGGCGGCATGAGCGGCAGTTGTCCACCCTTCACAGCCGAAGACTTGTCGTCGCTGTATTTTTGGGCCATCTCGCCGAAGTCGGCGCCGCCGAGCAGAGCCTGATAGACGGAGTCGGCTTTGGCGCGCACGGCAGCCTTTTTGGCCTCACCTTCGCTAGCACGCACCGTGAAGAGGATGTGGGCGGGCTCAATCAGCTGGCGGCCGGCCAGATATTCCGTGTTCTTCGTGTGGATGTCGCGCGCCACGCTGTCGATGTATTCCTCGTCCACCATGTAGGGCGTGAGCTGCATGTCGCGATAGGTCAGAAACTCTTTTTTGAAGCTGGCGGCCGTGTCGTATTTGGCATCTTCGGCAGCGAGCACTTTGAGTTTGTAATTGATGTACATATCCTTGTATTCATCAATCGTTTTTTCTTCCACAACGCCTTCGCTGTCGCCGTTTTTATTGTAGCTGTATTCAAATTCCGAACGCAGCACGGGCTGGCCGCCAATGCGCATCAGGACGGGGTCGTCGCTCGTTTGAGCCACCACGGGGCAGGCGAGCACGAAAGAAAGAATCGTAAGTTTGATAGTTCTCATTTTTTTGTTTATTTTTGTGCGATTTTTTGCGAGAAATATGTTCAATCCGGACGGCTGTAGTTGGGCGCCTCGCTCGTGATGGTGATGTCGTGCGGATGGCTTTCGAGCACGCCGGCGTTGGTGATGCGCACGAATTGCGCGCTGTGCAGGGCCTCAATGTTGGCGGCACCGCAATAGCCCATGCCGCTGCGCAGGCCGCCGCAGAGTTGGAAGATGACTTCTTCCACCCCACCCTTGTAGGGCACGCGTCCGGCAATGCCTTCGGGCACGAGTTTCTTCGTTTCGGTCACGTCGCCTTGGAAGTATCGGTCTTTCGAACCGCTCTCCATGGCTTCGAGCGATCCCATGCCGCGATAGGTCTTGAACTTTCGGCCGTTGAAGATGATGGTTTCGCCCGGGCTCTCTTCGGTGCCGGCCACGAGCGAGCCAATCATCACGCAGTCGCCGCCTGCTGCGAGCGCCTTCACCACGTCGCCGCTGTAGCGCAGACCGCCGTCGGCAATGAGGGGAACGCCCGTGCCTTTCAGGGCGCAGGCCACGTCGTAGACGGCGCTCAGTTGCGGCACGCCCACACCGGCCACCACGCGCGTGGTGCAGATGCTGCCCGGGCCTATGCCCACCTTGATGCCGTCGGCGCCAGCTTCTACGAGCATGCGGGCGGCTTCGCCGGTGGCCACATTGCCCACCACGATGTCGGTTTGCGAGAAACTGGCCTTGGCTTCGCGCAATTTTTCAATCACGCCGGCCGAGTGTCCGTGGGCCGTGTCAATCACGATGGCGTCGGCGCCGGCATGCACGAGGGCTTCCATGCGCGTCAGCGTGTCTTTGGTCACGCCCACGCCGGCAGCCACGCGCAGACGGCCCTGCTCGTCTTTGCAGGCCATCGGCTTATCCTTCGCCTTCGTGATATCTTTGTAGGTGATGAGGCCCACGAGGCGGCCTTTCTCGTCGACTACGGGCAGTTTCTCAATCTTGTTCTCCTGCAAGATGCGTGCGGCGCCGGCAAGGTCGGTTTTGCGCGACGTGGTCACAAGGTTCTCTTTCGTCATCACCTCTTCGATGCTGCGCTGCATATTGCGCTCAAAGCGGAGGTCGCGGTTGGTCACGATGCCCACGAGGTGCATATCATCGTCCACCACGGGGATGCCGCCAATGTGGAACTCCTCCATCAGCGCGAGTGCGCCGCCCACGGTGGAGCCGCGGCGGATGGTGATGGGGTCGGTAATCATGCCGTTCTCGGCACGCTTCACTTTGGCCACGTGTTGCGCCTGAGCCTCAATGCTCATATTCTTGTGAATCACGCCAATACCGCCCTCGCGCGCAATGGCGATGGCCATCGGGGCTTCGGTCACGGTGTCCATGGCAGCCGAGACGAAAGGCACGTTGAGCGAAATGTTGCGGGAAAAGCGGCCGGCAAGGCTCACTTCGCGAGGAAGCACCTTGGAATAAGCGGGCACGAGCAATACATCATCAAAGGTGAGACCGTCCATTACGACGCGGTCGGAAAGAAAATTTGATACCATCTTGCAATAAGTCTATAAATCTTGCGCGAATGTAGCACAACTCGAGCGCACGGCCAAAGAAAAGCCGAAAAAACGTCGTTCGGTTTGCATTTTGCAGCGCTCCTTTTGGATTTTTCGACCGTTCTGTTTCGAAAAAAGGAGCGCTGCTTTTTTATTTTCGAGCGCATCATTTTGAATTTTCAAGCGCTGCTTTCTGAAAAAATTTTGGGCAAAAAAAATTTTCAAGCGCTTGAAAAAAAATTTCCCTGCGTTTGAAAATTTCTGCCAACCCGCCAAAATGCCGTTTTTGGCCTTGTTTTTCTTCTTTGAAATCTCGATTTTGAACGTCCAAACCGCCATTTTTTCAAAAGCGGCCTGTTCTCAGATTTTTCCTGCCTTGGTTTGAAATTTTCCAGCGCTTGGTTTGAAATTTTC
>Ga0181612_118254_pt1 | contig 20118 bp, 8 predicted proteins | sample HoacroProtozoa21_FD_119630 | JGI IMG/M metagenome (GOLD analysis project Ga0181612, IMG submission 119630) | Hoatzin crop microbial communities from Cojedes, Venezuel. Combined Assembly of Gp0051906, Gp0051904, Gp0051908 | reverse complement strand
GTATAACAAAATAATAATAATAACAATAGATAATATTGCTGGTGCTTTCTACTTTTCCTGTTCTTTATATATTTTAGCAGATTATCCTAATAGTGCTTGCTAAGTAGAAAAGTAGTATCATTGAATAGTGATCTGATTTGTTCCTTCTCACAGGAAGAGAGATGAAGCCTAGAATAAGCTTTCAAAGTGCCTGCATTTTCTCCCAAAATAGATGTATTGAACTGTTTTATTTGAGGCAAAAGTGCTCAGCATTAAGTTAATGGCCCCTGCTGAAGTCAGCTGCACCATCAGCAACGCTGAGGGCATTCAAAGTCTTCACTCCTGATTTTGGTGTTTTTATACCTATATAACATGTACATACATATATACCATGTCAAAAGGAGGATTTATGCTTTTTTACTTCTCTGGACTCATGACATTGCTATCTGTGGTACATTTCCTATAGGTAAGATGATGCAATCTCCTAGTTTTGTAAGTAAGGGAATTTAATAATATGGGTATGACCAGAGTGTCCCAGTTAATCTCAGGGTCAGAGAGTGTGCCATGGCAGTGTTGAAGTTACTGATATAGCTGTACAGTTGGTACTGCAAGCTGTCAGGACGTAAAGTGGATCCAGGCTTTCGCTAATGCAGAATGATAGGGAAATATCAAAGACCTGGAACTTTGGGTTTGGCTAAGCAAAGAAAGTTGTCCCAAACTGCATGTTGACCCTGGAGCTGCAGATGAGCATCATCTGATCTGTCCAAAAGACTCCTCGGACAGCTTCTTACTTCAATGTTACCCAGAGCTCTCACTTGCCTATTGTGGGCTGTCAGTAACTGAGCAAGCAACTACTCAGCCTTTCAGGAATTTCCTACCACTGGACTGGAAAAACTACATGAACAAACTTTCTTCTGGTACAACTGAGTGTCAGGCCTTGAGATTGACAGGTACAAAGATATGTGCTAATGCTTATCAGATGCGCATATGGAATCATACCAGAAAACTCTAGAGGCAAAGACTTCCCAAGTAATTTAAAGCCAGCTCCTCACTTCCTAGGATGCCAAGCATCTTTATAAGAGGCAAGGTGAGTATCTGATAACTCCTAATGCTTCAGAAGTCTGGATATGAGCTGAACCAACAGTTACTGCTCTGGTTTGTATTACCTCAAAGCTTGATTTTCAAATTCTCTTAAAGCAATACAAAAAAGCCCAAATTCAACAGTTTCATACTAATTCTTTTTTTTTGTTCTGTTCTGCAGGAGTTTATTTTCATGTTAGTATACCACCGTGCTAAGCACTGTACAAACATGGAACAGAAAGACAGAGCCTTCCACAGGAAGCTTATCTAAATACAGAAGAGATGACAGATGGACAGAGAGATGGGGAACAAAAGGAAGCAGTGAAACTATGATGAGATGACTGTAAATTCAGAGAGATGTGGCCTGGATGGATGGAATGCAAGGTGGGTGGAAAACCGACAGGACCACTGGGCTCACCAAACCAAGGTGATCAGCAGGAAGTGCAACTGGTGACCAGTTGCTAGCAGTTTTCTTCAGGGGTCAATAGTGGGACTGACACTGTTGAACATCTCCATTAATGACTTTGAAGATGGGACAGAGAGCACCCCAGCAAGATCATGGATAACACGAAACTAGGGAAAGTGACTGATGTAGTGGAAGTCAGGGATGCCATTCAGTAATATCTCGACAGGCTGGACAACAAGTTGCACTTGAGTCAGTGACATACCCTTCAAGCAAGTGTCTCTTCCAGCCTACATTTCTCTGTTGCAATGGCCAGCACAGTAGGCTGCTGCAGCCTGAAATCCTGCAAAGCTTTTATTTTTAATTTTTTTTTCCATGGAATCAATCTAAAGGAATGTTTGGTTAAGGAATTTATTGTTTCGTGAGAGTTTAGATCTAAATATATATTGAAGACGAGGGACGGGAACATATTTGTTCCACATTGTCTCTTCCCTGTGGAAATCCTGACGAACAACTCAATATAAATGATCTTCTGGTACAAAGAGATCTTTAGGACTTTGCTCGATTATTCCTGCACTGAGCCCAAACATTTGTGGTTGGGAGTCATTTACCTTTGGGACTTACGGGCTTTTGGAAACGAGAAAGGAAGGGGGAATGACAGACTCTGTTGCCAACAGAGCAAAGTTTCTTAACAGCAGTTCAGTGTACAGATGAACCTGGAAACAAGTGCTGCTCATCCCTGCTACTCCTGCTTGCAATAGTTCTCCCCTGAAGTGAAAATGAATTGATATATTTTGCAGATTTAATTGCTTCTAAGCTATATGGATGTTAGTGACAGGAACTAGGCAATAAAAACTGTACTCTCCAGCGTGCAGCTATGTTAAAAATGTTGCTGTTTGTAAAGGTAATAATATTTTTTTAAAATATGAGCAAAGAATTTAATACTTATGTGGCAGCACATGGGGATTATGAATATGGAGAGTGGAATTTTCATGGAAATCTCACCTGAAATATAGTTCAAAGTCCAAAGTCGTGCCTACTCTTAATCAAGTAGCTTCTTATATTTCCTACTATGCTAGCCCAGACTGGCTGCAATCTTGCCCATTAACTCAGCAACTACTTTGCTGAAAGGGAAACACAGTGAGGGCAGAATTTCAAATGGTTTCAAGGTGACTTTTACAAACTTCACAGGCACCTTTTAGTGGTTAAAGGACGTGTTTATTTCTTGCAGTATTGGTTTGATTAAAAGAGTTCCTCTTGCAAGTATGTAAAAGGTGTCTTTAAAACAGTGCCTGAACACCTGCAGGTCTAGAGTCAGTCAGGTTATTTTCAGCCGCCTTTGCCTAGTCTGTTTAGCAAAGCCAGGCTCTGTGTATGTGTGTGTACTTGTGATGTTTATGGATGCATTAGTCAGGACACGTACCTCTACTTCTGAATTAACTGACCTTTATGGCCTTGCTTTCTGGTGCTTGTAATACTGTCATACCTCACCTCTTGGAAATGAAATTTTGGAATCTATTTTTTTTAACCTTTAGAAAAATAGTTCTAGTGTTTCTGAGAGCAAAGCTGCGGATGGGAGAAGGGAGAAGAGCTGGAAGGACAGAGGGCAATTGCTGGTTTGTGTGCATGAAATTCAAACTTGGCAGAGAGGCTACCATATTAAACTGAAAAGGGAACGTAATGTGGGACTGAATGAAAAGACGAAGAACAGATTAGTACAAGAATCTTAGATATGGAAAAACACTGATTGTGCAATCCAATGGGGATCTGGGGTGAAGACAAGGGAGGAATGGACGCTTTAGGAGGGAAAAAAAAGAAAGACTTACAGGTAAAGGATCTGAGAGAGGAAATTCTGAGCCTCATTTCTTGAGACAATTTAGGGGTCATGGGAAACAGGCCATCTGGGAACACAACTCTGAGGACTGCCAGGAGACTGAGAGGAAGATAGGAATGGCTTGAGACTGCCACGAAGACTATTGAGAGTGGAGACTGGGACTGCCCAGAGGAGATAAATGAGACAAGTAATTAGGGATGAGAAAAGGGCAGGCTTGAGTGTGCCATGGAGGATACGGGTCTGCTGAGTGTGCTTAGGATGTTGAGGCCCACGCATCCATTGGAGGATGTCACGGTTGCACCATATTATCATGGCTGATAACTCTCAGCCTTCAGAGGCCTCTCTCAGGGTTACTCGCAGCAAACAGTGAGGCAGGCTGACCCTGAGCCTGGAATTAATTTCATCTGACTGTATAGTTCCACCACGTAAATTTCAGCATCTGAGCCAAGTTCCCCTTATAGCCCCGGGGAGATAAAATAGGTGATTGAAAGGCATATCTCATCTGAAGTTAGTCATCAGCCACCATAAGTCTTTCTCCTTGTTAGGTGGTGATCTTCTGTGGGACTCGCTACCAACTGTTTCTGCAGCCCATGAGGATGGTGCCAGAAGACTGCCAACACGCTGATGGCAACATCTCCAGGTGATATTATGTGGTCAAATGGCTGGCTTGTATCTAGCTGATAAATAGCTTTGAGAATTATAGACAGCAGCTTCCTATGTCGAAAGCAAATCCTCAAAGTCACAAATCCTGCCAGAATATGTTTAAAACCAGTTTTAAAATGAGAATAGAGCCACTGGATGATGGTGAGCTAAACTGGATTCTGAGCTGACCTCGTCAGGAGAGATCAGTTTGATTTTGCTGTTGAAATGCCTCCTGCTGACACATAACCCACATAAAATTCTAATCTGGTATAAGTATAAAACAAGCTGAGTGGATGACACTTGCCCAGCTGCTGACAACCCTTTTGATGTAGAAATCTTGTGTTCTGCTTCCACCAACTGTACCACCTCTCTAGGTACTGTATTACACAACGTTGGCCTTTATCCTGGAACAATTTAGCAGCCTGGTCTTTATAAACCTTTGATGCACAACCGCAGCTGGTACTGAAGCATGCTCTGGTTTTGCTAATTATGTCCACAGCATGCTCCATTAAGGTACTCTGTGAGTTAATGTCACGTTAAGGTACTGTGTTACAGGATTTTGTGTTGTCATATATCTTCTATGACAGTTTTAGGAATGAAATGTTTTCTTTCTGTCACGTGCAACATTTTGAGGTGCTATGGATGATTGTTAGGATATCATTTGGTAAGGTGTTATAAAAGGGAATAATAAGTGTATGTTAGTTCTCTAATCTATGAAACGGTTGCATCTGGCCCAGAAATCTCTGAAAGGGCCTAACTGTGCAACAGATCTTAGGTTAGTGCTGCCTAGGCTGCAGCAAGCCCGCAAAGTGCGATGATAGGTAGAAGTACCAGGTAGGGCAAAACACCATGTGCATGTGCGTTGCCAAACCTCCTCAAATATATCAAGAAAAGCTAGAAACTTAAACAGTATCAAGCACGTATTTTTTCAGTGCTCAGCCTGCTGGTTCACACTCATATTTGTGTCCAAAACATCAAATCAAGGAATTTTTCAGCTTGTCGTGCTAGGCCAGCTTTCCTCCTCTCCCTAGCACAAAAGAAACCTAGCAATTTCAGCAGCTAAGCCAAAAGAATCAGCTGCAGCACCCTTTGCAGCTGAAACCTTCTGCTCCTCTGAACATAACGTCTTCCCTGCCCGTCTAAAATCCCATGTCCGAGGGCTGACTGGAAACATATGGCAAAATCCCATGTACATATGAATTTAACACAAGAATAAAGATCATAAACAAGGCCAGGCTGACTGTCTTATCCATTTGCATACCTTTGACTTAGAAACTTGATGAAACCTTCCCGAAGTTTTCTGTCAGACCAGAGATGATGCTTGGAGCTGTATAAATGTATAGAAAGAGAGACACCCTGACCCAGAGTTCTGCTAGAGTAAAGAAATCAGACAGATGGAAAAAGAAGGTGACCCTGGAGTCCCTCTCGTTTCATGTCATTCGGGCTGCCAACTGCTCACTGTGTCCCTGTACTTTCCCTGTTAGTCTCTCTGTCTCTTGCCTAGGACTGTGCGTTATTTGGGCCAAGGACTATTCTTCTGGTCGGTGTTTGCAAAATTCTTGTTCTAACAGCTTTCTGTTTTGCGTGTGAGGCTGCTGAAAGCAGTAACAACACTACCAATAGTAATAACTACCCTATTTTTCAATTTTGTGCTTTACTCTTGAAGTCATCTTTCTGGATCAGTTCCTGTTTGTGGGAGCTCTGTTATTTTAAAAAAAAACTTAATTCCAGACGAAATGGGCCTTTTCTTATTTGCTTCACACAGACAATGATTAACTCACAAATCACTTGGTCAGACAACCTGCTTCACTAGTTCTGAGAAGAAACCAAGACCTAGTGAACATGTTATTTGGCCAAACACTATTCCCACCATGAATTCATGGTAATGGGTAAGCTAGAAATTATTTCATTCTTGTACTGACAACCTGATGGTGGCAATAGAAATCGCCATCATTTTCAGCAGATTCCAGGGCCTCCAGTGACTGCAGAGAAATTCTTCTGGCCAAATTGTAGAAAGGAAAATGGTGCTGAGAAAGGAAATAATAATTGCTACAGCTATCAATGTCTCTGCCATTTGCATGCTGGAGCCGCTCCAAATAACTTTGCGTCTCTTGGAAGTTGCTGTTTACTCCAGTTGCTTTGTGCTGTGCTAACGGCTCTAATAAATTCAGTGCCATTCCTATGGCTCAGGGTGGCTGTCATCTGAGTTTATGAATGCGAGATTTGTTTGGCTCTCCCCCCCATGAGTGACTGGGGTTAGAAAGTGCGATTATATTTGGGCAGAGGGAGAGGGATGCTGCGAGAAGGCAAACTGAACAGACATTGTGAATATTTATTTTTTTTAGATGGAAGGCAGTTGTATTTATGTGCAGTTGTAAAACAGAAAAGATATTGGGTTCTGGTGCAGGAATTATATACTAACTTCAAAAAATGTATACAGTGAGAGCTTATAATAGAAACTTATTCCAGCAGAATCATTTTTTTCAACAAACATGTAGATTGGCATGTGGAGCATGCTGAGCTGAAGAGATCGAAGCTTGATTGTGGTTTCATATCTGGCATTCCTGAGTGAACAGAGAACTGTGGTCCTTATTCATAGTATTTCGGGCGGGGGGTAGGAGAGCAGACGCAGCCATGCAGAATGGTTCTTGGCTTTGCAGGAGATGGGAAGCCAAAGGAGAAGCAAGTTCCCCTGTCCCTCATTTTAACTCCTCTGCTTTCTGTGGGTCTTCTGGATGTGGCAGGATTTAGATAAACTGCCAAAAGAAAGTGGAAATTTTTTTCCTTCTAAATGTTATCAAATCAATTAATTTGCTAAAGCAGGATTAACAAATGTAATTCATTATGATAACACAGGATCAGGGTCTTCTATTCCATGGATTGCTTGAGCTTGACACGAAGAAATCAGGAATGCAATTTGCTTACCCATGCTGGCGTAGAGCATGATGTTATATGCTTACAAAATTCAAGAGGACAAGGCATTTTCAGCTTTGTCTTTTTCAGTATTTTCAAGACTGAGGCTTTATGAAAGAGGTAGCACTTCCAGTTCATACTAAAAAAAATATCATGCCAATATACTGTTGTAAAGGGCTTCTTGTCATAAAACATATGACCTGTCAGCTGCTGAAGAGCTGTGAAGACATCATCCAAGCGAAGCTGGCATCACCATTAATACAAATATTCATAGAAATAAATACGCTCTTCTTTATCAGGGTCAAGGAGAGAGGGTTGTCATGTTGTGAAGTTCATCAGCATAAAGAGCTGGAGACGTACTAGTGAGATGTCACGCAGCATAACTCTCTAAACAGACTCTGCCAGGAGTCTTACCGGAGGAACTGAGTCTAAAGACTAGTTCGGGACTCTTTGATCCTTCAGTAGCCCTAAGCTCTCACACTGCTGAAACTTCCCACTCCATTCAAATGGAGTCTGAGATAGTATAAGGCTGTATACTTTATTGCTAATTAAGGTTTCGGATCACTGAAAAAATCGCTTGCATTGAAAGTATGTGTCCCTGCTCTCATCCCATTTTACAGTTTTATACGATAAAATTTCTGGGAATCTTAGTCTGGCATAAATTAATAATCTTTGTTTTCCTATCCTTTCAATGACCTTAACTCAACCTTGCTCATATAGCTCATACACGCAACAGAAGTTCCTCACTGGGATGTGATTCAAAAGTGTATGCACAAAATGACGTTCTTTTCCTGCTTCCTACTTGATTCACTGAGTGATATGCTGCTGAGAAAAAGCTGGCTAGCATTGCAAGCGAGGGATCCGGGGTACGTGCACTGCAAGACACCTGGGGATGTATTTGGAAGTTGAAGGAACTCAGGGCAGAAAGGCCCCAAGCAGCAGTGATGAAATTGATGTATTCCAGTGATTTTCAGACAAGCTAAGATACATTTTCTGCTGTAATACATGAGGTCCTCTTTAGTTCTATTTTGTACTGCAGATCTCAGAAAAAATCTGTTTTTTTTCAAACCTGAGATTTGGATAAAAAGCTGATATGTCTAATAGAAAGAAAGAAGATATTGCCCCATTGACAGGATTCGTATGACTTAAAGCCTGTGGTGTAGTTTCGTTCAACTAACATAGCCACACTAGGCTCACTTTATAGACAGTGGAAAGAAACTGGTATGCCTAGGGAGTGATTTCTGAAGCCTGTTTTAGACATTACCTTAGGCTGAGAGAACCGGTGCCCTGGAGGAGTCCCTCCATTCCCATGGCCTGCAAAGGCCACAGCCCGTGTTACAGGATTTAAGGAATCCTGTTCTTTTTAGCAGGAAGAGTCTCAATCCTTGCATAAAATGATTATCCTTTCCTTTAAAAGCACCAAGGTATTTTGCTACCATTCTCACTGTAAGATGGGTTTCAAAATTTGGCCATCTGTAAATTTGAAAACAACATTTAATTTTTAGAGTAGATATACTCCAGGCCAACAGAAGCCAATTTATGCTTGAGGTCCCATCACGCTTTCACTCCTATAGCTCCTTTTCCTTCATGAGAGGGAATAAGTACCCATCTCACTGCTGAAGCCAATTGCTTTTAGACTCCTTTCATGAGGAGACTTTAGCTAGACAGCTTTTTTCAAATTTTCTTAACTGAACCCAAGATGAATACGAACACTAAACCTTTCAGCTAGACATATTTGAGTGACGTCTGGAAATATCTGAAGGATGTATTCAGGGCCCCAGATTAGCAATCAGCTAGAAGTATTTTTGGCTACTCTTACTTTTATTCAGAATTTACTTCAGAAACTTGGTCAGGTTCTGAAGCAACCTATATTCAGATCGAAAAATGCAAGTTTGTGGGAATATCTCACAATACAATGGTGATTGTCCTGTCCTATTTTTCTTAAAGAGGGGATTTCTTACTGTATAGTGCATCAAAATAGAGTGCTGTGTTTTAACTTAGCCTTCTGAAAGACAATATGGAACTGCAGATCCAAAAACACAGAACTGACATATTTAAAGTGGTAAATGATATTGAGTCTTCAGAGAAAAAAAACTACGGAAAAATTAAAGCAGTCTGCTTGAGTTGCCATTGAACATATGGATGCCAGATTGCAATGGTGAAAGCCCTCACATGATTTGAATGCTTTGACTTTTCACAGTGGCCTAATTATGATTAAGAACTGCCCTCTGTAACAATGTGCAAATCAATAACTTGTTTCTCTATGCAATGAGGAGAAGAACTCTGTGTTGCTTGGCTGGCTGACGATCAAGGACGTTGTTCTTGAGCACTGATTGCCCTTCATAGTATATTATTATTCATGGAACTATTGCTTCCCACTCTTCTAATGGTGACATCATGAAATTAGTGAAGACAAGCCCCCTTTCTCAGCAGGACAGGCGCCAGGATCGGATGCAGGCATGACAGACTGGTCCCAAGGCAGATGCTTTCTAGTTTCTGGCTGCTCCCGGAGGGGGCTGTTGGGAGTGCTTGCCAGCAAGCTGAAGTGGTACAGGACTAATCCTGGTAGTCCCTTTAAACGGTTCACTTCGCTGTTCTCTGCTCATGAACTTGCTTTCACTATCTTCAGAGAGTAAATTTGTGAAAAACTGCACCACAAATTAAGAATGTGGGGCTGACCTGCAGTTTATTTGACCTTACATTAGCGGAGAGTTTTAAATCCCCAGTTCTTTCCCCCCATTTTTGTGATGTAATGTGGTGCCTCTCAGTCTCTCTGGTTTTCACTGACTACCTTAAGAAGACAAATACACTTTCCGGTTTGGTGCACTGAGTGCCATCCCCAAGCCCCAGCTACCTGATCCCGTGCACGAGGTACTCCTAAGTGCTATTGCTGAACATTGAGCCTGTTTCATGAAGTTTTCTCCCCACAATTTTGCTCTGGAGGTGCTGACTCTAGACACAGATGGGTTATTGCGCTTATGCCTGAGCACGGTGCACCATTTGTAAGGATCAGAGATTTGTGGCTCATTGGGCAGGAAGATGTCTCAGTGTGGTGGCTGCCGAGCAGCTGCACAAGGATCACTGGCTTTACACTTTAATCCCCAAGCAACTTACACTATTATTTTCTCTGCATCTGCTGCCTGAGCTCCTGAGATGTGCCTTGTCACTGGCGCTGTTGCAGTGACTTGGATCCCGCAGTTCACCCCAAGGACAACTTCCAGTATCAAGCAGCCTCTCAGGGGTAAGGAGCTCTGAACAGCGGGTTGTCTCAGCAAACTGCTTCATAGTTTCAGTCCCCAAATGGCTAGCTCTGTGCATTTGACCTTGAGCATCTGGCTATATATAAAAATATATATACACACACACACACTCTGGACAGTTTGCTCTGTACTGCTTACAGTGCAGCTCCATTTAAGCTCTGTGTTTTAAATGCTTCCCAAGAGCCATGGTTTAAATTGAGTGGAGTTGACTACTTATATGAAAAGCCATCTTCTCCTGAATCCCATCCATATCCTGGCAAGTGTCTGCCAAAAATATTATCTCCACCCCCTCCTCTCATGAAATATGCATATAAAATGCCCCCTGAATGGTACCTAAAAAATTTGTAGTCCCTGACCACATTATAGTAATGCGCGTGGTGGAACCTAGCTGTGTAAAAGATGCTTTGTAACTCTGACAGAGATGATGCCCTATTCAGGAAATTAATATACAGGAGAAGTCTAAACATACAGGCAAGATTCATGTATATTATTCTGTAAGGGTTATTCATGTCTTTGGAAAAAGTGCTAGAGCTGTACTCATTTACAATATTTAGTGTGCTTGATAAATATTTGCAGTTCAAAGTTAGAGAATATATATATATCTCAGTATATGTATACACAGGCATTGAAATATACACATGTTCTACTATGAGGTAAGAGATTTTAAACTGCAATCTCGCTTAGTAGTAGAAGAAGAGTGGTTGATACATAAGCATTTTCTTAACCAAAAATGAGCTGGGATTGACTGAATTTGGAATTTCTAAATATTTCTCAAACAAAAAAATATTTGAAGGACTAGAAAAAACACTTCATTTTCTCATTCTGACTTTGCTGGAAACCTGGGGGGATTGTTTGCCTTTTTTGTTTTGAAATACAAAGCAGAGATTTATGTTTAATTCCCAGAAACTTCACAGGGAGTTGGGAACTGGGAAACTGCCACTTATTCCTCCTGTTCAGTTTTCGATCTCTAAAGTGGAGATAATGGTCTGTCTTTCTGTAGGGACCTGAACTGACATTCTTGTCCTGGCATGCTCTGATTTTTAAACCTTCAAAAAGTTTTCAGCTTTCAGTAAAGGTCAGTCTTGCCCTTATTTATGATCTACAATAACCTATTAAAGGAGTTTGGGGATGGTGACTCATTATTGCGGTAGCACTTGGGAATCTTCTCTGAGTTTGCAACCTGTTGGGGAAGGTCCTCTATCTACTTGTAATAGGAGACACTGGCCGCTCCAGAGTCTTGCAGGCTAAACAAATTCAAGAGAGGAAGGAAATCTGCAATTTGTTTTTCTCATTTACCAGGAGAACAGAAGCACAGAGGTATCAGATGATTTGTTAGGGATCACAGAGGCAGGCTGTAGGAGAGCCAGAATCTAAACTAATATCTCCTGCCTCCTAGTACTGTGTTTGTCCCATAAGATCGCCTTTCTCTTCTGCTAGTAGAGCCTGTGTTTCAATTAAAGATGTAATTTTTCATTGTGGTCGAGACCTGTCAAAGAATGGGAAGGAAAAACTTCTAAACATAAAAACACGAAGGGAAGTCTGTGCTGCCTGCCTGGTTGCATATTGCATTAGTCGCTATTATTAATCTTTCCTCGCTGAGTGAATGGAAGAGTTACCAAACTCCTATAGAGCTCAGTGGGAAGGACTCACCTTATCTGAAAGCCACTTTTTGCAGCACGCTGAGTGCTGCGTCTGCACAACTATTTTGTCAGACAATAAAAGCAGCGGAGAGAGTATGAACACATCCACTTAGCAACAGAGCTGCGGACAAGTGAATAAACACTTCTCTGTGCGTGTCTGTGTGTAAGAGTTCAGTGGGTGTTGCTCCAAAAGGCATCTGTCCCCTCTGCTGGAAGAGACTTCTGAAAAAAACAGCATGCTGCATTTCTGACTCCTATAACCATTGCACAGCGGCCAGCATGATATCAGAGCTCCAAGAGGCCAAATCAATGTCTGGCTTTCCTCCGAAACCTTATTCAGACTGACTAGAGCTGTCTGCGTACCATTTTCCAGTGAAGTGATTTGAATTTGTGATTAGTTAAAATAAATTATTCTTTATTATTTTTAAACAGTCTAATAAAGCAGGGACGGTACTAGTGAATAATTTAACTGATGGATTTTACACTCGTTCTTGAACAACTTGCTTTGGGGAAATCCTGCCAGTAGTCAGTGGAGCTGCACTCACACACACCAGTAAGGAATCTAGCCCACATTTCTGTTTTTGGAGTATGATATCAGTTCATTTAGAAACATATAGGAAAAAAAAGTGTTTTCTTCAAATTAGTCAATTCTTTCCATCCATGCCTAGAGCAGATACTGTTCTGGCAAAAGGTAATGGTTCAAGATGTTAGGGATCTTTTTTTCTCTTTTCCAATTCCATCTTTTATTTATTTATCTTTTAAATATGATTTCCATCTATGCTGGATATAAGTCAAAAAGTATTTAGAATTTGTCATAAATTTCTGCTTGCAGGATTCCCAAAACATGATGGATCTGAAAAGAAATGGGCTCTTTTGACACAGAGATTTTCCTTGTTCCAGCAAGTGCTAGGAGAAGAGACCACTTGAAGCCCTGCTACTACAGTCAGTGTCCTGCTAGCATATCGCTCCCTACCTCATGCTCTGGGTGAATTAGGTTCAGAAGAGGACAGCTTGCTTTTGGGCTTGGTTTCCCCATGTTTAGAGCCCTCCTTGCCCAGGGTCTGAGTAGCAGTGCTGTAGCAGGGAACCATCATGCTCAGAGAGCTCTGGCTCTAGCCAGGCTTCTCCGAGCTTCCAGGCTCCCTGCTGTGGACCTGGGAGCTGAGCCCAGATTATATCTACTCTTCCAGGCTCTTGGCTCCAGGAGACACTGTCTGGAAGTTTTGGCATCACTCCCTGCCCTACAGCTACAGACCCTGTAATCCTGAAGACGTTGGCTTTGGGGAAATCTTCTTGGTAGGTCTATCTAGAGGCTGTCCCGCCTGGAAAGCTCTCTATGTGTATTGGATCTTGGTGGGTCTGTCTGGGGGCTGTCCCACCTGGAAAGCTGTCTGTATGAATTTGAGTAGCTCTTTAGTGTGAGGAGAGCTAGTGCATGAAATCATGCTCGTAGAGAAGCACAGAGGACAGTTCTCCCTCTCTAGCTCTGTCTCTGGCCCATCTCTGTTGCATGGTTGGGATGATAGCCTGTAGGTCGGGGCTTTGTTCTGGGATGTGAGGTGGGTAGGTTTGGAGTTGTAAAGACATAGATGGTAGATGAATCCAGGTATCCGACTTCCCAGATCGGAAGCATCGAACTACCAGCTGCATATTGCACCCCGCTCTCCACTATGACCTAGGGATTAAGTCAGATGCCATATTGCTGCAGATTCAGAAACACACTGCAATGATGTACACAAGCCTCTGTTCTCCCAGACAGAGCTTCTGGGCAGAAAAACAGGACATATCTGGGATGAGGCCTCCTCAAGCACAGGCAGGGATGCAAATGGAGAATTGAACGTCAACTTCACAGAGGCTCTTAACTCTAGGATCTGTTGAGAGTCCAGTCTTCAGAGACAAGATTTCATACCATGCCATCTTTCAGTACGGACTGGTAGGCTCCCCCGCCACAACTCAGCTGTGTGCCTCCTCTTCCTGCCTGGTTAATTTTCTGCTTCCCATAAAGGCATGTAAGCACCTAACTCTATATGTGAAGTCCAGTCCCAGCACCAGGTTCCTAAGAAGTGTGGCTGTGGCATTGCTGGAAATAGTGGATCTCAGATTGGGTTTTGTGTGGAAAACAGAGAAGCTATTCTAATTCCCAATGGGCTTCGTGAAGTCTGTGGTTTTCTCTCATCACACAGGCCCACCAATTTCATCCGAACAACCTTGGAAACTGTAAGGCTGTGTCTAGTGGTATAAATTTTCATTGCCATTTTTTGTTATGAGGTAGAAAACCATCACCAAACTAACAATGCAATAGCCAACCTTTCATTCCACTGTCACATGAAACTATTTTCATCCACAAATGTAAAAATCAGGACAGTAATGATGAGAAGTCCTTCTTTCTCTCCCAGTTCTCTCCAACAAGTTGTGAGTGTCAAAGCTTAGTCAGGGCGATCTAGATATTGACTGAAGTATTATCTACCATTAGAAATACCTCCTTTTCTTTTCACTTTTTATAACATTCTAGGCAATTAAATGCAAGACAATTTGCCTTAGTTACAAGTAGAGTCTCCCATTTCCCAGGAAAGTCAGAAAATAGAAACACTAAATTGGTATCATCTCTCAGACTTCATCACTAAATGCAGCACTGCAGCTTTGAATAGCTGAGCTCAGCCCTTCACAAATCATGGTCTCTCTCAGACATCCCCTAATAATCCACAGAACACCGGTTACTTCCAGGTAGAATGGTGTTGTTACTCTTTATTTCCTTCAGGGAACAATATATTAGCATAGTCATCTCCTGCCCTTGCCCCCCTTTCCCTGTGGCTTTATTTCTTGCACACATTCACTTGGCTGCTCCTTTCTTGTATGGTTGCACTGCATTGCATTGCAGATGGAGCCAGCTGGTGCATCTTTTTGTCAGGATTGATCACAGAGTAGGCAAGAAACCATGGTGCTCCTTTGAATCTAAGTAAGCAAGGCCAGGTAAGCACCATGAGTGGGGATCTGCTTTCAAAGGACTCTGTTAAACATCACATTCTCCAGCCTCTGTTGTCTCACACAACTGACAAAGCAGAGGTGCTCCTACTCCACAACAGCACGACATTGACTCTAAGTTCGAAAAAGGAGTATTTCAGAAACATGGAGGCCGATGCTAAGGAAGAGGATGCTGGCAGGGGAGGATCTCCCTGTATTCTCAAAGAATCAGAGAGCACTGCAGCTCTCAGTTGGGGACTATACTAACATTGCATTTAGAGGTTGTTTTAGATGGTGTGTTCATGACTTCGGTGGTGATTTTGGAGCTCTATGACATTAGCCTGCTTCCAGGCACTTTTCTTGATTTGTTTTGCATTTCTATGAGTATGAGGAAAGTTTCAGCAAGAGGGAGTATCCGAGATTTAACTGGGTGAAGCCTAGCGAGTCTAGGTTTTGCAAATATCCTGGAGAAATCTTCTCAGGGAAAAATATACCAACCTCCGGCCCCTGTGTAGTAAAACCATGGCACTGCTGTAAACCTGGTGGATGACTTTGGTTCAGAATTTCCAAGATGAGAGGACCCTCTCAGCACCTCCAAGGACTGATGAATGGTAGTCCAATCCCACTTGCTGAGGAGCCAACATGGAAAATCTGCAGGGGGGACATGAGTGATGGAGTTTGTAGTTTGATGCTAGTTTGAATCACAGTCTGATGAGAAAGAGAGAAGGAACAGCCAATACAAACCACCCTCATCCTGTTCTCCCATCAGTCTCTTCTCTAAAGCAATGCTTGGAGGTGAGCATACTGGAAATACTATTATTACTCAACTCCTGCTACTGTGAAACCGCCAGCAACTTGTGCTGAAGGAGCCAACTTAAATGACAATAAAGTAAATTCCTTGGCAGCTGAGAGTATTTGCTTCTCGGTGTCTGAAAAGGGAAGCCTGGCCTGTGCTCTGCACTCATGCTGTTTTGAAAACTCGAAGTTTTCCATAAGGCATCATCTGTGCAGAAGCCCTATCGCCAAGCAGCGGGAGATGTTGTCCTTAGCTGTGACAAATGATTGCCAGCAGTGATTTCGGGGAAGAAAGAGCAGCTTTCAGATGTGCTACATCTAGCAAGCCAAGGAGCTAGCAAAGCCGAGCTGCAAGAGCCTGTAGTCATGCAAACACAGTGGTGCCACTGAGAAGGGGCAGATGCTGAGAGCATTTACCACATTGTGTGGGTGGCAGGATTTGGCTTGATGCTCCTGGTGTCACATGCCATTCCCAATAGTACAGGGCCAGCTCCCGCAGAGCTGAATTGCACTGGCCGAGATGGAACTCTGTAATTGCAGAGAACTTTCCGTACAGTCTGGGTTGCTCCTGATCTGGCTGATCCTACTGATACAGCCCTCCTCATCCCACTGTGTTTCCCACATCTGACCTGAACGGGTGACGAACACCTTCCTGTGAGTACTCATTGTTTTTCTGGATTAATGTGGGAAGGTCTGATCCAGTTTTCAGAGAAGTACGGAGAGTCTTTCCATTGATTTCAGTGGCTCTTGGAATGGTCCCTGGTTGCATAAACTCAGATCTCTGCTATTTCACACTTCATTTCCTTCCATACCCTTGGGTGAAGATCATCAACTCCTGTTGATTTACTGCACTTGAACATCTCAGGTTTCTCCATAATTTTTTTCTTTTTCTTTCTTTCTGAAACTTGGGGTTTCTTTCAAGACCACATTCAGATTTCTCCATAAAAATTCCCTGAGAGCAGGAATTTCCCTATTATTTTTTATGATTGAAGAATAATGCACCAAAAGGAACAGAAGAAAAAGCCTTTAACTTCCCTGCTTCTCTGCTACTGTCTCTAATTGCCTCACTTTACTCAGCTTTGTCTCATGGTCTTGTAGATAATATTAAGTTTTACCTGGAAACACCATACTTCTGCTGTGCATAAATATAGGGATGCTTAAAATCAGACACTGATTACAGGACTACATGTTGAATTTTCTTTCACAAATTTAAAACCATGCATTCCTGATTACTGGCTGGAATCAGGGCACTTGGAAGATACAGAGCTCTAATGCTGTGGTAATGTCCATTTAACTGGCTTTAATGTAAATTCTTGTATAACCTGTTCTTCCTCCATACCCTGCATCCTGGACTCACAGCACCCCCTCTCTCAGATTCATTTGAAGCTGCAATTGCATGCTTTCTGCTGATTCAGATGTAGCTATTTTTGTTCCATTCTGTGATTCTCACACTGAAAAGCTAATAGGAAACGGCATTTTCTTAGCCTGCGTGCCTACTTCTGTATGCATTTACAGCCACTGGCTTTCAGTCTTCCTAGGCTTGCAGAACAAGCATAGTTAAGACCGAGTCAGCTGCCTCTCGTTCCCTATTCAGTCAATAAAATTTTTTTTTTTTTTCCCTTCAGTTGTTTCTAATCAAATCCACTGGAGTTGAATGAGTTGGACACATATCCATAAGATCTCCTTCAGTGGCCATAAGGTACATAGAAACTGAGGGTATTGTTCATTCTGTGGGATCCCCATTGAAAGTAACGTTACAGGATAAGAGACAACCCCTCACATCTCAGATCCGAGGCTAAATTTGCAGGGATGGAAAACTAAGAATCGTCCTGCATAGTGTGTGTACACTTGATAGGCAATTGCAGCTGAATAAACACATGGTCCTGAGATGCTATTGCTGCTATGTGCCTTTTCAAAGCAGAATCAAATGTCCCACTGTTAGTGGTATCACTGAAACATTGATTTTCACCCATGTATCACTTCTAACATCAACGGTTTATAATGCTGCAGTCTTATCAAAAGTCCCTGGTGAATGGGATTCCTTCACTGAGTGCAAATCCTTCTTTGTTCAAACCTTGGTTTTGCATATTTATTGCCTTTGCCACAGAAAAATCTTTTTTTTCCAAGATAATCAGAACAAAGTTTGTGTTTCTGCAAGGTCTCACTAATGATACTGCTGAAACAAATTTTCTCCCTCTGACTGATCACGGCTGTATTCTGTCTACCTTAGGGACTCCTTTGGCCTGTTTTAGCACTGTGTCTGACACTGCATCATGAGATGGCAGGGCAGCAAGAAGAACTAGCCGTCACCTGGACTTCGGCTGTGCACAGCACCTGCTGATATTGGTGCTGCTTGCCCCATTCCCTGTTATATCATTGCTTAATACCTCCCAGTCTTACCTTGTGATGGTAACCAAGACATCTCAGGTGGTGTGGTTTCGCCTTTTCTGAGATATACAGGTGTTATTATTCTCAAAGTAAAGATGAAACATGACACACCTAGAGCTTAGGAGTCTCTTTATGAAAAGACTTTGCTGGTTTTGCATAGAAAAACTTCTCAAACTTGAGGTGCTTGGTCCCTGAGTGAAATTCACAGATCTAATTTACTCACTTGGATTCGCAGCTTGGAATCTTTTCCATACCTTTGCAGACTAAATTGTCCTTTTAGGTCTCTGAAAATGTGAAAGGAGGAGAAGATGATCACGGGCCCCTTGTATAAACTGCCAAATCACAACTGAAGAAGGAGAACTACACTGTCCTTCAGACAGCTGTACTCATTCCAAGGACTCATTCAGAGATTCACTTGCTAAGCAATCACAACGACAAAAAAACCTGCCACTTACCAAGTATGGATTGCTGCCTCTTCAGAGGCAGTGCAGAATGGACAGCTTCTTCATACATTAACCATCACTACAAAGCTATTAAGCTATTGATGAATTTACTGATCTGTCCTCTGCAGTGAAGCACAGGTCCCAGCTGCCCAGCTCAGACCCACACATTCTGGTGGGAGCCTCCCCATAGTCTTGGCTCCAGTATCAGCTGCGCTGCTGGAACTGAGCTCAGAGATATGAGAGACGAGGAACAGTAAGGGAGAAGTCCTCATCCTCCTTCCTTGTCCTTCTAGGTCTTGGTGTCACTATCACCTGAAGCTGGACCCTGAAAAGAGGTCAAAGTGGAGAAGAGACACCCTGCTTTTCTCTTCCTGTCCTTCCTGGACCTTAATATCAGCTGTGAGACAGCAGCCAAGAAATGATTAACTGCAGCTTCCCAAGCCCGTCTCAGCTATATTGCACCTCCTCTTTGAACTGAAAACAAGAAGTAAGACAACTTACCCTGCTGAGCTCTTGCCCAAAGGCTCGAAGGTTTCACAACCTGGGGAGGGAGCATGGACTTCCACAGTCTGATTAGAGCTCACGTCTGATTTTGGATCCAGGCTAAGCGTATGGTTTGAGCATATAAAGAAATCTTCACTGAGCTAGCACCAAGAATGTCCTAGTGTTTACTTCCATGGTCCCCTGAGTTCCCTGCAGATGGCTGAGCACTTTCTTTATTCAACTTTCAGAGAAATTTCTAGCAATTCTGCTGTTGTCACCCTGTTTAAACACTCCAGAAATTTTAGTGGTGATACAGGAACACACAAATACCAACAATTCCCTTTCCTATGCCAGTTCCTGAAAGCACATGCTGATTCTGCAGCTGCAAAAAAAGCTGAGGAGACTGTCACTATCCCAAGGTGTCCCCCAAGGCAGCCACCATTCTACACCACTTTCATGTGAGCTATGTCTTGCTCTTCATGAGCAAGCAAAGAAGCAGAAAGGGGTACCCACCGACATGGTTTGTGTTCGTCACTTATCTCCATAAATCTGGGGAAAAACAGTCAGGACCTGAGTGTAGAAATCTGTGCTTCGTTGACAGATAACGTGGACTTCAAATCCAGCATCTAAATCCTGGCAAGCCTTTTGCTTGATTTCTTGCTTTCATGCAAATCCTGATTAGCTCCTAGGAAAGCCTCAGTGGGATCTGTATATTGAGACTGATGTGCATCTTGGTAAGGGCCTGTCCACACCTTTGATGCTGAGGAAGCTTTGCTCTGGATGTGGACTTTGAAGCTGATCTGCGCTTTCATTTGAAACAGAGCTTGGCAGCTCAGCTGCGGAGCAGAAGGGATCTGTGCTCCATGGCTGGTGGACAAGCTAACAGAGATGTGTTAACAGCTGCTAATGTGCTGCAGCTCCGATTTCAATTTCAGAGCATTGTGTGTACAAAAAAAAAGTAAAAAACCTCAGACATTAACAGTTAATAACAAGGGAATATTTCACTGGTTTCGCTTTTGACATAATGGAGCAGGAGGCTTGGTGAACCAGGAAAAGCTCCATAATGCAACATCCTGAGGCTGACACGGAGCAGAGAACAGATGAAAAAGCTCCTACTCTGCCTTTAATTTATAGCACATTTTATTACATGGCACAGATTTAATAGGTGAAAATATAAATATCAGGGTAACAATTACAGAGGCACTTTCTTGGAGGAAGCAAAACTTAGAACTCACATCAACCTACAAGACCCCAAGATTGCATCCAGAACCTCTTATTTCCTTTGGCACTCTCCTCT
>Ga0181612_142196_pt1 | contig 20123 bp, 19 predicted proteins | sample HoacroProtozoa21_FD_119630 | JGI IMG/M metagenome (GOLD analysis project Ga0181612, IMG submission 119630) | Hoatzin crop microbial communities from Cojedes, Venezuel. Combined Assembly of Gp0051906, Gp0051904, Gp0051908 | reverse complement strand
GCAGTTCAGAGACTTGGGGATGGAAGAGCAACGAAAAATGTTATGTCTTGCCTTCAATTTCTAGTTTATCAAAAAAAGGCATAAATATTTCATTACTCCGTTTGCTTAAAATAACATTTTGTGAGTCAGAGAGAAACTGGCAGCCAGTTCAAGTGGGCAGTGTTGCAAGATGTAGCTGGTTGTCTTCAAGGCAAAATGCCATGGCATGGAGTGACTGATAAAGGATGATGGAGTCAAGGTGACAAGTGACCATTTAAGAATACCTGTCTGAAAGCTCAAAATGCCCCGATTTCTTTTTCTGATGGGATTATGCTTAGAGTTGCACAAAGGGAATGGGCCAGCTCCTAGGAACTTCTTTGCATGCATGTGGTGGGCAAGAGCAATAGAGAGGCAGCTTGTCGTCCAGCCTCCGATGGAAACAAAGTCAATAGTTCATTTTATGTTGTTGGTTGATTTCTCCTCCTTCTCATCTCCCTGCCTCGCTGCTGTTTTCATTTGCTAGCATTAGATTCTCTTCTACGCACAGATTCAGTCTAAAGCCTGGGCAGCTCATCTGCATCCCTCTTTCACTCGAGGAGTAAATACAGCCCTTCTCCCCCGGCAGTGCTGAGTCATTATTTTGGCATAAAGGACAGTCTGTTCTGCAAAAGGAAAACAGGTCTCAGAGGGGCATTTTTCTATGCTTTGTCAGACACAGAATTTGTATAGACATGCGTGTAAATAGAAAAGGCAGCGTAGGTCCCAGCAGGGGTGAGGAGGGAGCAGAACAAAATCTCAGACGTCAGAAAGGATTTAGAGTGATCAGGAAATGAAAGGAAGGGCAATCTGAGATGGGGAGAGAGAAGGGGAGATGAGAGAGGGGGGCAAATGTAGGGAAAGATGGAAAAAGAGAAAGTGAAGAGGGGGGAGGACAGACAGGTGAGGGAAAATGAGAGTGCAAAGTGATTAAGACCAAATAGGCAAAAGGCTGTGTTGTGGGGGGTGAGAGGACCCAGCGGTTCAGCTGCGAGAGCCCAACAAGTACAGCCAGACAGGTCCAACCTACTCTTGAGGTTCAGCCCAGCCTGATTCGTAGGTAGAACCAGGGTAAGACCTGCTGTTTCAGGGCTCTGCATTGGGATACAGAGGCAGAGTTTAATTCCCACCTTCTTCCCCTTTCCCTAAGGAAATCCACAGACCTTTCGTCTTCCAAAACACCATCTCTGCTCAAAGCAGGGATACAGCAAAATGCCCTCCATCCCAGGGCTCACGACAGGGCTGGAAGCAAGCCCTTTGGGGTGGTTGAGCCCCCTCCTCCCTCAGAAGTGGCAGGAGGCTTATTTTACACAGCACACGTTTTCCTTACATATTTTCATCTTGCCTAGGACAGCAAAGCCCTGTCTCTCTGTTCTTGAGACATGAATAAAGGGAGGTGTTTCTCCCTCACCTGCATGTTCCCAAGTACCTGCAATAGACTTACCACCTACCTTAGCCCCTGTTACATTATGCAGTAGCATAAAACTGTTATTTTGTGCTCAAGTAGAATGAGATTCCTGGATCATACATTAAAAGATTTCTTAAAGGTGAGAGCCTGCACGAGGAGTGGGGGAACCGGGAAGGCCGTGCGCTGCTCACAAGGCAAGGTGTTAGTCTCAAGGTCAGTAAATCAATCACCATCCAGGAGACAGAAAAGAAATTGGACAACGCAGAGTCTCTCTGACATGCAGAGCCTAAACAGAGTCTTCTGGCAGGGCTCCAGTGACACAAATAAAGGCTTTCATTCCCTGCGGCACCCTGGCTGTTTCTCCTTTCAGCACCTGGGCAATTCTTCTTCCCACAGTCAAGACTGATTTCATAATCCATCATTACACTTACTTGAACTTCTTGCCCATCCATCACACTTGTCAGCACTCATAGTAACGTGGACCTCACACTTCACATCCCTCAGATGTGTCCTTCCCCTCACAGGGCTTACTTGCCCTCAGGTTTCTGTCCACGGCGTGTCAGCACCATAAATTATACTTGCCGGACGAACACTTGAGTCTGCTGAGATAGCCCAGCAGCTCTCTTTTCCAACCTTTACCTTCAACTCTAACTTTCATCTGATAACTAGAAAAATAATAATCCACTGCTGCCTTTTGTTTTTTGTCAAGACTACAGTTGAAATATTTGATTGACATGAATTCTGTCTAATACGTGTATTTATTGAAAATCACAGCCTGCCTGCCCTCTGCTAAGAATAGCTCCCATTGACATCAGCCCGTGCTAAATGCATGTGCAAATGAATCCACGTATCCCCCAAAATTATACAAAAATCAGCAGGTACATTGTTTGCAGGAATCTGTAGAGTCAGACAGGTAAAGTACGTGGGGGATTTATTGTCCAAATGCGTGTTGTTATTTAAAACTTGTGCAACTCCTTCATATCTCGTGGGAACATAATTCATAAGGCCGTATCACTGCACCAAGGCTTAACCGAGTCACACAATTAAATGTGATTAACCATCTTCCCTCGATCAATTCAATCATTTCAACTCATTTTAGCCATTTCTCAGCACGACTGTTGAAAAAAATGTTATTTTAAGGAACGGCTAACCATGGGGGGAGAGGAGGAAACATCCTCATTTCTTGTCAGAACAAATCAGCACCCAATAGATGGCAAAGGCTCAAGTGGGCACTGATGGCATCTGACACCTGCGGTCAGGACACGGCCAGCTCTCCGACTGCTGTGACCAAGTGGATTTTTGCTGGTCGTGCAGCAGCATTGGAGAAGGTGATGCCGACCCGCAGTGAGCATTGCTTGAGACAAAGCCAAGGGGGTTCTTAGGCTGCTTCAAGGCTGGGTTGGGTTTTACCCTCTCCACTTCTCCCATTATATTGGTTTCCTTCTGTCCAAAGGAAGAGCAAACCTTGTGCCATTGACAAGCTGACGAGCGCAAAGCTTGTGCCAGTCCAGATGACATGGAAAGACTGTTGTTCCAGCAAACCCCACGCTGGGATGCTGCTTCAGGCTCAGAGCCAGAGATCAGACCCAAAAAAACCAAAAACCACAACTGCATTTTCAGCTAGAACAGCAGCTTGCTCTGCTTCCCTATTTTGCTTGTCCTTAATCAAAGTCAAGCTCTTGTTAAGAAAAAAATCTTCCCAACTACTAAGAAGTGAGTATCTGAGAGCTACCACAGCTTTTATTTTCCAGGGTGAATAACGATAAGTGATGAATATTTGACCAGGGGATAATTTACGTCAGAATATCAATGATTTTAAGCTATCAGTCAAGAAGTATATTTACAGTGGGCTTAACAGTGCCTTCCTCTGCAATTCTGGGAGAGAAACCCTGGACAAATTTGTACTGTTAGGCCTAAAAATGTGACACAAGAGTGATATGAAATTAGCGATCCAGCAATCCTCTGCATGTGTGCAAAATCGTAAGTGTTGCTGTGCGGAAAGAGAGCTGATTTCCCACCGAGAGCAGTCGCCTGTTCATTCATGTGTGCAGATGCTCAGAGGAACATGGGGGAGATCAGGGAGCTGCACGTTGTAAGTCAGAGCAGATTTGGGGTTGCTTCCTCACTCCTCATGCATGTACTTCTCTTCTCCATGTCTCCCCAAGTGAATCCTTAAGCCTGCAGCAACTTGCCACTGCACAAACACTGATAGAAAGGTTTGGAAATAGATAACCCACTGCACTCCCTCCTCCCCTGCCACACATCTTGAAAGACAACGTGGCATAAATTGCAAGAAAAAGTAGCTTGGAGTACGTGCAAGCCACATCTAATGACACCACTCAGCCCCTAAATGGTTGTCACTCCCGTTACAGAATTAGTCCTGACAAGGAGTCATTATCCCTGCAGTAAACACACACAGAGTGTGCAGCAGGCTGTCGGGCCGAGAGATGCTCCCAACTTTATTCCTTTGATGGGGCTGCTGAAAAGCAGGCTGATGCTCGTCACCTTGATGAGATGCAGTGAAAGCGATGGTAATTTTCCACTTGTGTTAGAAACCCCCCAGTTTTAACTTCATGCTGAACCACAAGCACAGAGGTCCAGAGTCTGTTCTTTCCTGCTGTAAATTCACCCATTTCTTTTAAGTATGACCTTTTCTCTTTCATGCAGCCCATCCCTAGATACTTCAGTGCTTTCTCCTTGGTGCTCCTCCTCAGGGGCTTCAGGTTGTACTGATCCCACCAGTAAAGAGCCACCTGGAGCCATGTGAATCAGCTTCCTCCTTGTTTCATTTGTAACAAACAAAATATTTGGGAAGACAGGTTTTAGTGAGAAAAGCTTGCAGGAAAGAAAAGGCAGAATCTTCTGACTAGGTACTACCAGCGACAGACTTAGAAGGCAGAAGACCCACAGTGTTACATTTCATCTTTTCAGGTTTTTACCTGTCTTCTCTTCATGCCCTCAAAGCTGCCATTCTCCATTTAATTTTCATTCTCCAGTCTTGCCCTTTCTCTTATTTTCTTAACTGAGAAGTTAGGAGAAAGACAACAGAGCTAGGTCTAACAGGAAGCTCAACTTGGTCTTCTGCCTGACTCCTAATATACTGAGTAAAAGAAAATCAATTTATGCTAAGAAAAGATATTTAAGTATTCAGCCAATGTTTACCCTTGCTTATAAAGACAGCTTTTCTCTAGCAGCAGCCATCCCCTTCCCCAGTCACCTGGTTTATATTAACTCAGGCTCGTTAGGTGCCCTCCTATAGGGGCTCAGTGCCCAGCATGCATCTGCTCTTTTGTGTTATGCAGAGTAAGTTCACCTGCTGTTGGAGAGGTAGCTGTTGTTTTCCTGGCTTTTCCTACTTGGTGAGTGAACAATACTTTAATTGTAGTTTTTCTTCCTGATTAACAAAATTAATTAAGTAATTAGATTGTTTTTTTCTTACCTCTGCCATTGGGGAATTAGCAGCATGAATATTTCATGGATGTTCTCTGAAAGTGTATGGGTGCTGGGGAAACCTCTCCCTGCTGTAGGTAATGCTTTCTCCTAGCCTCTGGTCTGTGTGTTATTGCAGTTTGTCTGTTTGTGCTCTGCTTTTTGTGCCCTGTGCTCAGCACTGCTGAACAAAGCAATAGTAAAACCCTACTGCAAGGCCCTGGCAGCTCCCGGGGCAGGGCTGGAGGAGCACCATCGGATCAAAGCATAGCTGCTCCTGACTCCTCTGTGTTGGTGACTTGGTGTAATCACAGCAAGGTACTGTGTATGTGCAGAAGGCTTACCTCAAGCAAGCCAAGATTCCAGTTAAATTTGAAGCATCCTGTCAAACATATACATGAAAAGACCTGTCCAGACTTCAGTGCTTCCTTAGAAAGCCATGCCTTAGTGTTGAGAGTCATCCTAAAAGATTTCGGCTAAGGACATTGTCATGTGGATAGCAAGTAGTAGGCACTCTAGTCTAACAGTCAATTTAAAGGATATATGGTCCCGTCTTGGGGTGTTTGTTCCCAGTACTCTCTGGGAAGATGCTTCACCTCGCAGCCTGAGCTGAAACCTCTTTTATGAGGTTAGAGACGAGGCAGTCCCTGAAATAAAAGTACAGTATTTAAAGGAGAGGAAAGGGTGGAAACAACTCACTGCTATGCTGTTGTTGCATGTGAGGGAAGGGCTGATGAACTGTGTAAAACATCCCATTCGTGCAGGGCAAGGTTATTTCCCTGCTGCGCTGACCCTCTGGCTTCAGCAAGTTCCTCTGCTAAAGTCTCAGCCAATGCACTGCTTAACTGGGATGCAACAGGGGAAGCTTTAGGAATCTCCTTTGGCTCAGCTGGAATGAGCAACTCAAATCTGAGTGTGGTCCTCTCTCTGAAAATCTCCAGGCTTTCCAAACAAATACAATGTACAGAAATCACAGTTCTCTGCTGCACGATAATCACAGCCAACCAGGTATGAGGGTTAATAACCCTCAAAAGCGCGTTCTCTCCATGCACTTCTCTGTAAGAACACGAAGCTTTGTTAACTGTATTAACACAGACCTCACAGTTTGTATAAGCTCAAGGAATTCCTTCCTGCTAAAGCCTTTCCAGTCTCCTGTTTCCTCTTTAAAGAGGTGGAGAGTTACCCTGAAACTGCTCTGCAGCAGATCCTGCACAGAGATGATCCTCTTACGAGGAAGGTCTCACAGTTCTCAAGACTTTAAATCCACTCCAGACTAAGTGTGGGATTATTCAGGAAGATGCTGTCAAGTCCGTCTGCTAATTATTGTTATCATTTGCTTAGGTGTCTAGATTTGATACTTGCATCATGCTGCAAAAGTGGAGTAGGTACGTCGTACAGCTGTCCAGTGAGAAACCACCCAGTGGTTGTCTCCATGTGCAAGTCCCACTGTCCCTGTCCTGCCCGAGCACTTCCAAGTCACTGTGCACTGTATTTAGAAGTATCTAGGCAAAAGATTTTTCTCTTCTATGCAGAGAGAGCAGGCGACCTCTGATGAAAGCTGAAAAATGTTCTTTTGGGAGTCTGTTCTTGGCCACATACAATTTTAAATTTCATGAGGAAGGGAGCAGGTGAACCAGTTTCCATCCATCACCTGCTGCTTTTAGTGCTGAGTTTGTGGAACAAATCAACCAATCTACAGAGCCGGCCTTAATCTATTGCTGGTGACAGATTGAACTTGAAGGCCTGGGCTCTGACAAACTGTGGGTTAAACTCTTAGATGTTTTGCAAATACTGTTTGTGCTGGAATGTCAGAGGAGATTAGCCACAAGTGTGGTTAGCTGCTTTTAGGACCTAGTTTTAGCTATTGCTGCCCAAGTCCTCTTGAATATTCGGGCTGGTCTTTGAAGTTTTTTCCTTGCTAAATCACAGCAAACAGATAATGGAAGCATGATTTAAAGCCAAGACCCCAGCAAAAATAAAACCTAATGCCTCATAGCAAGCGTGAGGCTGACGAATGATGCCACATACTTCTGTCAGTTTGTTCAATAAACTCTCTTATGTGAGGGCTGGCAAGGGCTACCTTATCTAAATAAATTGTTGAGGCTTCTGTTAGGGAGGAAAAGAACAGAGCAGTGAGTGTGTATCTATTTTGCACCTGTACCAAAGAAGCTGGGTGGGTAAAATGGGCTTCCAGTGCCAAAAAGCAACCCTGGCAGATCTTAGACAGATTTAACAATTTTCAAGAAATGAAGTCTCCTGAAAGCTATCGGAGCATTCCAGGCTTCTGGAAAGAGCTGAAACATTAGCGTAACACAGCGTAGGTCACTTTGTTTCCCTGTCTTCCCCTAAAATATGTGTTACCCTGGGGTGCTTTCCAAAGTAGCTTTTCCAAAGCATGTCTCAGCATGACCAGAAGTCAAGAATTCCTGGGTTCTTACCTTGACTTTGCCCTTTTGGTCTGCACAGTTTTGGGGCGAAGGTTTCACTTGGATCAGTGGCTCACAGCTGACTTCTTCATCAAGGGGAGTAAACGATTGCTCCACCACAATGCCATGAATTGTTAGCAAGAGTATATGCTTTCTTGTTGAGCATTAAGCCTGGTTTTTATCTCTGAGGTTCAGTTAGCGTGCAGTGATGTGTATTCACCATAGGGAAAGGCTAGGGATGATGGCAGGGGTTATTCTCTGCAGCTGACAGGTTTTGTTAGAAGCCCTCTTCCCTGTGATCGGGCCAAAATGTTGCTGCCTTGGATCTAACAGGACATAAGGTGGCTGAAAGGGATGGAAGAGCCTCCCTACTGGGGAGAGGAAGTCTTGCAGGCTGTTTGAGTGGTTGGGTGGGAAGATACTCAGAGAGGAGGGCTTATGTTGTCTACATTTGAAAGAAAACCCTTGGAAAGCAACTTCTGGGTGGGCTGCAGTCCTGGAACAGAGAGGAAGACACAAACTTCCAGACCTTGGAAGATTTTGTCATCTGTTCACCTGCCCTAAGGCAAGATCAGCTTTGCTGAAACCATCTGTTAGTAGTCTTGCTCATGCAAGGCTGCTAGGAGTCAAAGCTCCTGAACAGGCATACAGAAACACCCCAGACTCCTGCTCAAAATCATCTTGCTTCATTTTTCTTTTCATTCAGTAGTGAAGCCTGCAAGGGTCTTTATGGACAGAAAGGAAAAAAGCCTGTATTTTCTTAACAGGCAAGATAAGTAAAATGCATCTTCAAGCTCCTGGAGAATGGAGCAGAAATGATGAACCCCAGTGTTCCCCATGGCATCCTGTAAACAATGCAACAAACTCCTGGAAGAAGAAAGGGGGGAATAAAAAGAAGGTGGTGTGTGTGGGGGAAAGAGCCCAAGTTTAGGTGTTAAGGAGCATGTATTGCTGACACAGTTAAAGAGAATAAAGAGAAGGAACTTTGTCTTGGGTGCTGCAGGCTGTGGAAGAGACACAGCAGCTGGGAGATGAACTTTGAGGCAGGTGGTAGCAGGGGTTTGGTTATTTTTATGTGCAGGGATTACCAGTTTTTCAAACCAAGAGGAGCAAGCTCTGTTCTGAGCTACACCAGGAGGAGTTGGCTAGGGAATTCCCTGTTCTTGCCTGGCCAGACAGATGGTGCAGAACTGCAAGCAGCATTCGGTCTGGAGGATCCATTTCCACATATTGCACACAGGTTGCACAAATGTTGTGGGAAGAGTCACCAGATGGTGCTCTTACACATGGCCATAGCAGGTCATTGCCTGCAAATGCTGTAGAAGAGGGCTGGCTTGCTAACTTGAGCAGTCCTGGGAGCAAACTGTTGTGTGCAGCAGAAGATAAGATATCCCTAAGATAGGTAGATCATCCATAAGATGACTGAAAATGGTATCACTGGATTAAGCTGAGATTAAACTGGTCTTATCCGATGAGATGCGTGTTCTGAGTCCACAGACAAGCTAATTATCCAGGATAACATACTTCACTTTGGGCCGGAGGTACACATAGCTATTTGTTGGGTTTCACTTGAGTGGTGGTTTCTCAAACTTTAGCAAACCACCACTTGTAATTTCCTGATCGTATTTGTTATCTCCTGAGACAGTTTCTGGACATCAGATGTTCTCTTGGTACTGGACAGCTCAGCTTTACCATGGCTATCTTAGGAACGTGTACCCAGCACTACGTAGGAATCATTCATCTAGCGTACAAGAAACAAATTTTACACAGCTCTTCAAGACCTCATGTCATTGACTGCTCTTCTAACAGGAAACCAGCCTGGGAAGATCCGAACCTGTTCCTGGCTTTGCGAGTATCTGCAAAGCTGCTTTGCATGAACGAGTGCAGTACTTACATTGTCTTGTTGAGTTCCTGAGAAACCTCTTTGGAAGAGGTGGACTGGACTTTGAAGCTTGATTCCGCTTCATTTGTCCCCTATCCCACTTGCTAGCTTTAGAAGTTTCCTCCCACTTTTCCTATTGCTTAGGCTCTAGTGTCCGTCTCAGTAAGTGAAAATAAAAACTATATGTTTAAATATAAACATCTACATGTTTTTTATAATTATATAAATGCATACATATACACCCCCCCCCCATACATAGATTATGTGGGTTTTTTAAATTCGGGTTTTAAAGAGTTTCTACTGCCTGCTTAAAAATAAAAAATCTTTAGGGAAAATGCATACCTATTATTTCTTATGACAGTAAAATTATGTTTATTTAACCTATTTCCTGTGCTGGCTTTGAAGTCTTATCCTGGAGAAAATGTTATGCCAATGCATTATCATTTTTTCACAACTCAGACTTTAAAGAAAGTGATCATCCATGAGCTATTTTTTTTCAGAACTTCATAAACTTGAAATAGCATTTTTCTGCCTTCATCACAAAACCAGTTAAGTACTGGCTGACTAAATGTGTGAGCAGAAATATCTCATTTTGTTCAAGCTTTTAAACTCTCCTTGTCAACAAATGATTTGAGCATCTCTGCAAAGTGTACCGTCAGTCTTCTGCCATCTGTCATGTGTCACTCTTTCTCTCTTATTCCCCAAGGAGAAATGTCAATCGCTGATTTATATTCCATATTTTCCTTTACAAAGGAAAATCCTGTTAGGATACAAATGAATTTTGTGGCTCTTACTCAACTTCACAGAGGATATTAATTGTTCTCTTCCAGGCACTATGTAATTCCTTCCTACTAGCATATTTTGTTTGTCTCTTTCGGTTTTTTTAATTTTTTTTTTTAAGGAAGCCATACCTTCTGTTCATTTTAAAATAAAGCAAGCATAAACAAGATTCAGCAAAACTACTAATTGTTTGTTGATACTGGTGAGAAGGATGCTACTGTGGAATCAAAAGTCTGTGGATAAGATTAAATTAGAGGGGAGAAAAATTATTATAATTACTCCAGTCTAGGACAGCCTCAGACTCACAAGATTTGCTTTTGCAAAAAATATTTTTAAATCATCCATGACAAACCATTTCCAATTAGCTCTCACTTACTGTGGAGTAAGAGCTTGCATATGGGTAGACCAGAACAGCTGATGTGTTCAGATAGAGATAGACAGAATGAAGATACCCTTCTGATTTTTAAATCTAAGGAAGAAGGACAGGAAGAGATCTTTTACTGGGGTCTATTTAAATTGATCTATTTATATAGCCACTGTCTGCCCAGCTAAGGAGTCTGTTCATTCATGGAAGAAGAACTAGTAAAATACTAGTTTTCTACCCATTGAAAATGATTCTTAATGTTGAACCAAGGGACCTCCTGTTTTGCAGTTTTCGGCTCAAGAAGCATGATGACAATCTCTGTCCTTCCCTTCTCCTTGGATGTTCCTGCTGAGCTTCCTACCATCTGGCTCAGAGCCTTGTGGGACCAGCAGTGACAGAGAAACAGGCACCGTGGTGCTAGAAGGGAAGTTTCCATGCTCTTATTGCCACATAAATTTGTGGGCAGTGGAGGAACCACAGGTGGAGGGAATGCTTTTGCAGCAAGGGTACCTGACTGGTACCATGGAGGAGGAAAGCAGGGCAGGTGATGGCCAGCAGTGGACTTTCCCTCTTTAAGGGGGCAAAAGAGTTTAGGAGCTTCCAGAAATTTAAGTCACTGTCTATACTTCACTTTCAGAGGAAGATTTATGCTTTTCAAAGAAGAAAGCTTTGACACAGCAAGTAAAGAACCCAATTTGCAAATTTTAATAGTCGCCGTGTGTTTATTTTTTTCCGTGTTCATTTGATCATTTCTGCTCTCAAGCTCTGGAGAGTCTTCAAATGATGTCTAGTATTTTCACTTTAGCTTGGAAAAGATGATGTTTGCAAGATTTAATTAAAAGTAACACTCCTATTGATTTATGAGGTTTCTCTATTGCACGTGGAAGTACTCGCACCAAACTGCTGAGAGAGTAAATGGTGCTCCTCCAGCTTTGGGAAGAGCGTTGGCTTGGATCAGCAGCTCTGACTGCGGTTATGAGGTGAAATGTGCAGTCAGGAGCGATTGCTTACAGCCCTTCTCCCCTGCCTCAGATTTCTGCATTTCTTGGAAAACTTCAATCTATGTTCTGTTCAAAATGCCATTAAGAGAAGCTTAGGCTGTGGGGAAGCAAACCAGCAGCTCGAGTAACCTTCATTTGGATTCCCTGTGATGGGATTTACTAGGAAAGAGTCACCCAATGCCCCGTGCCCCTTTGCTGCTCCTCTGTAAGCATTTTGTCTACGAAACCAGGATTGAAACGTGAAATGAATTGAGCAATAAGATTTTTGAGCAGAGTCTCTTCGGTAAAAACGGGTGCAATGTTAAACTAAATAACAGATGAATAATTTTAACAGAAAAATGTAACACATTGCCTAGAGGAACCGTGATGATGTCATTACCTGACTCTCCCTGTGCTTGTGATGATGTGCTTTTTCCAACAGAAGGTGAAAGACAACTCACCCCTCTGATTCCTATACAGTATAAATTAGATCCAGATGAAGCTGACTTTGATTTAAACACCCTTGCAGCAGGAACATTGGCGAGCTGTGCTTCAGCTAATTAAACTTTCAGCAGTTCACCTTTGTGAGAGCTTAATTAGCTGAGCTACTGCCTTCTCTATATTTATCTTGTATGTCTTCCAGAGATGCATGTCGAAAAGAGGTTTGATTAGCAGCTTGTGTAACCGTGAGTGTGGATAAGCTTTTCTCCTCATCTCGCTGGAAGAATAGTTGCTGTGAAGGGGTCAATGGCTAAGGTATTTTTTCACGTGGAGCCTGAATATTCAAGGTACCTGTATGTTTTCAGAGACACAAGTCTCAGAATTTTAACCAGGTTGCACGGTGAGATGTGTCAAACACTTTCAGTGCTGAAATTGCAGAAGCAAAGCTGTTGGGTGTGCAGAGCCTCGTGTATCACCTCTGCTGGTATTTGGATCAGGAGCATGAAAATCAACATTGGTAAATGAACTTTACTTCCCAATCTCATCCACTGTGGCTAAAATAAAGTACAAAAGCCATTGAAATCCCACCTCGCCACTCTGCATAGCACAGGCCCTGCAGCAACTTTCATTCTCAGCTGGGTTTCTCGAGACTTCGCCTTCCCTTAAACTTCTCCTTCCCTCCCTCTCCTCCCTGTCCATGTTGGTTTTTCAGTCTTTCTCACGTGGGAATGTGGGTGCTGGTTTCCAGTGCAGATGGGGCAGGTACTGCCTTTACTGGGGGCAGTGTGTGATGCTGGGTGGATGGGAGAGGAATGAATGACTTGTGCACAGCACCTTTTCTCCAAACACACGTGTCAGTTACTCCAAAGTCCTGAGAGAAGCTTAAAATCATGAGGCTTTAAAGATGATGCTGAGATTTGTTTTCATGTTTGATTTCCTTGCCATTTTTTAACCTCTTTTTGACTTTACCTGCAAATATCAGATTTACAGATTTACATTAAAATTAATATAAAAATAAGACATTTTTCTGGCTCCACAATGTGTAAATTTAAAGAAAAGGCATTTCACAAGCAAGCCTCATGAGAGTTGGGCTCAAAGGTTTATTCATGTGTAGCATTTTCTCAGGCAGGTATCACTAAAGACCTTCAAAAAAATCTTGTAGAAATAACAGATGAACCACTGTTTCTAAGATCAGGACACCTCTCACATATCTCGAGGAAAGTCATTGTCCTTTCCTGTAAAATTAAGAACAATTATCATCAAAAATCGTGGAATTGCCACAGCACACTGCAATTCTGGAAGGGAATAGCTTTAGAAGTACATATATCACTGCCTTCCCCCAAAAACTACCAGTTCTCTTGGAGAATACCTATGAACAGTCCCTAATAGGGCAATAAATATTCAGCAGGGCTTTAGTGTATGGCTTTAGAGGACTTCTAATTACCTTTAATTAGGCTTATAAAGCCTCCCTCGTGCACACTTAACTAATTCAGACTTTACTGGTTGTCATTTTTTTCCTACCCTAAAGGCCAGTTCCCAGCTCTGTTCACACATGGCATCGTTTGTACGCAGCATCCTCTGCCAGGAGAACAAGGTGAAAAGGGAGGTTTTCTATGAAAATGTCTTTTTCTCCAATTGATTTCTTCTGGCTCTGCCTCTGGTATGCTTTCACTGCACTAGGGCCTCGGCATTTATGAACTGCTGATCCTGACAGCTGCATGGAAATCTTTACTGTGCCCAGCACTGCCATGCAGGAGGGTGTGGTGAGGCAGGTCCTACCCTCACCTACCCTGCAAGGGATGCCCCTAGCCAGCCAAGGGTTGTCTCTAGCCTTTGTTGCATTAAACACCCAAGAGCTTCACTGGAGATGAGGTATAAATTTTTGGTGCCATGTTTCCCTAAATGTGGCTAAAGTCTTCACCAAAGATGGTGGTGGCGTCTGAGGGGCAAGGAGAACCTTGCAAGGGCTGCACAAGTTGATGTGCATAAAGGAAAAGGATGTGCATAGCTCTGAGCTGCCACGTTGGGATCAGCATTGCTGACCCCCTTGGATCTCACCTAAGCAGAGATCTTTGCAGGGACCATTCTTGCAGGTGTGTCTTCCCATTTCATCAATATTCATGGCTGCCAACTAGATTCTTTGGGTAAAAATGTTTATACCTTGGATAAAGACCAAGAAGTTGAGGTGCTGATCTGGGGTGAACCATCCCCTCAAACATTGGGGGAATTGCTTGTAATGAGTTGTTATTATGGCTCTGGACAGATTTTCTTGTATCCTAGCAATGATTGTCTTTGACTGAAGCTTTGGTTGCTACAGTTGGGAACCTGATGGAAATATTCAGACTGTCAACCCTTTGCCTGCTTTTGTACCGTCTCTTCCACGAATGTTCTCCTGCCCCCCTCCACAAAACTGATAGCTTCCCTCAGGCAACGTCATTCCTTGAAACCTAGAAATTTACACCTTGCTGAAATGAATGCGATATTAGAACAACATCACTTCTGCATGGGACCTGACTTGTTTTTTAATAAACTGCATGGCTGGTGTGATTGGTACTTATGAGTCACTGGCTGCAGCAGAGCTGAGCCGCTCTCTGCCTTCAAAACCGGTTTCAGTGAACCTCGTCTCAGAAGCCTCATTGATTTTTGCCTGCATATACGTTTCTATGTTTGTGTTTGTCTTCTGTGAATAAAGGAGCAAACAGTGGCTGGGTCTGCTCACAGAGGCAGTCCTTTGAAGCAAATATCCCTCAGTGAAACACTTTCATGTATTCCAAAGCTCCTTTGCTTGTGGGAGAAAAAAATAAAAAATAGCAAAACCCAACAACAAAAAAATAGAACTGTTCTGTGGGGTTTCTAATCTAGAAAGTTTTCCACAGTTCCAGAGTAGAATAAACCAAGCTGAAATGTGGCCAGAGATTTGGCTTTCTAAGCTTGTTTCTCCCCTGAAACAACGCAGGGTTGTGCACTGACGCAGCGTAAAGGGCCAAGAGCTGGGACTGCCAGGTCTCAGGGTTACATTGCAGGGCTTGCGATGTCTCATCGGTGGCCTCAGCCATTGAAGATAAATAAGGATCTAAGAACCCCTGGTTTTTCTCTTTCTTATAGCTGTAAAAAGTCTTAGTCAAGAAGTGTATGCTCTCTGTAGGATGGGGCAAATAAGGCTTGAAAAGAACCTCAGACACAAGTTTTAATCCTATGATTAAGAAAAACTCCTGCTGTTTGGACTATGACTGGTGTTCGTGGGATCTTTGCTTTCTGTGTTGATTGGTCTGCACTTTTTTCCTTGCACAAAGCAAAGCTCAGCTCAAGGATTTGAGTCTTCATTCGGGACAAAGATGAGAAATCTCTCTCCGGCAAACAGGACGCGCCACAGGAACCTCTTCTGCTGGAGATCTTTGGATACAGAGAGGAAAATGGCTCTTAGGTCCTGGCAGCACAGCCTTTTATATTTGCTATTATAGTTGATTGATTTTTTTTCACTCTCTGCTGTGTGGATCTGTCTGTCTGATTTCCATTTTAAAAATCTGTTGCTCAAGGAGTTTATGTGTATGCTATAGGTACCTAAGCTATAGGATCAAACTGAACTGCTCCCACATGGGAACAGCTCTGCATCCACCAAAATTTTCGTCCCACAAAATGGATGTAATCTGTGATTTCGGTGTTCTCCTCTTCCAAGTGCCTGATTTGGTTCCATTGCCAGTAACAAGATCATGACTGAGAATATCTGAGGATGGCAAATATTCTATTATGAGCACTTTCTGGACAGACAGCAGTGATAATTAGCCCATCACCATCTTTTCTTCCTTTACACAAATTTTACTTCTTGTTGCAGCCCACAAATTAATCGGCTCCTCTCTGACTGCTCTAAAATTCTTTCAGCAGGACTACAAGAAAAGTGTTAGCACAACACTTGCTACTAACAAGAAGGGGGTTTGTTGTTCGCTGCTCATTTATCCATACTTATTTTTATGTGAAATAGTCCGGGGAGTCCTTTTTCATTTCTCTCCTAGATCATAATGCCAGAATTTGAAAGAATGGGTGAACTTCTCCTGATGGTCTGGATAGTCCCGAGGACTTCGAGGAAAGTAAGCGGAGAATTGCCATTGCGGTTTTGGAGACGGTATACAAAAAGAAATATGCCAGTGTCTATTCCTCCGGTTTTCTACCCCCAGCTCATTCTGGGGTTCAGCTGAATTTCCATCATCACAAATGAGAGGAGGTCGTAGATCTTGTGTGCCTTGGGTGTAGGTATCCCATGCGAGGCTTTCAAACCCATGGAGCAGGAGATTATTCACACCAGGGTTTTGTTCTGTAAAGGAAGGAGCCATTTGATTTTTAAACCTGGAGGCCAGAGCTGGGAATGGATTTCTATTCCTCCAGGTTCCCTTCAGAGCTGAATGTCTGATCTGAAACCCATTTCCAGTTGGAAATATGCTACAGGAGATCAAAAGAGGAATATTTTATCCCCTTAGAGAATAAACTTTTGTGTATATTGCTCAGTGTAGAAAATGTCTTCTTCCTATTGAACAGTGAAACAAAAATGACATGACTATTTCCATTTGCCAAGAGCATTTTCAGCCTGAGCCAGCCCAAAGGCACAACTTGGTATTTTCAAGTGTCAGTCAAAGATGCTTTCTTTTCAGCTGGTGCAGGGTCCAACAATAGGCCATATGGGACGTTAGTCTATGCCAAATGAAGAAGAATTGAATCAGGAATAAAATACGTCAAAGTATCATCACGCTAATTCCGAATTCTGCAGTCATTGTGGTGGGAAGGGACTTATTGTAGTCACGCCACACCAATCATCTTCATTGGCAAAATAAAAAGCAACACAGGTAAATATCCCTACACTTTTGGACACTGAGAGTAGCAGGATGAGGCCTAAAGACATCATGATATAATATTTTTGCAAAAAAACTACTGTGTTTTGAAGTAGCAAGAGACTGCTGTGATTTACAGACAATATTTTGGTGGGCATGGTCCAGATCTCCAAAGATGTTCAGGCACTTGAATTTGAGTGTTTGTGTTGTGCTCAGACTGAGCAGTACATAGTGCTGTAAATAACTACTGTGCAAATGCCTGCGCTGTACATGAATCTGGACCCAAGTAAAGGCCAGTGTGTTATTAATATGCAGGACTTCTTCTTTGAAAACAGGCAAAGAGGCAAAGAAGCTGTAACTTTGGCAGAAGATAATACAGTTTTTGGAAATCAGTCGGAAATGGGTGCCTTTTTGAAAAACTTCCTCCTTAATCAACAAAACCCTTGTGATCCAGAAAACTGTGGGAGTAACAGATGGCTGATGTTTCTTTTCATGTAGGCCAGTCAGCAGGAAAATAGTAGAAGTGTGTGTCTTAATGAGCAGAAAGAAGATGTGAGCCTAAAGGTACCAGTAATGTGGGAGATGGATGCAGACAAACCAGCGGCTGCCTTCCTGGTTGTCAAAAGGCTTTCTTTATCTGTTGCTCAGAAAGAGCAGTGCTGGAGTCTGTGAAGGGAGAAAAGAACTTTGGCCCTACTTTGTATTATTATGGCATCTTTTGCTGGAGCTCTGGGACTGCCTGCTCTCCAGCTCGCTAACTGCACACTGGAGAGATGCAGCACCCAGACCAGATGCCAGTATAGCGAGTGTGGCCACAGCTTGTCTGGCAGCCATAAAAAGATGATGGTCTGAATCCCCTTTTTCTATTTTTTAACTCTGAGTGCAGACTTTATAGTAGGTACCAAAGGTCATCTCGACTGGCTTGATTATAGCCAGTCTACCAGACAGGATGGTAGCATCTCAACAACTCCCAATTCCAAAGATTTACTAAAAATATCATTCCTCCCCTGTTTGGATAGTACTTCTGAATATTCACATCCTAAGACTGTCTGTCAGCTACATACAAATGAATCCAGCCAGTAATGAGGAGACTGATGCAAAAATAAGAAGCTGGAACAGAACTATCATTACAACATCTACTGCAGGAAGGTTTTGGACAGAGCTTAAGGAAGTTTGGGTTTTTTATTTTCATCCTAGCTCTTCCAAACTGAAGAAGGAAAAAATGCTGTTAAATTCTGAGAATCACCAGAAATCAGCATTTCGGGGTTGCTTCAGAAGCTGTGGGAAAGCTGCCCTTATGTCTCGCACAAGCAAGGCAGGACCCTGGTGCCAAAAAAGTGTGAGCCAGTTACTACTCAACTATAATTGAGATTTAAGAGCTGTCATTTCCTGTTGGTTAACCAAGGAAATATTTATGGCCAAACCTTGGTGCCAAGTACAATATTTATGACCAAGTTTTTAGCTCTGACTGCATTTTTTAATGCTGATTTTTGCATAGAGGATGAAGATCACATTCACACGGATGTGGGCATGAAACCGAAGCCTGAAGTCATCAAGACAGAGCCCGGAGCAGGGTTTGTCTCTAGCAAATCTCATACTTGTCTTCACAGCAGACTTGGTGAGGGCACTTGAAGCAGATGTCAGAAGGCCTGGACTGCTCTGCTCTCCATGCCTGGCTATGGGTGTTGTTCTGGATTGTGTCTATGCACTGAGATCAAGGGCTTCAAATAAAGAGTGGCACCTCTTGAGTTCCACCGACCAGCCAGGGGTGGAAGGAGAAGCTCCCAGATCTTGCTATCTATCTGGATGGACGGTGCATGGACCACTGAGCCCCTGATGTTCATAGCCTAGAGTGTTCAGCAGATTTATTTCACTTCGCATTAATGCATCAGGCCAGTAGCTCAGGGGAGGTTGTAACATATTCAGCCACCTCATGTGGCTATTTACACTGCGGTTCTCATCAAGCTCTTTGCTTGTAGCATGCAGTGCCCTCAGACAGGTTTATACTGGTTGGGAAGATTTGATCTGTAGCTGGTGCTGATTATGGAGAGAAAAGGGAAAGAGTTTGTCAATCAGTCAACTCCAGATTCCTTTAGTGAATAAATTGGGCAGCATTTGCCCTCTGGTGAGGAAGGACAAGAGCCTAATTTAGATCTACAAAGCTGAGCAGTGAAACCAAAGCTCTCCTTGGAGAACAAACTTGTCTGGAGAGACATGCTTCTCTCCTCTAATTTAAAAATCTGTCTTCTTGGATCTCAAGAGAAGTTAAAGCTGCCTCCTTGCTCTTTACGGGCTCTTTACAATGAATTCTGGCATTTACAAATAAGTAGTAGAGGTTCATCTGATTTGTAGCATGAGGTCTTTAATAGTAGTAGAGATGGAAGCCTTAATGAGGCCATGAGTCGCGGGTTTGCTTCCTTCCCATTTTCAGTGGTTGGCTCACTTTGTTACTTTGTTTTAGCATAGCTAGAATCACAAATCCTCTTTTTGCTTTATTAATAATGAGAAATTCCTGAGATGTGTCTGAGTGAGGACCAGGAAGAGGAGAGATCCAGAGAAGAAATGTCTGGATTAGTGCATTTTGTTGACACCATGAGTCAATGGTGGGAGAGAAAGGTCATCACCATGTTACGCAGCTGCGGAGGCAAGAGAGGTGGGAACCAGCCAGGAGACAAAGGTGGTTAGAGAATTCCCCCTCCCCTCCATCAGCACAGCCTATCCAGAGGTTAACACAGCTGGATGGTCCCCAGAGCTTCATTATGGAGTTAATCCTTCAGGGTGCTGAGCTGCCTTAACTCCCAGCTCAGTAATGCATGAGGATTTCAAGGCAACACAATAGGTTAATGCATTAGGACTCTCGTGCTTGGATTAAAATCTTAATCAGCTCACGGAGAGGAGAGAGAGATGTTGCATTAGCCATACTGCCTGCTGTGAAGTGTATATACTGTCTACCCTAAGCCCCACTGAGCATCTCCGCATGGCTGAAACCCTGGGGGCTGCCCTGGGTCAGGGCTGCGGTGGCCTGGCTGGAGGACGTGTGCCTGCAGTGGCCCCGGGTACCTGGGGCCAGGCTGCCAGTTTGGTCTGCTCACTTTGTGCACTTTGTGGTGGAAACTAGTCTGGAAAGGAATCGTGTGGGTGATGCAGCTTTGGAGCATCTCACGCCAGATGCGTTGCTCATCGCCGCTCAAAAGCTGGTTTCTTGCTGTGGATGCTGTAGCTGCTGTAAAGCCATGACATTGCCTTTGTCCCCAGAGTCTGGTCATTGCCATGAGGGTGCTCCAGGAAAAAATAGGAGGCTACAGTAGTATTGAATGGTTGGAAACCCATCCACTCCACAGCCAGCTTCCAAGGAGGAAAGAAGCCTGGGGGAAGTCTGGGCTTCGTAGCCATATCTGCTGCTTTGGAAATAATCATTACTTCACTTGCTTTTTCTCCCATACAGGTGTCTCAGCTTTCCTGCATGGCTAAAAGTCTCTTACTTAGTAAAAATATTTGATTTAGTTCAAAATGTCTTTCAAAGTATCCTGGCACTTCACAGACAGTCTGAAACAAATCTGAATAAATCAGAGTCACTC
>Ga0181612_112935_pt1 | contig 20130 bp, 18 predicted proteins | sample HoacroProtozoa21_FD_119630 | JGI IMG/M metagenome (GOLD analysis project Ga0181612, IMG submission 119630) | Hoatzin crop microbial communities from Cojedes, Venezuel. Combined Assembly of Gp0051906, Gp0051904, Gp0051908 | reverse complement strand
GGCGGGGTGTGAGGGGGGGTCGCTCTCGCTGGCCAGTGGCTGGGGCCCGGTGCCGGGGGGATGGAGGTGGGGTGGGTGCCACCGTCAGCTGCTCGGGGCCGGGCGCGTTTCGGCTCTGAGACGGGAGGAGGATTTTCTTTTGTCTGCGGGAAGCCGGACCGCTTGCCGGGCTGGGTCTCCGCGCTGGGTTTTTGTTCTGTCACGATCCAGCTATCGGCACGCTGCGGGGTTCGACGGGTTGGTTTGTCTGCAGCAAGGAGATGCGCGTCTGCGGGAGGCCCGGCGGGGTCGGGCTGCTGGCGTTCACCTGGGCGGATGGAGCGGGTCTCTGCCCCGCGCCTGTCCTGGTGCGAACCGGCAGAGTCTCTTTGCGGAAGCACCCAGGGATGGAGGCAGAGGACGCGTTGTTATCTCCGGAGCATCCAGGCAGGCTGCCGCGGCGTTTGGGAAGTGCCGGGAGACAAAGCACTGTGTCAGCACCGACTTATTTGCTGCTCTGTTGAGCGTCAGTCTGGTAGGCCTGCAAACCCTGTCTCAGGAGCTCATCCTGCTGGAATGGATGTCAAGTTTCACCAGCCCATCCCTTACTGTTGGCAAGAAGCATCTCCTCGAGGGTGACTTGCAATCGGAGAGGAACTGGTCTGTGAGCAGACAGAGATTCGGGGTGCCTTGTTGGCCTCTGCCTTGCCCTGCGCTAGGCAGCTTGTCTCGACCCAGCCGTGCTCCAAGAGCCCCGTTAATCAGCACGTGTCAGTCCCGGCCTGTCCTTGCTGCGCAGGTGATGCTGCAGACGCGGTGCAGCTGCCTGTTCTTAAACTTGGGGCTGGGATTTGGCATTGTAAGAACTTACCTGCCTGCTGTTATAGCCTGCCAGGGCTACGAAGGAGAGAGTCTGCATCAAGCAGCTGTGTTCTCACAAAAAGGTGTCACAGTGCCTGCCGGAAATCAGAGAGCCTAGGACTTCAAAGGCTCAGCTCTGAGACAAGCCACAGCTTAAAACATTAGCACCAGCCATTACGGGCGTGTTGGAGAGAAGCTGTGCTGGAACCAGTCTGTTATCTCAGGAGCACTCGCGTGTGGGGTCTGTCTTCAATTAAGGGAAAACCTGTGTGTTTCAGGGGATGCTTTTAAGATCCCATGAAAAAACAGGGGATGCTTTTAAGATAAGTATGGACTGGATTATCTGCTGGGGCCGGGGATTGGTATGTGCTCCTCTTCTGCTTGGCTTCTTGCTGCCTCCAGCCTTGCAGGCTGCCGTAATTTACTCCAGCAAGTAGCGGTTCCTGGTACGTTTCCTCTTTCTCCCTACTTGTGCTTTTGCTCTGGCAGAAGATATGATGAGGAACCCAGAGGGGGATTGTCCAGTGTCAAGGGATGGCAGCTATGTAAGGGTAAGATGCCAGTTTTTCTTCCCTTGTGTTATTGGGTGGGAAAAATGGGTAAGGGCACAGACTCCACCTCCTGATTGAGGTTTCTGGTTTTATTTATGAAAATGCCTCATCTATCCATGCAACTCAGGGAGATGAATAAGTTGTGGGGGAGGAGATGAAGGAGAGGGGAATGTCCTAATTCTGGTGATGACAAAAGGCAATATATAAAGCAAATTCCATCCCCCAGATGTATGGTGTCGGTACCACTTTGCAGAGTGTATACAATGCATGGAAGGTTTATGTACTGACTTCTAAAGCCCTGGGAAAGCCCGGGAACAGGTAGCTATACCTGAACGTGACTTGTTGCTAACCTACGTTAGACGTTGGTATGGAATTATGTACAGAGATATCTGTAGGTATTTATAGAGACATCTAATTTTTTAAATAAATACCTCCTATCAGTATCTTGTGACCTGTTTTCCCCTTCCATCTCCTACGGAGTCTGAGCACAAGAATGACCAAGGAAGTTGCTGACATGGGGTGAGAAACCGTGTTTTCTGCTGCTTTGTCGCTGAGTTAAAGACAGCCAGTGATTTCTTACTGTTGTTCTTTTGTCACTGTTCTCATGATATTTACAACAGAATTTTGGGTCTTGTTTGCCTGAGAGAGCACCCTGACCGATAGCACTGGTAATGCTGAACCCCAGCCAGACTGGGGCTTTGTTGTGCTGGTCGGTGTTCTGGAACAACCAAATTAGATAAGTTGCTGAATAAAGATGACAAACTGTCCAAGATCACTCAAGAAGCCTGAGTTAGAGAAAGGAATTGGCCTTAGTGTTCCTGAGTCCTACTCTAATCCTGCCTTCTCCATGCAGCCATCCTTCCCGGCCTGCATGAAAGCTGTCGTCTCTCTGTCTGATGCTGACAGAGAAACAGAGAAGTCTGCTGGGGTGTTGATGCACAAAGTCTCTTTCTGCTGTACCACCACGTTCTGGGAGCATTACTGCGGAGAGGACCCCATGTGCTTCATTTGTCTCTAGTACTCTTGTTGAACTGCGATGCTAAACAGGACAAAGCAAATTCAGTTTCCTCATAGCTGGATTTAATTTCTTGCTCTTGTGTGATTATGCAGTAGCTCTTGCTGTAGCTACCAGTGGAAAAATGACTTCATTGCATGTGACTCTGAGTCTGGCACCTGAAACTGATACTTAATGGCATTCCCGAAATAATCCTAAAGAAACCCCATTAAGAAAAAAAACCCAACAAACAAGCAATAATTCTTCGTCAGACTTCTTAGAAATCATTCCCATGCAGTGGCATGTTTTTTGTTATCTCCTAAATGAGTGAAACTGTCTCTAAAATAGCCATGGTTGTTTCAGATGCAGCATAAGCAAAGAAGGGTCTGTGGAGAAATAGAACCAAGCATTGTCATATTTCGGTATCACAGTTTGTTGGTTTTTTTTTTTTTACTTCAGTGTAATAGAATCATATACAATGCTGCCTTCAACAGGCACTGGAGCTAGCTGGTACTTTCCTCTCGGTGATTTATGTTTGTTATGCTGCTGTTTACCTGCCTGGAGAGTCGCAGGGAAATGTGGTTACAGACTAGCGAAATGCCCTGCTGCGGGTTCTGAGCCAGCCATGAAGTCCCCATGTCCCCATCCCCGTCTGTGCTGAAGCACAAAGGGAATCTGGAGTTCGTGTGGTTTGTTTTGAGAGTTAATGTTCTGAACTCTGAGGTTAACTCCCTTGATAGCTCCATTTGTGCCTGGGAAAGCCAAACGGTTATTTTTGAAAAGTATTCATCCTCTGTGTCTATAAACACTTCAGAAAGACTTCCCAAATCCTTTGATGTGTTGGATATTCAGAGAGACAGGGATGTCTAATAGACTTGGGCAACTGTTCATCTCTGACACTGTTTTTGAATAATCTTGGGAAAAATCTTTTCCTTCTCTGTTTCTCCCAGGTATAAAATGGGTGTTGCAGTTCTGACCTCCTTTGAGGTCTGTGAATGAAATGCTCTGTGCATGCTGGATGTTTGGGTCTTTGAACTCTTTAAGCACTTTATGGTGCTTTTTAATCCCTCTTCTGTGCTCCCCCACAAAGTTCCTTAAAGAAGATAATGCAAATAAAGTTGTATTGCTTGTGCCAGAGCTCTTGGTCAAAATTAATCCCATTTTATTTTGGTGAATAACGTAGTGTGGTAAAGGCTGCATCAATGCTGGTTGCACTGAAAAGACTTCACAAAAATGTGGGGTGGCAGAAACTTCAAGAGGTCATCTGATCCGTCTGGCTGTTCCAGGTTAGGTCCATCTTCATCTCTGTCATTTAAGGGAGAGGTCTGAAGATTTTTTAAAAATTTATTTTAAAGAATAGCATGGGCAGTGAGGGAGTTTCTACAGCCTTTCTGGACAGTCTAGCTCAGTTTGAACTGAGGTTGTGGTTAGAACGGGGTAGTGTGCATCTTCCGCTTGGTTTTGTTGTCATTGTCACTTTGTGTGTCTGCCTGCCATTGTACAAAGGTGTTTCATTGACAAAACCAGCACAATTTCTTTTGCACCACATCCTGTGGAGGAGCAGAGGAAGGCTTCCAAACCGAGACACCAGCATCTGGCATAGTCACTAACAAAGGCTTTCTCTGGCTGGTCTGTTCTTTTTCTTCCTTTGACATATTCCTCCCCCCTTTATCTGTTGCATCATGCTCTGAAAACTTCTGTGTCCACCAATTAGTGCTGGGAACTCTTCAGTAATCCTGAGAGGCACGAAAGGCAGCTGCCTGTTGAAACTTTCCCATCCCTTGCAAATGCTCCCGTTCGTGACCTGCAGGCGCGTCCCCTGGACGCAGAGGCTGTCCTGGCTGGGGAACAAACCTCCTTAGGAAGAGAGGCCTCCCCTGGGAGAAGTGGAGAGGCACTTACGAGATGTGTTTAACGGGCTGTTTAGCCTCATATTTGGCTGTTGTGCATTGTGTGCTGAACTACCTCAGTGGCTCCTGTCAGCCCTCTGCATGAAGCCTGTCCTGGTGATTAAAGTCTGCTCCTTAGCTATATTTAGCATGTAGCTATTTGTTTTATAACTGAGATCCTTACCATGCAAACTGGAGTAGGTCAGTCTGCAACCTTGAATAAGTGCTTTTTTTTTGTCCTCTGGACTTCTGTTTCCCAGCTGGTAAGTTTGGGGCGTTCTAGCTGATGGCCAATCCATCAGCCATTCCTAATGGAGATTTAATGATGGGCAGTATGGCACAAAAAGGCAGGCTCGTGTAGAATATGCTGCTGAGGTAGAGGGAGCTGATGTTTTGCCTTACGCTGTTCATCTTTTACGTGTCTGTTTATGTAGGCTTTTACTGGGATCTATGCGGTAGCTTTTTGAACTTGCTGTATCTCTCCCATAGGAAAAATGTATGTTTGTATGTGTATGTATATTTATATATATTTCTAGTAAATGATACTGGCAATAGCAGTGCCTCCTGCAAGCTTTGTCTTGATGTCTCTGAAGCATCTGCAAGCACTTTTTCCCCTTTTATCTCTGAATCCCCCCGAAGCACATTGGCTGGACAGTAGGAAGGTGGGGGAGCACTTCCAGCACACGGACGTTGAAATGTCAGAGTCAGATGGTGCTTTTGGGTGATCATATGGTTCGGGCTTATGGAGCACTGTGATACACGCTGCATTGGGGTGCCAGAAACATTGATTGCCATTGTTAGAAGAAGTGACAATTTGGTTTTTGCTCTTTATTTTTGGTTAAAACGGGACCAGTCTGCATTAGAGACGTCATGCCAGCACTCTGCATTGTAATGTACTTGGGCTGCTGCTCGTAACCGCTCTATGCTTGCTTGGCTAGATGAAATTATATCTTGATCTCTGTACAAAATCAGGATTGTGGTCTTGCCTGCATTAGAGGGGAGATTAATGACACTTGTGGTATTGAAACAACCCCTTTCTGTAAGAAGTGAAGGAGCTGCTGGGGACACGTGGTGGCTCTGCGCAGCTCTGACTGGAACATGTAGTGCTGCCGTGCTTTGGGAGCGCGGTGGGCTGACCCAGCTGTCCTGCCTACCTGCACGCAGGCCGGGTTCACCCTGTCAGCATCACTCTTGCCTCTAGAGAGACGAAACATGAAATCCCATTTTAGCACCAATCCATCTAGCCAGGTCTGTTCCTTTTGGCTGCCGGCATCTATACATCCAGCACTGCTGTGTGCGCGCTTCCCAGTGGCATGGTAGCGTGTGGATGGAAACGCTGATTAAAACCAGGCTGTGGAGCAGTACAGCTCTTGTGAGGTCTCCGTGGCTGCTGGAGGGGGCTGGGACTGACAGCCCTTCCCAGATGTACGCAGCCTCTCTTGTCCTAGCCAGCCCAGCAGTTCCTGCTGGAGCACGGGCAGCACATCAAGCATGTTCAGTCTCCACACCTGCTTTGCAGTCTGGCTCTGTAGGGTGGTGGTTTCTGTTTTCACCCCCTAGAAACAGTAATCTCGAACCTCCTCTGATATACCATAGTAGGTAGCCATGCTATGGTGCTGGGTGGTTGGGGCCTAGAGGCTTTGAGCCGGGAGCTGCTTCTCTACACGTGGTGCAATCCCAAGTAAACGACAGCCTCTCCCAGGCAGATGGTAAGGTGTGGGTGAAAGGAACCGCAAGGCAGGAGGGGATAACGTAACAGTGTTGATGGATAAGATCCAATTTGATATAACTTGCCAAAATGATGATGTTTTTGGTTGTTGATAGGGACGTAGTGTGAATAAGAGACATGTTCCTTCTTGTACTGTAAGGTTTGTGAGCTGTCTAAACTCCTGTTTTTTCTAAGCACCTTTGTACTGGGGTTGAACGCATCCTGGCCAAAAGCAAACTCTCTGGATTGCTGACCTCCCTGCCTCCACCACTGGTTATGGTGAGATTTGTGGAGATCTGTCAGCGTTGGCTGAGGTCTGGGGAAACTGCCGTGTTTATAACGAGGCTCAGGAGAAGGCAGCAATTAGCGCACATAGCCCAGGGGTCAGCTGAGTGTGTTCCATCCCTCTGATCGTTTTTGATCATGATGGTCTGTATCTCCTTTTCAGTTTGCCTCTTGTTGCATCTCAGCTTACTCTTAACAGTCAGAATGTAAAGATGGGTTAGTTATTCTTTCAACTTTTGGGAATAGTTGCTTTGTTTGAAAGAATGAGATGATGTTAGCTCACGGTATTTGGCACAGAGTTTGTCCAAGGCCTGGTGAGACGTCGCCTGGGATGCAGCATGCGTTTTGGGTTGCCCGTGTCTAAAATGGGCTGAATTCAAGTGATGGAGGTCTCCTAAGATGAACCAGGAGATGGTGAGTCTGCTATCTCGGGACCTCTCAGAGGAGAGCTTTGCTTGTTCAAAAGAACATCGTGAAGGCGGAGAAAGGGCAAAGCTGTCTCATGGGGGCTGGACACCATGGGAGAGTGTCAGAGCTGTGCAAAGGGCAGAGCAGGTACGTGGGCAGAAGGTTGGCTGGGATGAATCTGGGCTGGCAGCTGGTGGGGGGATCCTAGCCAGCAGAGGCTGAAACTACGACTGCAGAACTGCAGGAATAAAAAACCTTGCAAGGTAGCTTTATAACTAAACGGAAGGGGTTGCATCAAGTGCGGGGCAGGCCCTTGCTTTCCTGTATCCCTGACGGAAGTTTCAGCAGCTTGTGGAGAGGCAGGGGTAATTTTCCCTCGATGTGACATTGTTTGCACTGGCGCTCTTCCGAAGGGGGTTCTGTACCAGGCACTACACCTGCAGCATCCCAGGGCAAGGCTTTGCTCTTGTTCCTGCTGTGATGACCAGGTCTCCCCTGCCTACCAAATTACGCTAAATGTGTGACTGCGTGAACATGGGGTCTTGTCTTGGTGCGCTTGAGAGTGTGCGTGGAGACATTGGGCAGCATTAGGGGAGCGCAGTGCAGGTTGCAGTGGCAAGCCCAGTGTGTCCCGTGGTATCCTCAATTACACCAAGAAACATGTTGCATTCCACTCCTGTTTTCTTTGCTATCTTTTAACCAAATCATCTGCAAGTTTAAGCTCGTACAACTGCGCTACCATCAGACAGGCTGTCATAACACTGCACGGAAAATGAAAACAGAATTCCGAGTTTCAAAAAACTTCGATGTGCAAAGAGAGAGAGAAGAAACTAGTGAGACCAGTTGTTCCCTATGTTTCGCTCTTTGTTGCTCCGGCCTTTCAGTTACAGTCTACAAACCAGGGCTGGCCTGTGAAGAAGTCTTCATTGCAGGTGCAGGTTTTAATTTTAAAGCTGCACTAAATCAAGCAGCCAAAAGCCGGGAAATTCTAAAAGTTTAGATCCTGCTGCAGCTCTGTGCAGGGTGTGTAGCACAACTGAATTACTGTATAGCTCATATTTAATTAAATAAATTGTTTCTCCAGTAGTAAAATACCAAGCCGTTATAACAGAATACACTTATCGAGTGTCGTTGCCTTTCCTGCACTCTGCCTCCTCTTCTCGTGTTTCCTTTCCAGATACTGCTTATGACGAGTAACACTTTCTGTGAGCAGGAAACTTGGATGTTGTCAAAGCAGCTTGAATTGCAGAGAAACCTTTCATGGAGTAGAATAGCCATTGGATCAAGTCCAAATTGTCCTGGAGGACAGCAGTTCTGAAGTCTTCATCTAGAGTCTGTTCCCTTCCCATGTGAGCCGTGCGATTTTGGTGTCATGCCCCTAGAGATTTCTGTAGGGTCACTGTCCCCTGCCTCCAGGGCTCAACTCCAGGGAGCAGGAGCTCATTTAGCAGCAAGACCATCCCCAGGATTTTTCCCACAAATCAGAGATAGTTTTGCTCTGCAATTAGTGCAGAATCATTGCTGTCTCCTGTGTCAGTCTTCAGTAGGCGTTTTGCCAGCATGGGGAGTGTGAGCTCATCAGCAAGCCCGTAATTACTGTCCAGATTGTGTATGATGACTTCCTTGAATGTTCTTTGTTTGTTGGTTTTTTTTTTCCCCTCACTTTGCCTCAGGTTTTGCATTGTGGTTTTTAGTTAGAGTGCAATGGGATGTTTTTGCACATTCTGCCTTTAATAACAATTGTTTTGTAGTTAAATCACAGGGTGATTAGTCTATCACGGTGGTTAGAACTAGCTTAAAAAAAAAAATCTCAGTTTTTAAATAAAAGGCCTCTAGGTTTCCCCTTTGCATTCTGTGCTAATTATTACAAAACTTGAGCGAGAAAGAAGACTAAACACTGGCGTTTTTAGAGGTTAACAGCCTTTCAGACACATAAGGTAGGCTACATAGTAACAACAGAGCTTCATGGCTGAAGAACCTGTGTGAATTCAACTGCAAGGAAGAAAAAAACCCTGGTGGCTGCTGGAGGGTACCAGGATCTGCTGGTTTACCTGTGTGGAACTGAAGGTGATGTGCTCCTTTCATTCCTGTGGTACTCTGCCTCCGTTCCGTCTGTGGGAGAAGGAAAGGTTTTCTTGGGAGAGGACTCTGAGCCTTATTAAGAATGAGCGTCTCTTATTTCCTCTATACTTCAATTAATTGAGAGGATTTAATCCTAATCTGCCATGTGCTGCAGAAATAGGTTTCTGATTGCTTGTCAGAAGGAGTAACTAGACAAAGAAGTGAGAAGGCGATGGTATGATTACCTTGGATCGGATGGAACATCTTAAGGAATTAAAAGATAAAATTGCCCTTTCTTCTCAGCATAATCTCTGTCTCGATTAGCAAAGCTGCAGTTTGGCTTTATCAGATCTTGTCCTTACGTTGATCGGATTCATTTCCTGTCCCTTCCGCAGGAGTCTGAGCGGTTTGAGCCTGGCCTTTGGATTTTCATTTCAAGGCAAATGAAATGTCTTTGCTGCATGGCCAGTGTGGTGGTGTCAGGAGCCTGGGGCACAAAACCTTTGCCTGTGCTTGCCACTGGCACGTGGTCGGTTGAGCAGTAAGGTGTTCTAGAGTCACAGCTCTGAGATGGAGCTTTGTTGCCTGAGAATCTCGTTTTCCCAGAGCAGGGAAGGTGCAGAAAAGCTTGGAGATATGAAGTGGATGCAACCAAATGCTCAGAAACAAGAAATGAAATCACTTTACATAACTTGAAAAAAAAAATCAGTATCTTTAGTCCAGTAAAGGATTTGTATAAGGAGGAATAAATGAATACCAGAGTTGGCATAGAAAGCTTTTTGCCTTTATTCTGTGTGCTTGGTGCTGAAGTGAGTGAAGAGCTCCTCCAGCAATCAGTGGACCAAAGTCTGCTCTAGCGGTTTGTTTTCAGGGAGATGTTGGGCTCCAGGTATTGTTTTCAGCGTTTTTGGTGCCTGATGCTGCAGGTTTCTGCAAGCAGTAATGCTTTCTTCAGTGGAAGATTCACAACGCAAGTGAGAGTGAACTGTGGGAACGGGCAGTCGTGTGTCTGTGGGGAACAGGGGTGGTTCTCGGGGCCGTGCCAACATGAGTTCACTCTTGTCTGGAGTTCCAGAGGTTGCTGAATGACAGAGGCTGGGAGACCAAACCCAGAAGCCTGCTCGAGGCTCTGTACTCTCTCAGATACAGAGCCAGAGCATGAGTAGAAAATGAAGTTCCTGCTTCTGCATTTAACTCTCCTGAACATGCGTGCAAAGGATGTGTGGAAGCCAAAGCGCTGTTGGACCTTCCTCAGCTGCATGTTGTGCAGCAGCATGGGGGGGTTGTTTTTCTTTCCTATAGAGGACGGGGATTTACCTTGCAGGTGTAAAATGCACTTTGCATTACGCTGTGTGGAGTCGCTGTTATTACTTTGTCAGAGCAGCTGCAGACAGAATTCCTGGTCTTTCCAAACGGTGTCTTTATTATTAATGCAAGAGTCTGTGCAGATTCAGCCGCACCACCACATCTTAGGACAGCTCTGAAAATGGCTGAAGCTCTCCTTGCATTCTCTCCACTTGCAGACGTGCTCCCATAGGGCTGCATCCCAAACCCTGCTGTTCCTTGTCCTTAGCATGAACGTGAGGAAAGCCGGCATAGTGTTTGAAATGATGGCACAAATTATTATTTCTCGAAAGATTATCTTAGATGGGAGTAGGTAAAAGCAAAGACTTTGTGTACACCTTTCCCTATCCAAATAGTTGTCTTTGAAGTCACTGGTTATTTGCATGAGTCAAGATTGTTTAAAAAAAATGAAGTGCTTTACTGCTTATCTGCATTGTCTTTATCATTAAGCTTCCATGCAACATGATACCCTTGATTTCCTTCAGTCTGATAACTAGATACTGTTATTTATCATTTTTAATGGGCCCTTGTCCTGAAAAGGTGTGTGCATGACTGACTGCAAGCTTCAAATTTATTTTCTGACATGTGGATTTCTAAATTTAGAAAATTAGAAACCTAAATTTTGGTATTAACTTTTTTTTGGCTATATGTTTAATTTTAAAACATAAGTAGTTATTTCCCCACAAAATATTCCATACACACAACTGTTACAGTAGTGCTCAGATACAGCCAGTCGAAATTCCACTTGGGTCTGCATTCACAGCAGAGTCCCCAGGCCTTGCCTAGGGTGTCGTGGTGGGTGAACACTTCTTGCGTCGAGATCCATCCAGAAGGAAGCAGCAGGCACAGGATGGGATTCAGGCCAACTCAGTCTGGTGTCTGGAAACGTGCTTCTGCGTCTTGCAGTTGTTTCACTCGATCTGTGGAGGTGAACAGACCCTTGGATGGGCATGTCCCCATGAGGGCTTTCTTCTGGGGAGTGTGCTGAATGGGGGGGGTCTTCTTTGTTGCTTATGTCTGTCTCGAATGGGATGGTATTCCAAGTGGCAAGCAAGTACCGACGTGCCTTGTGGAGAGTAGAAGGGGTGGATGACGCAGAGAAATTTGTGGATAGCCATATTGCCAGGACTGCCAAAGGATTCCTTGTTTTGTGTCTTTCCTCTACAACATTTGAGAAATTATTGAAGTCTAAGCACCTCCAATTGTTTCTTTGGTTTCAATGTGTGCTGTTCTGATGCCTGGCCAGCGTTGTGGAGACTTGCGTATCCAAATATATTGCTCCTGGCAAAGGTGTTTTTTGGATGTACATCTGTGCTTAGTTGAGAACTGTTCCCCTTTTTGAATCTGAGCCTGGATGACTCAGATCCAGCTGTCCCCTTTTCTGACGGAAAGATGGAGAACAGACTGTTTTGGTCATTTGAAGCAGGCTTTCATATTGTGCATTCCTGGGATGTTTTTCTTGGTTGTGGGAACAGACAGAACCATTCATCCCAGTATGAAAAGATTGCAGGGAGAATCTAGCAGAGATCTAGAAAATCCTTGTAATCTGCATCATCTTGGACAAGGAAGAAAAAACAAAAGCTGAGCTGGTGGCCCCGGATTATCCACAGTGGCAAATAGGGTTTTTTTACAGTGTATCTGGAGAAAGTCATGTTTCCATGAAGTTATACACAAGGGCAAAGCTTACAGCTTGTACAGGGACTACAGAGGCTAGGAGAGAGACAATCGCTTACGTTTCTTAGGCCACATGTGGCATCGTACTTGCCTGTGTTCAGCGTTTGCTGCTGGAAACAGATTTTTCAGAAGGGCTCTGTTCCTAGGGCCTGTTGGGATGCCGAAGGTACCGTACAGGAGCTCAGGGCAAGTTGTTATCTCTAATGGAGCAGAGCAGTGCCCTGTGGAGATGCTGGCCTGTGTCCCAGGTTGAGGATATTTCTGCAGCACAAAAGCTGCATCATTGGCTTGCGAGCTAACATGGGACTTGGATGGCTGAGGGCAGCATTGCTCTGGGTGGTGAAGGTGACCTAATGGTGTAATCTGGAAGAGCTCCGTGCTTGGTGTTCAGAGCTTCTTAAAAATCTGCCCATATGTGTTTTTTTTTTTATGTTGATGTTGGGGAGAAACTAGTGACAGAGGAGGGGTATCTGTCCCTAGCAGCAGGCATAGACTCCTTTAAAAATGTCCCAGACATTTATTTTCGTGTATAAATTTCTAACAAGCTGCATTTATAGTACAGTTTACTCAAGTTCATCCTCGTTTCCCTGTGATAATGAGTGCGCAGGTACATACTGAGGCAGTCGCCCCTGTTTCCTGGCTTTGGTCGGTCTGCAGCTCTTGGAGATGAGAATGAACTTTAGATACGCAAGTTAGCCCCTGCCAGACTTTCCTGTGGGCACACACTGGGTATCTGGGTGTGATGCAGGGTGGACTTCAGAGGATTTTTAATCTGATGTGTGGCGTGGAGCCCCAGTGAGCGTGGCCGTGAACTAGTTGTGGTGATTGTATTTCAGGATAAAAAAAGCTATCTGTTTGGAGGGCAGCTTAATTAGCAGCCTGTGGAGTTCACTTGTTTTTCAGGATTATTATGTTGAAAGCAAATGTGTTTGTATAAAGGTTTCTGGCAGAAGTCTTTATCCAGTGGGAATGCACTTCCTCTTGTTTCTCTCCCCCTGCATAAAAAGATAATCCAGTTATCCTGAGAAGGAGGAGAAGATCACAGTGTGCTGTGACTTGTGCAGCCAACTGATCTCGGGGACAATGAGTAGCAGAGGGAGAGTGAACTGAAGTTCCCCGTCTCTTCACAGATGAGCAGCAAAATAGAGGAACAGACTAAATTCGCTGTCTCCCGAAAGTTTGTGTGGTTCTGGCTGCCAAGTTAGGGATCCAGAGAGGCTCCCCTTAACAGAGGCCTGAAAAACTGCAAAATACTTTTATTCTTCTGGCACCCTTTCCTGCTTAAATTCTTCTCTACTGCTGTTTTATCTTTCCCCTGTGTCCTTTTATCCTTCCCCCATCCGTGTTCCTGGTTCTGGATTCAACCGGCCATCCTGTTTTATCTGGAAGAACCTGCATCCCCAGCTGGCTTAACCGCAAGTGCAGCATCCAACCTTGCAAACAGAGGTGGGACCGGGCGAGGAGGTGTGTAAATCTAGGAGTAAAGGCGTACGGCGAAGAGAGCAAACCTTGAGGTTGAAGGTGATGGATGTGGGAGGAGATCTCTTGGTAAAGCACATCACCTGCCAGCAGAAGTGCTAGGAATCAAGTTGCTCTGTAAAATCAAAGCTAGCCCTGGGCAAAATGTGTCATAGGAGATGGAGTGGGTGGGAGAGAGATGTCTGATGTCTTGACAGGTAGGAGGAATCAGGCTGATCAGTGTTTCTCACCTCCAGATTCTGTTACTTGTCTCCCTATTTTATGTTAAGTAGAGCTGGAAACTGCAGCCTCCTGTCCAGCTCTGTGACAGCGCCTGGTCCTTGCTGGCTGTGTTGCAGGAAGGCTGTTTTCTCTTTCTCAACACCAACTGCTTGCTCTTGTCCATTGTTCCTGCTGCTGGTGATGTGATCTGAGCATCCCGCTTCTCATCAACAGCCCTGACTTCTGTGTAAGCTGAATGCTCCCCAGCTGGTGCTGTCTGCTGGTACCTGAACCCACCCTGGGTCTTCAACATGCTTTGTGGGGGGCTTGGGGAAGAGATGGGGCTTGGTCCCTTGAGTTTTCACTCAGGCTCGCTCCCCAGGCTGTCTCTGCTGAGCCCTCCTTGCTTTGTCTCTCTAAGCCGGTGTGGGGTGACTGACTCTTACTGCTGAAACACTCTTTGGTGGCTCAGATATTTGTGAGTCCTCAGGAATACAGTTTTTTGAACTCTCCTTGTGGTTTTTCCTCCTCTGTCTGCTTGCAGCTTTCCCTGGAGCCCTGCCAGCCCTCCCCTTGCTCTGACCCAGCCTGTGTTGAAATCCTTACTCATGCCTTAATCACTTCCCGTCCCCGCTATTGCAATTCCCCGCTCGCAGCATCTGTAAATCTTTACTGTGTTAATTCTCCGGAGTGCTGCCTCCTTCCTCAGCCCGGGAAGCAGGTCTGGGTGTCCCCCAGCTTCTGGCTGGTCCTTGCTTTGCTCTCTTTGCAATTCCCTTTGCCATTATGTTGGCCTTGTCCCTGGCTCACGCTGCTGCCACCTTCTTCCCTCTGCATCCCAGCCTGCGCAGTCAGCCAGCCTTAGCTTCCTTTTGGCTGATCGTCTCACATTTTTTGATTGTTTTTCTTTATCCATTAAGAATGTTTTTACATATTTTTTTTTTAAAGCAACTTAGTCATTTCCTTTATTCTTCTTTTCTTGTCATAAACCTTTTTGCTTGAGGAGTTGTGTGCTCATTGATGCAATGTGCTTGCGAGGAGTTTGGAGGTTTTATTCCGTTTGCTTACCAGGAAGGGAACAGCTTAGAGAAGGGTTATGTGACTTCACTGACGAGTAGTTGGTAAGAGTCATGCTTCGATTTCTGACAGTTTTTTCAGTGTTACTGGAAATCCATGGGGTCAGATGACCTTTTTCTGTGACAAGGTTTTGGATTCATTCTTAATTGAAGGGAACTGAGAGCCCCATCTTGGACACTGGCCTCTTCCTCCTCCTGTGAATTTGGAGAGGCTGCCCTGAAGTCTTGTGAAAATGGGGACCATGCAACAGAGGTCTAGTGCTGGAGGTCGTTAGGGTGCCTTTGGTAAGGGCTCTGACGGTGCCTCCACAGAGCAGCAGGACTGGGTTGTGGCTGATGCACGAGCTGACACTTTAGAATTTAAAACCAGTCAACAATTTTAGTCACTCAAATCCTAAAGTGATTTGAATTTTTCGTTTGGTGGTTCTGGGAGGCTTCAGCTTTGGTCCAGGACTCCAGGGTTCAAGTGAGACTGCAAGACTGGGGAAAAGAATGTAGCATTAGGATGGGAACTGAAGGAAATTATCACCCTTGTTTAACAGGAGAAGAAATGAAAGATTCTGAGCCTCCTAAGCATGCAAGCAGGAACGGGGCACTGCTTTCTGGGAGCCTGTTCAGTGCTTTCCCAGCCGTTCTCTGTCTGATTTCTGTGTGCTCTGCTCTCCCAGGTCTGTGACGATGGAAGAAGAGATCCAGCATCAAGAAGCCTGAACAGTGATACCAGGACAGCTTTTTGAGACACTGGCGATACAAGCCTGAGATACAGCAGACAGCAAGCATGCTGAAGCCAAGTGGACTTAAAATCCCCGGCAGGGCTGGGAAGCACTCCAGCCCGGTGGGACGGGCATCAGGGACCACTGCAGCTACTGTCACCACTGGTTCAAAAGAAGGTAAGGACTTGATTCAGCAGGGGCATGAGCTGACTCAGGTGGTCACCTGGCTGAAAGGCAAATGCCTAGTGGTGCCAGTGTTCAGTAGGACGTGAAATTCCCTGTCTGTAGACAGATTGGTCGTGAGCATGGATCAAAACAAGTGTAATGGGGTGAGTAAATGGCCTCTCTCTCCCAAGCAACAGGCAGGTTGGGGAGTGGGGGAGGCAGATGGATCCTCTGGTGTTTGGGCTGACAGAGAGGTGCTGCCTCCTGTTTTGCTTGTTTGTGTGTATGTACACCTGTACAGACACTAACATTTGAAGAGCTGGTAATAATTAGGCAGATGGGAACCTCCCCACGACCCTCTTAAACACTGTCCTTTGCTTCTGGCCTGTGATAATGCAAGAGTAAGAACCGGGCATGTAAGGTGATTTGCCCTGTGCTCAGATTAGTGCCTTTGAACAGAATCATTTGAAGCACTGGGATTTGAATAACGACTTACCTAGATATGCATACACATGCTTTACTGTCCGTTGATCTATACCCAGTGTATACATAAGATATACAGACTGCCTTTATTCGGTATAATGAACACTTCAAAAGCGCTGGAGGTGTGTTTTGCCTAGGACTCCTTTTTCTGGCTTCTTTGACTGCTGGGGGTTTTTTATTAGATATAACTTAGCAAATATTCAAGGTGCAAGTTTTGTATGTAATGTTTTTCATGTCACTTGGTTAAAGAAAAGGCTTTCCTCTTGGTTCTGGAGAAAAGCATCAGGATGAGGTATATCCTGTCAATCACTTGTACATTCAGTATATTGTGCTTCCCTTTTGAGAATGTTGCTGGTTGCTTCTTAAGATCTGTCAACCTCTTGTCCCAGAATAATTCAGGCCCCTGCCACATGCCTGGTTACTTTGCTCTGTGTTTCATTCCCAAAAATATACAGTGTGTGACAGAAACAGGAAAGCCTTGTGCTTGTCAGATGACATTTTTGCTACAGGGGATAATACTGGACAAGAATTGCTTTAGCCTGCTGTGACAAATTAGTCTCTGATAATGATACTGCATAAATGAGAGTCACCAGACAGCGCTGTGTGTTGTCAGAGTAATGCAGAAGTGTTAGTTGTTTAAATGAAACAAACAAAAAAAAACCATTTCTGTGAAGTTTCTGTTGTGCTGGAGCACGTGTCCTTGTCCCACGAGCACCCCCCATTGAGAGCGTGGTGCTGGCACGACTTCTGCACAGGACTTCCACGCCAAGACCCCCCTTGCTGCTGAGCAACCCTGGCTCTGCTCTGTTACTACGTGTCAGGGCTCTGCTTTTCTCACAGATTGCTTCATCTGAGCTTTCTCTTCTGTCAGTGACTTATAGCATATATATCATCTCTGCCACCTTGTAAATTCTTTCCTTCAACACTGTTGTGAAAGCCATGGGTTTGACTTGCTTTTTGCACATGTGCAAGGTCTTGCTTGAGGGGCCAGTCACTGCATGAGACATTGGGCTGAATTCCAGACCCTGCAGTGTAATACAGCATTGTAGGGAGCGGAGCGGCACTGCTCTTCCTCGGCTGAGGACTTGGCCCTAGATGTAGAGCTAAATGTTGGAATTGCACTCTTCTGTGTTGGGTTTTAATATTGGAAAGACTAATTTCTTAATTTAGTATCCAAATCAAAGATACTGAAGCCTCCTTATATCTGTTTTCTAGAGGGAAGCCCAAACTGACAAAGGAAATTCTTAGGATAAGTTTATATGTTTGGTTGTTTATTTTGAAGTTATTCCATAGAACCATTTTGTATTTCCACCGTGTTTCTCCTAGTGCCTAGCTGTGATTGAGAAATGAACTTGAAGAGCTCCAGTGAAATGACTATGTAGCTGCCAGTTGTGAACCTCTCAAGGTGCTTCGTGCTGGATTTGTAATTGCAGTGTGGTGTGGAGTTATTTTCAGTTGGTTTTTATCACTTCAAAAAAACCAAAACCCAAAATGAGAGAAAAGAACCGAGGGCTGTCTTCCCCTCAGAGGCTTTGCACAGAGGCGTCTCAGCAAACACAGTCGATGCATCTGTTGCGGTATGAAAGAGTTTTAGTCAGCACGGGGGTCTGAGGCAGCCGTTCGGCTGAATGCAGTGCTTGTTTGCTGGAGCTCCTTTGTGCCTTGTTCAGCTCCAGCCATCCATCACCGCGAGATGTGCAGCAAAGCTGGCTGAGCACAGGCAGAATCTGCACCAAACGGAGTTTGACCTTTGCCTGAGAACTTCTGAAATGAGTTGTATTCCTGGAAAAACGTGTGTATGGAGAAGGGGAGAGGTCTCGGGGTGGTGGGTTGGTACTGTGCAAGCACAGTGCCGTGAGCTGCGCCGCTGCTCCTTTGCCTCTCGGGACGGCTTTCGGGAGCTGCGGAGCTGCTGGAGCAGTCACAGCACAGAGCCGTTCCTACATGGAAGGTGAGAACTGTTTACCCAGCATGTAAACTGCGATAGGGCTTATAGCATCATCTTTGACGTCATCTGTAGCATCATCTTCTTGCTCTGTGTCCTGCACAAGTGCATGGTCTGCCTATGCATGGTCTGCACCTGCTCTTCCTCCCACAGATCTCTCAAAGGCCTGGCCACCCCCTCATTGCCTGCTGCTCCTCTCCTGTCCAATGATAATCTGAAGCGGTGAGCAAAGTGTGCACCCCAAAATCCTGTTGACTTGCCTACGTGCCCCTCTTTGAGAGCGACAGAGTCTGTGCTGGTTGTGGGGCCCAGCCACAGCACAGACAATCGTGAAATTCAGCCTTTGGCAGGGAAAAACTCCAAGAGAAAATAGTCTTTTTCCTGTCAAAGTGGTTTAATGCTGTTTCAGAGCCCAGTGTCCACATTATTAAAACCCTAATCACATCGGGCACTGACGTAAACTTTGAGGATGCCTGCAGCCAAAGGATCTGGTGGTAGATGGCTGTGGAGACAGAATTTAATTACCTTCCCGGAGATCAGTCAGGTCTGAGCCACAGGAGGGTGATGGAGCTTTGCCCCAGCCTCGCACTTCTGTCTTGCTAACCTGCATTACTCAGCCTCTGGCCGCGGAGTGCATCGCTGCTGTTCACCCACGGCAGTACTGGTAACCTGGCTCTGTCAAGAGGAGGTGACGATGTGCCAGCCTGAGGGCTGTTGGATCTGCTAGTGTGCAGTCAGCACTGAGTGCTTTCCCCAGTGTCACAGCACCGGAGCCTTTCCAGTGCGCAGAGGGACAATGGCAGAGATGGAGAGGCTGAAAACAATTTTCTTCTGCGTGTTCAATGTCAATATTGCAAAGGGAGTTTTCTGCTTTTCTTCCCTCTGCTGTCACTGTCCAGGAAAGTGCCTTCATGTGATGTATTGGGTGTCTGCTGGGATGGAAGGATCCTCTAAAGATACCAAGCTTTACATCAGGTCTGAAAAAGTTGCATGAAGGAGGCTGTGTGCGAGGCATTTGAGAAGCCCTGCAGAAACCATGACTTACGCCGTGCTGTCTTTGAACCTTTGCGTGGGCTCTGTGAACGGTGTCTCTGCGCTGGAAGTGCTGCCTGGGAGATGGTCAGGGCTTGCCTGACTCCAGGGCCATCTGAGCGTACTGGATTTTTCTGAACTGATGTATTGCCTCCGCAGTTACCTGCCTATTGCCAGAAATTCCAAAAGAGACTTCTCAGTTTTCTTCGGCATTTGGTGAACCACCTGAGCCCTGCAGCTTGATGGAAGAAAACCAGTGTGGTTTGGACTACAAAATACAGAGCTGCAACACTGTTCTCTATGAATTTGCTACCTTGGGGGAAGACAGAAATCTCAAAAGCTTGAAATACAGTTGCAAAAGGAAACCATAAATCTAAGAAAGTGCAGAATTAAACTGTAACAATGTACAGTCTGTTGGCTCTGAGCTGTCTCTTGGCTCGAGTAGCCTGGGGCTGGCTCAGAAAGACCACACATCGAGGTTGCACCTTCCAGACTGGGTGTCAAAAGAAGGTGCTCGTTCTCCAGTTGTACCTGTGAGTTTTCAGAGAGCCGTTAGATGCAAACGAATTTCAAAAAGCTTCACACTTTCTTCTTCCTGCCTTCCCATAAGCTGATCAGTCCTGTCTGCAAAACTCCAAGTAGATGTACTTTCCTTTATTCTTAGTCTGGATGCATAAAGATGCTTTGATCTCTTCCTTCTCTTTTCCCCAGCACTCTGTTCATATTCTTTTGTAGAAAGTCAAGTGTCTCTCATCCATCTCTCGTCTCTTCATTTCCTGGGCAATGGAGACGTACCCTGTTAAACATTTCCACGTGCTCTTGACAACTCACATCTTGTGTAACAGAAGATTGACGCAGATGTAAGATGCTGTGTCTGCATGTATAGATAATTTCACAATTCATGGCTGTAGGTTTCTATAGTGACCAAATAGGATGTGGTTGTAGCATGTGTGACAAGCTGGCTTAGTATATCAGAGTTATTTCTCCTGAAAACTTATTTGGAGCCCCTGTTTCCCACCAGCTCACGTAGCATCCTCTTTGAACTTTCCTACAGTGGAGAGTTATTGTGTTGCCTACTTGAGCTGGTGCTTTCAAAAGACCCATGAGGTATCAGGGCTTTTTGTAGTGGTATTCTGGGTTAGGTGCATTGGCTTGTTGTGGGTGGGAGCTTTTTTTGTGAAGGAGAGCTGAAACGGTTGTTTCCACTTCAAGTCAGTGGGGGACTGCACCTGACATGGATTCTTGGAAAACATTAGCCTTACTGAGTGGTGTTCACATCAGC
>Ga0181612_129945_pt1 | contig 20136 bp, 11 predicted proteins | sample HoacroProtozoa21_FD_119630 | JGI IMG/M metagenome (GOLD analysis project Ga0181612, IMG submission 119630) | Hoatzin crop microbial communities from Cojedes, Venezuel. Combined Assembly of Gp0051906, Gp0051904, Gp0051908 | reverse complement strand
TTTAAACATACTTGAAGCAGTTTTGTTTAAAGAGTCTAATACTTAAGAACGAGGGTTAAAAAAAGAAAAAAAAAAAAAAAAAATCAGTTGAGAAGATGGAAGAAAAAGAACAGTCTAGAAAAACATTATTTGGATAATATGGCCTAATGAAAAAATGATTGTGTCCATATGTTTTCAGCAGCCTGTAAATGAATAAACCTTTTGGCTGTGCATGCAACAGTGTTGATTTGTCAAGGATGCGAAGTTTCTCCATCTTTCAGCTCCCCAGAAGACACATGTCATCTCCTGTTTTCCATTCTGTCTGCTTCATTTATTTAGGACTTCAGTTAGTTTACTGTGACTGCTTTTTCCCTCTAAACAGTAATCATGGATAGTTTCATTGTGACTGAAAGTTCTGATAAACTTAAATTTTAAAAAAGTCACTGATAGAAGCAATTGTTGAAATACAAAATTGTTATAGTACAAAGTTATTTTTTGTAACTTTTTGTATGAAATTTGTGTTTCAGTACAGAATTCGCAGAAGTCAATGCAACGGTTAGACAGAAGAGACGAGAACTAGAATTGTCCTGTTCATCTGTGCTTGCTCGAGTGGAGAGGTACGTGTTTTGTATTCGTAGTGCAAAGGGTCTTAATACTTCAGGTTTGGAATTTGATAAATTCAAATTGCTCTTTAGATAAAACTATATTTTATCATAGAAATAATGTTTGCATATAACTTGTTACATTTTTGTGTTTGCTGCATACTGGTTTTATGCCAATAGATTGTTTTCTGTATATATTAATGCTTTTTTGATACTCATGACAAGCACAATAACTCCACTGATGTGTGCATCTTGATATGTCACTTTCACAGAAATGCACGTTTAAATATATTTTCTATTTGGAATTTAGTGTGCAATCTGCTTTTAAAATAATTTCTATCATTAAAAATCAGACTACATTTGCTTTAACGTCACTCTGATTCTGATTCCTGTCCCCCCCTTTTATGGGTTATTTCTAACACTTCTTTCTGTAATTGTTTATAAACAAATGCATTTAGAAAGAATTAAGGGTATTCTATCAAATGAAACAGAGAACATAATTTTTTTTTTTGTCAGAGAGCAGATGTGTGTTAAAACATACCCTAAGGATGATTTCATAAATATCAAGCAGAAGCATAAAAATACCTGATTTTAAAATAACACAGTAAGAAATTGATTCTGTTTATGATCTTAGTTTCACTACATGTCTGTTTACTCTCTTTGGCATAAAATAAAGACTAAAGACAAAAGAGCAAGTAAAGAGACTTTAAATTTAATTAAAAGTTGGACCTAGCATTTAAAGAATTAACTTAAATTTTTTTTACATATAGTTTTCCTTATGAAAAGTTTCATTCCAACTCAGTGATAGCTTAAGAATTGTCGATCTAGAACTAAATTCTGGTTTTGCCCAAGGCTTGCTGAGGGAGTCTTAATAAATATATATTTAAAGAAGCCTTTACTAAATTGTTGTGTACACTGTTTCTCATTTTTCTGCAGAAAAGGCTATTCTGTTGAAGTATCAATGTTGAGAATTTGATTTCCAGTAGTACAGCCTACTGATTTGGAGGAGACTGTTTGTTTGGCTTTGAAGGAAGCCACGTGTGTATTCCTTTAACATAACATACCTTGTTCAAACTGTTTTACTAGATTAGGCCTTAATATAAGCCTGAAATTAAAGAAGAGAAGGAAAGTTTTGTTCTCTGTCAGCTTTGCTTTTCTCTCCAACGGTGGTGAGGTTGGAAGTGTCATGGTTGCCTAATGTTTTGGGTTTGTGCATTGTTTCCAAAACTTACTACAAACAGCTAAAGCAACTACTGCTAATGCTTTTATTTTTCCAGAATTCCTTTACTATCTTATGGAGCTGAAGCTGAGACCTTTCTTCTCATTTCTACTACAGTGGCAGGGACAATTCTTCCAACAAATACCAGGCCTTTGGAAAACTTTGGTAAACTTTTTTTTTGTAAGTTTTATTTATAGCTCATGTGGAGTATCATTAAAATATGATTCTCAGAAATCAAAGCTGAGTATATAGTTACAGTTAACAGAAAAAATAATCTGTTTTGGTGCAGTTTGGTACTATTTCAAAACCAGCTGGTTTTTCTGAAGTGAGAATATAGAAGATGAACCAACCATCTCAAAACTGGCATAACTGTTCTTCATTTGAAGATTAATTTAATTTCTAAATTCAACACTTCCTTTCACGTTACAACTTCTTTTGCTATTGTGCAAGGATAAATCTCATTTTGATATGTTATGAATTGCATGACATATTTCAGTGGTTTATTGAGGAACAAACTTATTTCCTGACGGAGGAGTAGTCAGGAAATGGTGCAGTGCATGGATCTCTTTCTGTATGCCTACAAGCCCTTGCAAAGGTGCTCAGGCTCAGGGTCTGTTGGTTTTTTAGCAGAAGACACAGGCATGGAAGGAAATACCTTCCTTGAGTTGCTTTAACAGCCTTTCTCTCTCCATACTCAGCAAGAATGTAGCTTCTCTTCCAACAGGGTGCTGGGTGCTCAAGTTCAAAGAAGCAAAAACAAAGGAGTGCTGTTTTTTAAGGCCAGAGATAATGCCTTCTTTGAATTGTGAATTGTACTACTCTCACTTGACTAGTAGGCAAAGAGAAGGGAGAGATTTGGGTTTCTCAGCTTACAAAAATTGTGGGTAAGTGAATTGCTTGGAAAGAGTTAAGTAGCAGAAGGATCATGAAAAAGATGCTTTATTCATTTGTATTCTGCATTCTTGTTAAAAGTACTTATTTCACCTGTCCATTCCCCACTGAAAAATGGATATGTTGCTTCCTCAGGCCTCTCATGTTTGGCAGTGAATTTAACTAATGCTTAACCATTCCTGCTTCTAGTAGTAATGAGTATACATGCTAGCTCGTATCTCTTGATTTCCCTTCATCTTCCTATTTACATAGCCAGGCTTCTTTGTTAATGTGCACCAAAAATTTTAAAAACAAACAGAAAAAACCCCACCAAAGCAAAGCAACAGGTTCTCCTTTTTCTCTCTCATCAGAAAGACAAAGAATATTTGGATAAGCAAATAAGCTCCCAATTATTTTTCAACACTAGACTATTTAGAACACGTGAGTAATTGCTGTTGATAATACCAGTAACTGATCTACAGATACTGGCAACATTGTCAACTCCTAAGGCAGAACATGGAACTAAATCCCTTATCCTGTCTTTTGGGAGAGGCAGGAGATTTTGAGTGAGTCTTGACAGCAAAGGGAAATTATTTTTTTCATATATTCTTGGGTTTATATTTTTATGTAGAATATATTTTTCTCATTCGTTGTCTTGATTAGAACTTTGATACTTTTTATATAAGCATTGCACTTCCTCTCTTAAAGGTGTGATTTTTAAATGCGAAATTACCAAGCTAACAAGACACAGCAGTAAATTCCGAAGTTATTTTTCTATGTTTCCATATGTTCTTGCCACACCTTAACTAAAGTCCAGATATGTAGTGTAATATATTACTTGTACTGTGGACAAAGTGGAAGACAGTCATCAAGATTGAATCTTAAAACATTACACTGTGTTGACACTGAAGTTTTAAGTCATCTTCAAGTTTGACTTAAAGACTTCCTGCTGATAAGAAGCGTGCAGGGAAGTAAGACACCGAGTCTTTGAATTTCCTGGTGAAACTAGGGGATGTTGGATGTGAATAGGGCCCTTGAGGATTTTGGTCACATTCTGTTGAGTGAGTGTTCCTTCCCCATTCAGATTTTATATAGCAACTGAGGAAAAGACAGACCTGCACGAAAAAGGTAAGGACAAAAGCAAGGGGAAGCCTAGCCTGAATACTGTTAGAGATGTATGACAAATGTATATAAATGAGAAGGGAACAAGGCCTTCTTTTACAGGAAGTATAAGAGATGAAGGAAAAGGCAGAAGGTGGAGGTGACCCTGAGATTTTTTACAAAGGTGGAGCACAGGAGAAAAATGAAGAAAATACTGAAAATACATGCGTACAAAAAAAAGCAAACTGGATCTTGTGATTCTTACTAAATTGGGCCTGAAAGATGGCTGCACAAGTTTTTTGTTTTTGTTTTTTTTTTTTTTAATTTTTACGCACCCTCCCATCTCCTGGTCACACTTAAAGTGTACAGTTTTGCATCAGAGTAGTAGTTGAAAGTTGCTTCCAGAGTTGTGCAAGGAGGCATATGAATATCAGTGATGGACATGTGACTGTACTGCTTGAATCTTCCCTGTAGATGCTGCAGTTTTTTGGATTCTCTTACCATTAAATAATCTTTATAGTGGTTTGACTTGAAAATGTGTTAGTGAATCTACAAATATTGTTATAATTTAGACTGGCATTATGCAATTCTTTTGTGTGATTAAAATATTTCTACATAAAGATTCAGTGAACTGAAATGCCTTGTATTTGGTCCAAGTCCAAAGCTTGTGAATTTTGTCCGGTAAGTTTTTATGAGTAGTAAGGAATGCTGAAAAGAGGCTTGTGTTTCACAAGCAGACTTTGAAAGTGCCATGGCAATAACTTGCCTTTTAATTCTGTCAGGATTCCCACATTTCATTTGTATTCTGAATTTTTATTATTGCAGGGTGATTTCTTCCCCACTGAAGGAAATCATCATGGATGTTATATGTCATTACAAATTTTTAATGTCTAACTTGTTTTCCTGGCTGTTGTAGTAGGTTTGAAGACGTAGTTGGTCTGAGACAGCCGCATGTGGCTGAATAACTGCTGGTTGACCACTGTGAGGTCACTTCTAACAAAATTACTGGGGAGGCTTACAGTAGATACCTTAAGGTGCCAGTCACCTGAAACTCCTTTGGAAGTTCTTTACCATACACGTTTTCTTTTAAATACATGGTACCTTTTATACAATCAATACTATTGGTTTTCATTACCTTAAGTGACAATTTGATCAGTGGACATCCAGAAACTGAAACTAGATTTTTTTTTCATGTTCCGTCAAATTACTGTGTTTATAAGGGAAGTCAAAGAAAGTGATTATAGTCCTGTGCCCTGCTCTAGCCTTTTAAAAGCTAGCGAGGTGCTTTCCGAGTTACTGCTCTGAGAAGTTTACATTTAATAGACAGTGATATGTTTTTGATTCTGCTAACAAAGTTGTAAGTGGTAGAAAGAGGATTTGGTGCTGTTACATACTTGTCTTATTGCTATCAGATTTTTATATGATCTGTATAGGAATACATTTAACATTTTTGTGCAGTAAAAGCATGGGAAATAACATTATACAGAGTCAGAATCAAGAGTTTGTGTGATGTGGTAAAGCCATTGCAAATTCCATAGAAATTAATATTTAGCAAGTTTCTACTATTTATATATGATAATGAAGCTGTAAAAATAAATAATTTAAACACCAAATTCCTGATGCTGTCTAAAGTCTACACAAAGTGTGAAAGAAATTAATGGACATCTCAGGAAATTAATTTAGTTCTGAAGTGAGTATTAAATTCAAGTATATTTACTTAATTATCACTAATCATTAATTCCTGAGCTATCCCTCATAAGCTTTCATAGGTATCAAGAGTACAGTCTGTTCCCTTTGCCGTGAGTACAACCCTTGGCTTCGCTACAGAGACGTATGTCACATTGTGGATAGCAGGAAATAGATTAGTACGGTATCCACATTAATTAATACAGTATCCACACAAGGGCTCCTGTGCTGCTGTGTACAATTTAAGGTCATTCTTACAGCTTCAGATTTTTGACGCACCCTAGACTGCCCCAAAATTGTGCTCCTTATTTAATTTGTTAGGTGCTGCAGGCACTGTGGGGACCTTGCAGCAGAGTTTAAGTCCGGTTTGCCATGGAGCATGCAGGGTCTGCCTTATAACTGGTGAATGAGTTTGCACTGTCTGAAATGAGATTTTGTAGAGAGGTATGTTGTCATTGCTGCTGAGCAGCTGCTTCCTATGTGGTCATCTGCTGGTGGCCATTTAAAAATGTCACTTTCTATAGCACTGAGCTTCATTTCTGTAGTACTGAGGCTTCACGGCCAACAGGCCTGCATTTTAGAATGACAGGAACTGCTGTGTGCTAACAATGTTGTATGGTTACTTCCTTTTCTAAGAGTGCTGACTGTCGTTGAACAGCAATATCGGTAGCGGTTTCATTGTGAATGCCATTACTGTCCATGTAGCCATGCTGATACTGCTTCTAAAATGTGTGTTTAGATGTCTGATGTGTCACTTTGTTAGTTTGATTCTGTTCTTTAAAGAAAGTCTGCACTGCAAAAAAATAAATGCTGTGGCAGCATATCATACTAAATCTTAAATTGTATTATTTGAAGATATCTGTTAAACCGGTCATTTTATGTTCTTAACTGTGTTCGGATAAATGGTTATTATCAAACTTTAACGTAATCTGCTTTTATTAGAGTCTTTAGGCAAAGGATACGCTGTTGCGTGCACCCAAGAAGGAGAAGAGAAAAAGCAAGCTTCTGGCTCATCTGGCACTAGAGGAACTAGAAGGAAATCGGTTAACGCTACTCCAAGAAGAAGGTCTGCACGAAACAGCAAAAATGAGACTCTGGGTCAATCTCGGAGCTCACCTCGGTCAAGCAGTTCTGCGTGCGGTGCCTCTGATGGCAATAACCCATCTCTGAATAAGTCTCCTTCGGAATCAGAGAAGGCTCCTCCAAAACGAAAGTCTAAAAGAATAGTTAAACAACAAACACCCGTGGTTAAAAAGAAACTGAGAAGTTCTGCACGTTCTGAAAAAACACCCAGTGATTCTGTGGAAGATGATGACGTTGCTGAGTCTGAAGCAGTTCTAACGTTAGATAAAGACCGGCAGTCAGATAACGAAAGCAATAGTGCAAGCCTTCCACAGAAAAATAATGTGGAAACAGAATCTGTTAATGGGTTGGAAAGGTTTAGTGAACATGCAGAAATTGAGGAAACTATGGGAGAATGTAACAAAGATGAAGATACCTCAGGCAACATGGATGTCATTTTTTCTGTCCAAGAACCTCCAGTACTGTCTTCAGGGTGTGAAAGTCAGGAATCTGAAGTGAAAGGTGATACTGGAAAAAATGTAGATCATAAGAATGAGGACATCTGTGAAAATACTCTTGAACAAATGGAAACAGTAGCTGGTCCCACAGTTGAAGTATGTGACCATGCAACTTTCGAAAAAGTGAATCAGACATTGTGTAGTCCTCAAAATGAATTAACAGAGAACATAGAAACTTTGACAAAAATAGATCAACCCATAGGTAGTCCAGAAAATGAATTGTTGGAATATCCAGAAAATTTGGGAAAAGATCAGCCATTAGAGAGCCCCAGGAGCAAATTGCCTGAGCATCCAGAAGCCATAGAAGTAGATGATTCCAAGGCTGAAGAAGAAGCAGTAGTAGACTGTGCACATACAAATATTCAAAACTTAGAAACTGTTCAAGTTGAAGAACCAGATACATTAATACCCAGTATTTCTATGAACAGTACATCAGAACCGTCCTTAAAAGAGAACACTGTGCCAGAGAGTGAAGAGGGTAGAACTTCAGAGTCACCCCAGGTAAATGCTGAACATAAACATTTTGGTGAAGATAACAATGAGATGATACCGATGGATTGTGACTCATTTTGCAGTGACCAGAATGAACCTCAGATTGAGCAGTTACCACCAGTTGAAAGTACAGAGCAAGAAGTGAACTCCTTACAGTGTGATGCAGGAAACTGTGCATCAGTTTCAGGACTTTCTGATGAAAAAGATGAATCTATTCCTCAAGAAAGAGAGTGCCAATCAGAACTCAAAAAAGATAAAAAGACTCGAACTAGAAGATCTAGGTTTCACTCTCCATCAACAACTTGGTCTCCTTCTAGGAGAGAGGGCAGGACATCTCAATCACCATCCCCTAAAAGGGAGATGACCAGAGGCAGGAGCTCACGATCACCCAAGAAGGAAACTGTGAGGGAGATAAGGAGATCCTTATCTCATTCTCCAAAGAGAGAGACACTCAAAGATGAGAAAAAAACACCATCTCGATCTCCCAAAAGGGAAACTGTCACGGAAAGCAGGAGATCATCTTCTCGATCAAGAACTAAGGATTTATCTCCGAGGCAAAAATCTAGATCTCGAAGCAGTGATAGAGATAGTCAAAGAAGAGATCGTGACAGAGAAAGAAGAAGTAGGAGGTGGTCTAGGTCACGGTCACGATCTAGGTCAAGATCACGATCTAGGACAAGAAATAAAGGTTCTTCGTTCTCTAGAAATGAGAGGGACAGTCATTCACCTCGATGGAAAGAGAGATGGGCAAATGACAGCTGGAGGAGTCCCAGAGGAAATGATCGATATAGAAGAAGTGATCAAGAAAAACCAAATGAAAGTCTTAAAAAAGAGAAGGACAATACAGAAAAGACCAATGATGATCAGTATTCTTCAGACAAGCGGAGGAGTGATTTTCCAGACTGGGTAATGGAAAGGATAAACTCTGTTCCAGAAGTCAGGAACAGAGAGAGAGATCAACCACATTGGGAAGACGGCAGGCATGATAATTCAGGACACTCTTGGAATAAAAACTTCGGTTCAGGTTGGATTCCGAATCGAGGGAGAGGTCAGCGTGGCCGAGGTGGGCGTGGAAGAGGTGGTTTCATGTATGGAGACCAGAGTGAAAATCACTGGCAAAATAGAAAACCTCTCTCAGGGAACTCAAATTGTTCTGGGAATGAAACTCCAAGATTCCCAGAACATCAGCCATACAAGCGTAAGAATGAACAAGATTACTCTTTTGATACGCCTGCTGACAGATCTGGGTGGACGTCGGCGTCCAGCTGGGCTGTGAGAAAGACTTTACCTGCTGATGTGCAGAATTACTATTCAAGAAGAGGACGCAGCTCATCAAGCCCACAGTCTGGATGGGGAATGAGGCAAGAAGAGGAGACACCTGAACAAGGTATTTGTGGGTTTGAAACGTAAAAGCTTAGTCACAGCTGCAGTAGCCTAGTAAAATCCTAGTCACATTGACCTATCTGGAGTTGATTAGTTCTTCAACGTAATTCGAGGTGAACCTGCAGTCCTTTTGCAATATGGAGGTTTATAGGGTGTGGAGTTTGGGGATTTCTTGTTTTCTGATGGTGTTTGGATGGCTTTTTGGTTTTGCTTAAAGTTAGACATAATTCAAGGTCTATGCATTTGAAGAGTGCTGTTTAAGTAAATCCATTTGGTTGAAGAGAACACATATCCACTTCATGGTTACTTTTAGCACCTGCACACTTTTTAAAAAGGGTAATTTTTTTCAGAGATTTGCGTTTGTCTGTGCAGATCCACACCGTAGATTCTAGAGGTGACAAATCATTATCTGATGTTTATGTTGCTTCTAAAGAAGCATTTTCCTCTTTACCTAGGAAGGTTTATAAATACAAACCCAGTACTTTTACTGTACTTCAGCATTAAAATCCCTCTAAGACCTCAATAGTAGTCTTAATATTTTTCAGCATTTTATATCTAAAAGTTAACTGCCCTGATGGAAATAAACTTTTGGTAGAAAGTGAGGTAACTTTGGACGAGATTGATTCTGAATAGCTAAGAAGTCATCCACAGATTATTAATGCTCTGAAGTAAAAGTTGTGAATTGTATTTAAAAACTGTAAAATCCAGTTCTGAGGGCAACCACGCTTGCACTTTCCCGTTGTCTCCTTGTTTTGACTTTGTTTTTATCAATTTTTATCATGTATGCCAGCAGTTTTCTCAGTCTTCTCAGAGACAACTGCATCAGTGGCTTCTTAGTTTTGAGGCAACTTTGTCAACCTGCAGTCTGCTGCAGGCAAAATTTATCAGACCTTTAATGGGAAGTATGGTGTAATTTGCAGCCTTCATTTCACCTAGTTCAGCAACAGTCATACTGGTAGAGTCGCTTTTGGAACATGGGTTCAGCTGAGAACAGTACAGTGATCTCTCAAAACTGGATAAAAATAGACAAGGTTGGCATGATGACATGGTCCTGGGCAAAATGGTCCTGGGCAGCCTGCTTTGGCTGACCCTGCTTGAGCAGGGGGGTTGGACTAGATGGTCTTGACAGGTCCCTTCCGACCTCAGTGATTGTGTTATCCCGTGATCTTTAAAAAAAAGTGATTTGGGGTGAAGCATAAGGGTTTAAATCCAAATCCCTGTGAATTAGGTGACAGGGTTCATCAAGGAGGGGATTCTGAGGGAAAGACATCTGAATTATAACCCATCAACCGTTTCTCAGAACTGATTTCTTGACTTTTGGAAGGTTTGCTGCTTGCATCTAGACTTCAATATTTTGGCTTCTGTTGAAATCTGAGTGAGACAGTAAAGTTATTTTTTATAGAAATACTGACCCGAGAGGTTATTTTTACTTCCAGGCTTTCCCTGTTGTGCCATTACAGGGTTTTTGAACAACTCTGTCTGAATATGAACATCTTTGAAATTGGTTGAGCATTATTTATTATTCAGTGAAAAAAAACCCAGCAGAGTATTTCTGTAGTTACCAGAAACGGCACCGGGTGAGTGTGTGTGAGTCCGGCACAGGGGAGCAGCGCACTGCATGTGCGACAGCGTATGGCAGACTAACCTTCGGCAATTGCAGAAGCTGGAGAAATTACATTGTCTTCCTGCTCTTTGGGGGAGAGTTACTGTTTCACTGTGATGAAATAATTTATTAGCTGTGTCGTGAGAGCAAGTAGAGAAAATAGAAATTCCAAATGCAGGCTTCCATAGGAACGGGAACTTTTTAAAGTCGGAAACTAGCATTTGGCTCCGTGACGTGTCTGGTGATGAGTGCTGTGTAATGGTGGAATGCAAAATCTGTAAAATACTCAGATGATATAAAGCTTTTTGATACTCCATACTTCATGGAGAACTTAGACACCTGGCTCCACTTTTGCTTTATGAAGTATGGATTTTTCACTTCATATACTGTCTGGTTTTTCTTTTGATAGATCCAAACCTCAAAGACCAAGGCAACCAGCAAAGCGATGGTTCTCAGTTACCAATAAACATGATGCAGCAACAAATGAATGTAATGCCACAAGTGAATGCACAGCACCAACCTATGAATATTTTTCCGTATCCAGTGGGTGTCCATCCTCCCATGATGAATATGCAACGAAATCCTTTCAGCATCCCCCCTCCAATGCCCATGCATCTCCCTACCGGAGTGCCTCTCATACAGGTAGCTGCTCCCACAAATTTGTCTCAGGGATTACCTCCGCCTCCACCTCCACCCCCACCATCTCAACAAGTCAGCTACACTGCTTCACAGCAAGATGGAAAACAATTGCAGGTATGCTTTATCAGAAGCCGTGGCGAGAGCAGTATTGCAGTAATATCAGTTAAGGGTTTCTTATATCAAATGCCGTAGTTTTGATAAATTTATACTTGCAGTTTCTTTCTCTCTTGCCTGTCCTCTTCCACCCCACACCGAATTTAACTTGGAAGTATCTATGAGGATATGGGTTGTTCTGGGGCTCTAGCTTTTGAATAATAATACACAACACTATAACTGGGTTTTTGCAGTAGCAAAGTGTTCCAGCTGTTAACGGAGCACTAAAAAATTCCATCAACAGTTGTCCATTACATTTTTCTTCTTAAAAGTGCCCCGTTTCCAAAACTAAGTTTTCCCCTTCAAAACCTGTTTTTTTTTAAGCTTTAGGAAATGCTTGAATCCCCTTTCAGCAGCGTGTAGGAAGTGACCGCAGCCTCTGCTGCGGTTCTTACCCCGTGGGGTGTATCAGCAGAGGAAAGCTGTCAAGTACTGCATGGCACCCATTTGTTCCACACTTCCATTCTCAGCTGTCACTGTCTCAGCAGCTTACACACACACACACACACACGCATTTTCTATTCTGTTTAATCTTTTGTTGATAATTTCCAAGCTTGCTCTGCTGTGTTTTTCTTCCGCCTTCTTGCCTGATTCTCCTGGTTTTGCATGCCCTGTTTGAGACCTAACTCCCACTTCATTTTGCCAGTTTGGAAAAGATTCTGCTGTTCTTGCAGCAGGTCGGACCATCTCTTTGTGCCTTTCAAGATACTTCAAAACAACCTTTGTGTATGTGAGCTCCTCCTGTAGCCAGCTGTTTATATTAAGAGCTTTTATACCAGGGAAAGGAATACGAACAACTTCCAGGAGAGTGCGTGGCCCTGTGAGCAGGTCCAGTGCTGCATCTGTGATGTGTAAAGGGCTCTTCGGGGTTTGACGGAGGATTGTGCTTTTCTTCCGTTGCAGGCTTCCTGCTCTAACCTAAAACGCTTTCCCGTGCATTCCAGGTTGAAAAAGTGATGTCCTAGAACAATGACTTCTAACCCTCTGTTTTCATGCATCATCTCTAAAGATCTGGAGCGAACCTATAAATGGCCTACACTTTCACTTTCAACTGCTGTTATCCATTTGTATTCACTAATTTAGAATGAAAGGAGTTAAGTACTGTGGGAAATACTGAGTGGGGTTGCCGGCCGTATGAAATACTTTAATACTCTGCAAGGTAAAACAGTAAGGTACTATTGGAACTAAAATGCTGGTAGATTGCTTGATTTGATTAACACCTGCTGTCTTTAATGAAAATATTTTCACAATTGGAAATTCAGTATGTTTAACCTCTAAAAATGCAAGAAGTCAGAACAAAGGCTACAAACCTCTGTGAAATTTAGTATCTAATGCAGCAATAAATACATTTCTACGTAGATTGCATATTGCTTCAAAATATAGTTATTTGTTAGTGAAACCTCTGTTATATCTGTTGCTCATACGTGCTTTTGTGGAATGGAGTCGGTGAGCCTGAATACTTTTGGGAGCTGCTGCTGCTGTTTTATCTTTGAGCTTTCCCTGAACGAGTCCTGGGTGGGTCGCACCGTACAAATTGCTGAACACTGCAGGACTCCACCTGTTCTTCCTGTTGAAAGGAAGATGAAGAGCGCACACGGGCGAGCGTTGGCATGCCGGTCATAACAGCTCAATAACTGTGTCCTTTCTGGGAGCTCAGATTCCTGTTTCATCATTTTCCATCTGGATAAATGCAGACATGAAAAAAAAGTAATAGCAATTACCTGCCAAAAGGTAGCATTTAGGGTAGCCTGCCAGAAACGTGTTGGGAGGATGCATTCTTGGCTTTTGCGAAAAATGACCTCTGTTTGAGGTCTGAGAGCTACTTAATTTCACAGTTCCAAAGTATCAGCAGTGCCCATGGTATCACTTGGTGATACTTGGAAATGTTCAGGACATGGCTTTTCCTGAAGAAGAGATCCTGGTGCTTCAACCAGTGTTTCACCTCTGCCCTCGAGTGGACTTGCGTAGGTGTGTTTACATTTGAAATTCATTTGCAAGTTCAAGCTGACAACAAATACGAAAATAAATGTTTTCAAAGCAGCATCATTATCATGCAAGTGTGGTTTAAGGTATCTTTTTTCTATGTATGTTTAGGTGCTGATTTTTTAAAAAAAAGTTTACCTGATTTACAAAACAGGGCTTCCTATAGTCTCCTGTGACAAGTAGAAAGGTTCTGCAGCTGTTAGCTTCCCTCCCCTTGTGCTGTTACCCTCCATGCCTGTTTGCAGGATACTCACTTTGCTTTATCAGTGGGATCAGAGCCAGAATCTAGCAACCACAGTGGTGATGTGGAGGATGCCTCGCTTTTCCAGATTTATTTTTTTTTCCCTTTGAGTTAGATGTGGTATAACATACATATCTTCTGTAATAATGAACAGCGTGGCAATGAGCTGATGAACCAAACCATGCAGTAGTGATGCCCTTTATAGCTGCTGAGACTTCTAGAACGGCACGTTGTCATACAGAAGGATAATGTATTAACTACTGATAACTTTTTACAACAGGGTATTCCAAATGCTGCTCATGTAAGTAATGACATGAGTGTTCCAGCCTTGCCTGCTCCAGCAGCAGTCCTGGGAAGTGCGGGAATAGTTCAGGGACCAAGTTCGGGTAATGCAACGTCATCAAGTCACATCAAAAGCTCCAATGCAGCTGTAAAATTGGCAGAAAACAAAGCAAATGTAACAGTGGAAGCCAGCGCAGATAGCTCCAAGAAGGACCAGGCAAGTTCAAAGTTCAGAGTGTATACGTGTATATGTTTTTTAGAATATACATAGCTATAAAATATATAAAATAAAAATCTTGAGATACTAAAAAATAGCAAACTATGACAAATACCCCTTCTATGTAATATACTTAACACCAGCATGTACGTGGTACTTTGATGGTGGCTGTAGGACAGAAACCAGCAAGCTGACTCTCTGTAACGTAGGCGCCTTTAAAGCGGCGCTGATACGCCTGTGACTACAAGTTGCTGTGGGACAACAATTCTGTTCTTGGTAAAACACAGGCTGAGAGCCGAGCTGCGAGCGAGGGGAGTGTGGGTTTCTGCTCTCCCATAGTAGCTTTCATCTGTGAAGTCTGAATTGTGATTGATAGATACGTGTGCAGGCGCTGAAAAGTAACACTCAAGTCTGTTTTTTCATCAGAAACTGTTAATTCAAGAAAAAGCAGCACAAGAGGTCAAACTAGCTATTAAACCTTTCTACCAAAATAAAGACATCACTAAGGAAGAATACAAAGAAATTGTGCGGAAAGCTGTAGATAAGGTAAGTTGATCTGTTCACCTGAAACGCATACATTTCAGCGGAGGTGGGGTGTGGGGTGGAGTTCTTAGTCTTGTGGGAACAACTGGTAGTTGCTGGGGCTGGGAATGGGAAAAGCAGAAATACCTTGGTCTTTCTCCATCCTTAAGAGCTTTTTCAGCTCCTCGGAACAACGCACTGACTGTGTGGGAGTGTTGAATAGGAATCCTGAAGTATTTGGGAAGCGTTGGGAGTTTCCAAAGCTGTTCTGCCTGAGATGGAGAGGCCTGGGGTGTTGGGAAGATGAGTAACTGATGTGAAACAGGGGCACATCAACAGAAATGTTTCAAAAGTTTTTTTTTTTCTTCTTTAAACCTGTTGTAGGTTTGTCATAGCAAGAGCGGAGAAGTTAATTCTGCAAAAGTGGCAAATCTAGTGAAAGCGTATGTAGACAAATACAAACATTCACGGAAGAAGAATCCCGAAGAGGCAGTCTCCTGCGAAAGGAAATAGAACACGTTTTCAGTTTTTAATTTTATTCTACCTGCAAAGTGCAATTTCAACATGAACCGTTCACTGAAAATTGTACAACAGTGATTTGAATCTGGTTTTGATAAAATTATTTTTCAATGTAGTATATAATGTTTTGTTCTAAAGAAATATAGATCTACAGGGCAACTTCTTTATTCCTTTTTAAAAACAGATGTCTAAAAAAAAATAAAGGTGTAAAGAAGAATCATTAGGAATGTACGATTGTGTGGATACTTAGGTGTACAGCATTTTGACTTGAATAACAGAGTGCATTAAATTAGAAACTTCTGTCTGAGTACATTGGTTTTGGAACAGGTATGTACAGTACATGTAATCGGTCAGATTAAGATTTTTCTTTTGATTTCTCCCTAATTACAGCAAAGATAAAATAATGTATTGCCTTGACAAGTACTTCTAGTGTTAACTGGACAGGCTGAATGCAGGGGTCACGGTGTGTATATAAAAAAGCACATGGAGTTGTCTGAACAGAAGAGCTGTTTAGATTTTAAAAAGAAAAATCATAAACAGCAAAATGCAGCGCCCAAACCCATGGGCGCTGCGCACCTGTTGTAACACCAAATAAAAATTATGCTGCTTGGTTTTGTTTGTGACGTTCTTCAGTTTGTTTTAAGACAGTGAGATGAACTTGACTGATTTTTAGGTGCTGAAAGCCCTCACCCACCACCCACTGACAGCCTCCGTTCCTGTTGAACCCTGCCCCTAGCTTCTAGGGTGTTCGTATGCTGGAGCTTGGGTGTTGCGGAACAGAAACTGGTTTCTTCAGGTCAGGTCAAGAAAGCTGGAATTTTTTCCCAGCTGATCAGAGCCGGTGAGTTGTGCCCAGTCCTCACTGTGTAATCCTTCTCTTTGTGCAGTAGGGATGGTAGCACGGACGGTCAGGCTGGAATCGCTGAACCTGCGCAGTTTGAAGTCACGTGCAACGGCTTTTGTACTCCCCCGAGCACTTCTGTGTAGAGAGGTCAGTAGAGGTGCCACAGGGATTTTTAAAGCAGATGTGGAGTCACTGGACATGCTGGGGGATGCAGTTTTACTGAGGTAGCAGCAGGGAGAGTTGCTGAAACACTGAGGTCACTACGTGCTCCTTCCGGAAAGAGCAGCTTGGGATCCTTCCAGCTCTGAGGGGAGAAGGAGCCTTACTCTGAGATTTACTCCAAGGTAGAAATACTTGTCCCCTTACTCTCAGACAGTGCTGTTAAAACTTCTGCGCTCCCCCTCCAGTCCTGCGGTGCGGTAGCAGCCTTTGGCGTTGGCTCTGCCTGGCTGCTGCTCCAGCCCAAGCCTGAATAAACCTTTTGGCCAGAAGCGTCAGTCGAATTTTCGGAGAAATTTTCTCTTAGGAGCCACTAGTTTTAGTTCCCCACTAAAACTTTTCTTGGCAGAAAACAGAGTCTTACCCTGTAACTAACTTCTTTGCAGAAGCCTGGGGATGAAATAAGGGATGTACACCCCTGCACACACACATGATCATATAGGGAGCTATACATGTGTAAAATGTGATGTTTGTCACAACACTTGATCACTTGGTTTTACCTATAACTTTCTGCAGACTTAATGAAGCATTTGACTGTCTATATTTATTTTTGTGTGCCTAAATAAAAATACTATGTAAATTAGAGAAGATATAATGCATTTTTCTACAGTCAAGCCAGGTTTTAGATTTTTCAGAATACTCAGTTTTACACTGTGGTAGCAATTTGTATGGTCTCTGGAACTATTTTAAGCTAAAATTGGTTAGCACTTTTTGAGAAAATGTTGTAGCAAATTGCTATGTCTATCCTGGTTTATCACGCCGTGCGTACTTATTTTTATTACATTTTCCTTCTCTGAATGTTGGGATTTTGTATCTTTTTACTCTATACAGTTGAGCCTTGCTATAAAGCTCCTTTCTGGAGCCAGATCAATGTTTTGTGGGAGTTTTTCCCCCTTTTAGAGGAGAAGTGGAAATTGGGTGGGAAGAAGCAATGGAGGATTCGTACTGGGAAAGAGGGGGGGTCATCAGTTTCTTGGTTTGCAGCTCCTGGCTGGAAGAGCAGCCGTCACCTGCTGCCACGTTGCTGGGGCAGTGACTATAGTGATGCTCCACTGTATTTCAAAACTTAATGAAGAATATCGGCTAGAGTAGCATGTGATCAGTAACTTTATTTTTTATGAAGAAGTACATCAGAACTTAGCAGAAAATATGCAGTTCTTTACAATTTCTATGTTGAATTAAAAAAACGCATTGCCTTAATACGTAGATTCTCCTCCTGGTTTTTCCAAGCAGCAGTAAGGTCTCCGTCGGTGCGACTGCCCGAGAAGGCGTGTGCTTTAACCTGCCTAGTCATGTTTTTGTTCAAATACCAGGAAAACTGTATTTCTATTTATTGAAACGCCTTGTAGTGGAAGTCCCGACGTGCACTAGAGCTGAAGGCCAAGTGTTGGGGCAGCGCAGCCCCCTCAGTGCCTCTGGGCTGCCGGTAGCACAGTCCCTCCGTGTGGCCTTCAGGAGAACAAGTATGAAACCCCGTTCCTTCGGTGAACTTACGCAAGTGGAGAGGGTTTTCCTTGCACTCCTGCCACTGGCTCGCGCTGCTTGAATGTCTCAGCCGAAAGATGTACCTTGGGAGCACGGTGGCTGGCCAAAGTCCTCCGCATGGTGTTTGTAGCATAAGGCTGGAGTGCTGTCTACTGAAAAAAGATACTCTAAAAACTAGTTTTGTGTAGTGCTTAACAGTTTCTAATAAATTCTTTTCACTAAGCTGCCAGTAGTCCGTGTTTGGTCTTCAGTGATTCTGGCTCAAGTGGTTGAATTCAGAAAGCAAGGCAATTACTTCTGCAGGTACGCGCATTTAATCTTGTTCTGCGTTGTCTGGGCTCCCCCCCTCCTGTGCGCCTATTTTGGTTTTCAGTGAGTCTGTCCTCTCTCTCTCTGGCCTTGAATGTTTCCAGGGATGGGGCCTCCTGTCTGCACCTGCCCCAAGCTGGAAAAGCCCAAATGCGCAAGGCAAAACGTCCATTCCCTGCGAGCGCTGCCGTGGGGCTCCAGGCACTGGGTCTTGCAGAACGGCAGGGGCTCGGTGCGTGTCGTGATCTGCTGCGTGGCCCACACAAGGGCAACGCTCAGACCACCCAGGCCGTGTACTGGTCGAAACAGGGGCCTCCCTGAAGTAGCCCGTGGGGCGTTTAGCAGGGGAGAGCCTGCCTTCCTGGGCAGCTACGTTCTGGGCGTCGTGTCACGTCCTAGGATGAGCCCTGCTGTGCTTCCACGAGGTGCCTCCATGGGCAGCGTGGACACAGGCCCTGCCAGAGCCTGCTGTCCTTCCCGTGGCTGCGCTGCGGGAATCAAAGCAGCTGCGTTGGATGTGGGCAGCAACATCCCGGGTGGGGAGGGATGCTCTTACCCTGTGTCACCCAGCACACCCTGACACTGCTCGGGCGGGGTCTTGGTTCTGTCTTTAGTAAAGGGGCTCCAACAGGCGGGCACGTGGTCTTCGGAACCAGCACACCAGTTTGAAGAGCAAGGGTAGAAATTAAGGTCAAGGCTGAAGGGGCTCAGTGAGGACATTCCCTGGGAGAGGGCGGCTCAGAGGTGGCAGTTCCTTGAGGCCACGTCTTCAGAAGGAAGAGGAGCACCTGGAGGCAGGTCCTGCAGCTGCAGTCACGTGGAGAAGCTGGGCTAGTGTGACCTAAGGGTTGGGCTGGTTATGGTGAGTACGACGTTACCGCAAGTAGATCAAGATCCAGTTAAATCACTGCATGGGAGGCAGAGGGAAGACATGCTGAAAGACAGGATTTCCAAGAAAAGACCGTCTTGAAGAGGGATGTAATTTAAACCAACCAGCTGCAATCAATTAAAAAGTTATTGCCCAAGTTGTAAGCCAGTCTTATTTCCAGGTGCCTGCCTGGGGGCATGGACCTTTTCAAGCATCCCAACCATTCAACCACCCGTCCTCTCCAGCTGCAAAAAGGGTTTCAGTACCTCTGCCTGGCTACATCCACTCCCCTCTCAGCCTCCACCTGCACCGTGCCGCGCTCAGGCCACACAGTCCTCCGTTTTTGCACAGGCGAGGATCTCGATCTGTCCCCCGCGGGCAGGCGCAGGCAGTAGCTGAGGCATTCCGTGCACGGCTGGCGTGGCAGGAGACCCGGACCCCTCAGCACGCGCCCGCTGCACCACGCAAAGCGGGGAGGAGGGGTCGCGCATCCCAGATCCCAGCGGTGTCGGCCCTGGGGACAGACGGCGGGGACAGAGGTAGTTCGTTAGTCAGAAGCTGTAATTTTTGGTGCGCAAGCACCATCGGGGCCTGGTTTGTGCAGCTAAAGCCTTTCTGGATCCCACCTCTGCAAGCGGCGCCTTGGAATCTTCACTTGGTTTTGCTGTGGAGATCGCTCTGCTGCCAAAACAGGGTCTGGGGTTTTCCCCCCTGAAAGCCCCATCTGGAGCAGCGTAGTACACGAGCCTGCGAGACAGACATGTCGTGGAGCCCAAAGGTGGGCGTACACCGCTTGGATTACAGTCACGGAACTGTGCTGGCAGCACGTTTCATCATTGCTGTTACAATATTGATGTTAATCAATACTTTATAAAATGTAGAGCCAAGAGTAAGGACAATAAAGTAGACAGATAGCCAGTTTTGGTAATTAAAGAGTACTTAGTAGGCACAGTAGCTCTCAAAACAATAGAGCATCTATGAAGATTTTTTAAAAATAAAGAAGTCACTAACCTAGAGATGAAAACAAACCTAAAAGCACAAGTAACTACGTGTGTAAAAGGAGCTGAAGCTGTAAGAAGGCAGAGGCTGGGCTGTGGAACTCTAGGTAAACTTGACACTTGCTTTTGCGGTGCTCCTCCCTCACACCTCCCAGACACCCCTCACCTGCAGCGAGCTTTCAGAATCACAGAATGGTAGGAGTTGGAAGGGACCTCTGTGGGTCACCTAGTCCAACCCTCCTGCCGAAGCAGGGTCACCTACAGCAGGCTGCACAGGACCTTGTCCAGGCGGGTCTTGAATATCTCCAGAGAAGGAGACTCCACAACCTCCCTGGGCAGCCT
>Ga0181612_183167_pt1 | contig 20137 bp, 12 predicted proteins | sample HoacroProtozoa21_FD_119630 | JGI IMG/M metagenome (GOLD analysis project Ga0181612, IMG submission 119630) | Hoatzin crop microbial communities from Cojedes, Venezuel. Combined Assembly of Gp0051906, Gp0051904, Gp0051908 | reverse complement strand
TGTCTGAGCAGCTCCAGACTTTCTGGGGTTTGAAAACTAACTTCAGATCTGATATTTGGCCCAGCTTGTTAATGAAAATGGAAAATTGCGTTTTGAGCCTCAGCCTTCCTGAAGAACAACCTGTGCCAAACCTGATGAGCTTGAGATAAAAACAAGGATTCGCAGAGCGCTGTGTCCCATCTCAGGCAGAGGTCAGCGGGAGTTTTGAGCGAAGTGGGACTGGCCCCTCTAGCTGGAAACTTCATTATTTTCCTCTGAGTTCCATGGCCACTGGGGTTTGGGACCTATGCAGGTGTGCAGTGGGGAGAGAGCCATTTGTTTTGCTCAGAGAGGATATCTGTGATGAGGGAAATCACAGATTTTATGTGCTCACATTTTTTGTTTCCTTCTTAAGCAGAAAGGGAACCTTTAGAATGCCAAAATCTTGTCTTAATATTTCACGGAAGTATTTTATAAACGCATGTTGCAAATGGCACTATAAATTCTCCACTATGGAAAATTGCTATCTGTTTTGAAACTAGGCAGGATAAATAGAACTATAAAAGGTTACCTGGAGTAAACAGATAGGGTTTCCAAAATGTACCACATGAGATAGATTGGAGCTCATAGTAATCTGTTTTCCGTGCTTAACATACGCTCAGCATCAGCTGAACTCTGTAACTGAGCTGCCATCTGTATCAATCCCGTTCCTAGATGTCATGGCCCTGTTAATGAAATCTGGAAGTGAAATTGTAAATGGATTCAGTGAATGGTAGATGTCAGCCATTGCATGATGGGCAATCATCAATCATCCACTGTCAGTTATTTCTGTCTCAGTGAGTAAGCCTTTATTTAAAGCATAAAGTAAGAATGTTGCCAGACCACAGGAACAAGCCCTGAGCTGTTTGCAGGTGCTGCTATTCACAGCTGCCAATTAAACCCCTGACATTTCCATAATGGCCAAAAGGCAAAGCATATGCACTTGATATAAACATTTTTGTAAAAATTAATCTCAGTTTATCAATACTTCACTTTTTTTTTTACTTTCCCAGGGCGACATACACCGTCCTACTTGGCCTATTGTTTGTTTGCTGCAGAAAGAGAAAAATACGAGTTGGAAAGCAGCCAGGGCATTCATTTCCCCAGGATATACAGCAGATTCCAGTGGCTCGTTTCAACCCTTAATTGGGGAGGGAAAGCACAGTAGTGAGGAATCCCACCTTCGGAAAATGTTATGTGTGCCCCTTGCCCCCAGCCATGTGCACGTGCTCAACTCCATTGCTTCACATTGCGCGCTGGCACTTAGTTCTGTAAAAATGTAATGCTTGGTCCGGCAAATGCTGTTCCTGAAGTTACCCAGCCCATTGTGGTTCTTTGCTGCTATGCCAAAATTTTGCCTTATCTGGATTTTTATACAGAAGTCTGGGTCCATTACTTCTGGCTGGTCCTTTTTGTTACCCCTCTACTATCTGAAAAAAAAAGTCCAAACCACCAAAACTTAAAAATGCGAGCCCTTTTTAATATACACATTATTTTCTTTTGGGCAGGAGGAAAAAAATTTGTCAACTCAATTTATTAAAGGCATTCATCAGTACTGCTGCAAATTTATGTATGTATTTCATAAAGTTGCCAGTGACGAGCTACCTTTTTTTCAGAGAAAATATTTTCATGGAAAAAAAAATTTATATATTTCTACAGAAAAATAAACTGCCTAGTATTGCCACCTGACATTTATAGTTTGGAGGACATAAAACTTTTCAGAGGTCCCTTTATTTTTTGCTCTCAGCTGTTTATAGTTCTTCAGGGGTACACTGATCTATAAGTAAATACAGAAAAAGAAAGGGCTGCATTCACATTTTGGAGGAGATTTCATCACATGCTAATTGCTCTGCCCTGTTTTGCTGCAAAGTCTAGACAAGGCAGAACACCGAGTGGGAAACTGGATAGTACTGGGGCATTTTAAAGTTGTCTTCTTCACTCTTCATGGTACTAAGGAAGACCACATAAGTCAACCAGTCATTTGAAGTGTATTTTCATGTGTTGTATGATCTGGTTGTAAAATGATGCACTATTGGATGAAATTAATTTCTGAAACCTATAGAATTCTGTTAACATAATATATCTGGGGTTGGTGTTAAAGGACTTGCTAGCACGTGTGCGTTAAATTTTATGCCATGTTTTTGCCAGATAGCTGTACCGGTGTAATTGTCAGATGCAGATAGACCCGTGCAGCTTTTATTAGCATAGCTTATTTTACATCATCTGATTGAAATAAGCCATCCTGCCTTAAGCACTTCCCTGGCAGTGGAAATTTGTCTATACTGAGCGGTTTTCTACCTATCAATGTACCTGAAAGTGTTTAGATTGATCTTTTTCAATTTTAATTTCTTTTGTCTGTGTAGGTGCCTTGTGAAGTTCCACTTCACTCCAGATTTCAGGGATAGATGTTGCTTCAGATACCCAGGACCCATTTTTAATTCAGCTAATTTTCTAACATGTATCTTAAGTTTTTTAATGCATTGTTTTTAATTCAAAACCATTCAAAGTGTTTGAGATATACAAAAAAAAAAGCCTTCAGACATCAGAAAAGAATGTTACAACCTCATAATGCTGCTCTAGATTCAGTCTCTTTAGAACCTGAAGAACCAAACTGGCTAAGTTACCCAGGGTAGGTCAACTAATCTCACACATGCCACCTGTTTCCTGTATTTTAAACAGAATGAGTTACAAAAGACTGGCTTAAAACAATTAAACAGAAAAAACCCACCCAAAGCCTCAGCATCAGATGCTTCTCTATGGCATATCTTTGTGGCCATAAAGTAATTTCTTGGGTTCCAGATGACTCTGTATTCATTATCACCCAAGATGTCCATCTAATTTGTGTACCTGCATGTAAGCACAAATAACTGCCAAATTTAGTGAGGTCATGCGCCAGTGCTATCACCTCTGACTCGGTCCCTCTGCACTGAGCTAAAAGGCAAAGGTAGAAGGTAACTAACCCCCGTTAGGCTCAGTTCCTGCGCTCTTGTAGATGTTACAGCAATAATAACAATATTGCTCTGAGTATGTCCACATGACAATGTAGAAATGCCCAAGCTAGCTGTAAACGAACCGTTGTGGATACTGGACGCAGTCAAGATGAGACAGCAGAGAACACCACGAGGACTAATTTACCCTGCTTTTTGGCAGTGTTAGCTCCATATGGGCTAATTTATCCTGCCAGAAAGCCGGCTCATTTACGGCCAGCTCATTTATAGCTAGTCTGAGTACCTCTTCACTATACTGGAATTTGCAATGTAGACATACTTTCTATTATGATGACAAGCATGTGATTGTATTAAGTAAAAATACGGAGGTTGGGATTTTGAAGGCACCAAAGGGCTTCTTTCGAAGGTGGTTTCAGAAGTTACCACCTCCAGCGATCTGCTTCAGAACTTGTGCTGAAGGTAACTTTTTCAATGTCTGAATCAGCACATGGGAGCACGTGCCCACCTAAGAGCCTCTTGAGTTTACAGTGCAGTATTTTGGCTTAAATCACTGAAGAGGATGTGCTTTCATTAAGACGCTAAATGATGAACTCAATCAGAGCAGATGTATCTTTTGGTATGGCAGAAGCAGGCAGACAGCTTGGGTGACAGAGCCCAAAGAGAACTGGGTGCCAGGTCTCATGGAAATGTCTTTCTGCTTTAGAATGCAATAGGGGTTGGGTACCTCATTCTCCTCAAATCTTTTCAAAAAAAGCTGTCAGCAATATTTGTCTTTTTAGGGTTGCATAGATCCAAATGTCGCTATCTAGTCACCTACTATAAAGTCTGATCCAGCTAAAAAAGCTAAAGCACAAACCTAGCTTTCCAGCATGCCACCAGTGAGATTTCTCAGATGCTTAGAGCAACACGTACTTTAAAATGAAGATTTTTATGTTCAAATTCTACCTCCATTTAGTTCAGGCTAGTTAACACACGGTGCAAAGGGAGACTAGCAGGTAGAGGGGGATTTGGCAACTCAGGAAAGCAAATGGGTACTGGCAGCCATTCTTGCTTCTCCAGATGCAGTCACGTACGATGAGCTCCAGGCTCGTCTCTTCCCAGCTTCTAGGGCTGCCCAGCTGTGATCTAGTGTGCTGACCTTACTAGCCAAGTAATGACTTTCATGCTGCCGAGTCCCATCAGAAACTTCATGTCTCTTGTGGTCGTCTTCATCCATGGCTAACTTGTATTATCGTTGGCATGCTTAAAATTGTGATGTTATGTTTCAAATGTTTTTAAAGCTGAAACACACAAGCTCTTTTATTTCTCTTCTGCCTAGTAGGATTATTTCAGCTCCACACATGCAAAACCTCATATTATGCAAGAAATTAATCATATCAGGGTAAAGTAGCTACTGAAAAATTGCCAAGCACCATAAACATTGGTCAAAATGCAGGCCAACCATTTACAGAGCAAGTAATTGAAGCTAGAGGTTCATTGGAGCAACGCGTAACTTTTCATTATGAATTAGAAAGCTTTTCAAACATAAAATGATATCTGAGAAGACTGCACTACCTAAAAGGTTTCAGTAAACACTGAAAAAAAAGTGTTAAAATATGCTGGAGAGATCAATCATGCTTTATGGTTACTTGCTCCACGTAGTTTCACACACATTCTCTGATAAACAATGTCCCACAGACTCTGCCCAGACCTATTATTTTCTTCACCATCAAAGCATCAGGGGCCAGATCCTCATTTGGTTTAAGTCAGCAGAACTCTGCTGAGGTTGACTGCTTACCATTGATTTATGCCAGCTGAAGATCTGGCCTGAAGAGTGACAAAAATGTAATTTTATGTTTTATTTATGTGTGTAAAACAATAGTCCTAAAGGGAGCAGATGTTCCATGTCGAGGGAGGAGGTTTATGAAATGCAATTCCAGACACAAAAGCTAATCTCTGTGGTCAGGGAAGGCATGAGGCCTGTTTTACATGATGAACTTTAATTGAAATCTTGCTCTTTTGTGTTCATTTATTTCTTCTATTTGGAAGCCAACAAGCATCCTTTAAATTGCTTGCCAGCTGCCAGACACCTTAAAAAGCAATAGGTAGTTGTCTTAGACACCTGGAGAAAGTTGGACAATCTTCACTTGTCCTCCCAGTACCTGCTGAAATGGTATTAATTTCGTATCACATATTTCATATTAAGTGGTCACTTCACTAAAGAAATTTCCATCTGTTTCGGATGGAGCTGTGGAGAGAAAGAGCATTCAGTTTTATGGAGGGTTTTGCAATTGTAAAATGTCTGGGGTTTTTCCAGTTTGGAATGAAAACCAAAGCATTTTGAAATTCTGTAAAAAAGAGAAGGGAGCGTCTGCCTCTAAGTCTCAGGCCCTGGACCTCTTATTGTCCCCAGTGCCGAAACTATTCTCTTTGTGGACCATGTTCCCTCTGTTGGTCCTAGAGCAGGAGTTCGGCTGCTTTAAAGCAGCTGCCAGAATGCAAGTTAGGGAGCTGAAAGAAAATCAGTGGCAACAGCCTACTTGCAGGAATGTCATAGATTTTCAAGCACCTCTTCATGTTTTCTTTCAACAAGCTGATTCCTATGCCACAGCACCCACCCTAAAAAGGAGAGAGCATTCAGTGATACGCCTTCACCTTGGCTTTATATGGCACAGGCACATCCCATGGTGAGATCTGAGCTCTTCAGAGGCACAAAACAATAGTCAGCTGAGCTGTGCCGATTCACATCAGCTGAATTCTATGATTCTATAATTTTGGGCCGAAAAGTGTAAGGATGGATTTTCTCCCTGACCCTTCTATGTTCCTCCCCATACCCTTGCAGTCAAGTACGGAGAGATGGAAAATAAGCTGTGCTTATCAGAGGGCAACAGTGACATCTAAACTGCACCTTCAGAAAAAGAGTAAAAGGGGAGCAAAACTGGAAGATAATATTCCCGTATTCTATTAAGAGTAGAAGACAGAAACAAAAATACAGATTGAGGAAGCCTGTGTACGAGCAGCAGAATGGAGCAGGAGCTAACTCTCTTAACTCAATTTAGTTGGAAATCACCGATGTAAAGTGTGATTTTGTCCTGAAGCAGGCTGAGCATAAGAAGTTTGAAAGTCTCTGTGAACCAAAATTAGAAAAAGAAACCTAAGGCTAAACTGAAAATGGGATGCAGGGAACGCTGAAACATTTCATTCACGTTTCAGCATAATTTTTTCTTAATTCATTTTAGAAGTCTGGTGCATCTTCATTGTAACACTTTTCAACACAAACAGCAGCAACAACCACAACTTTCCATTCTGAAAACTTCAAAGCGGGAGCTTCCAAGGTTATAAAAATACTTAATTTTTGTTTGCCTCTCTGACTAAGAATAATTTTTTCAGAACAGCTTAATTTTGTTAGACATGGCATTCATTCTCTTTCAAAGCCACTCTGAGCGATGTTTCGAGTTGCACATTTCCAAGGGCGTGACTCACATCATGTAATGGGAGATGTCGATGGGACATGTCTTCACAGCCACACCAGTCCTTCTAGACTCCCTTACAAGTCTCCCAGCAGAGAAACAGGCATTTCTAGGACACAATCTGACCTGTTTTAAACCCCTGCTTTAGGAGGACATCAATTAAGTCCTGGAACTGTCTCTTTTCCCGTTATTACCTGAAAAGTAGTCTAGGGTGACTAACGCCAAGGATCAAAAGAATCCCACCCAAATATTCTTGTCTGTGGGGATAGCTGCTGTATTATGCTGTGGTAAAGCAGTTCACATCTCTGGACACCATATGCAGGCAAGTGAGAGAAATAAGGTTTATAAATTGGAGTGAAATCACAGAAGAGTAATAAAATGCTCAAAAAATTGGAAAGACTTACTTAGAAGGAAGTATGAAAGTACCTAAATATGTACAAATGCAAAGTGCAGGAGGAATGTGTTAGATTCTTGATTATCACTTGAAATGTGAAAATGCAATTGAGGCAGAATAAAAATGAAGGCTTTCCATGGGAACAAAGTAAAGAGGGTGGGTTGTGATAAAGGGGGGAAGAATTTTCTTATCAGATGGTCTGTTTAGTCTGGGGAGTAGTTTTCAGGAGAAGCAGTAGCCTCAGAGTTTGAGTCATTTCATACCAGAGCTTGGAAATGCACAATAGAGATCACTCCTGTCTAGGCAGGGAATGAAAAAATAGGGTCTACTGATCTTATCCAGCCCTCACTTCATTCAGCAGGAATCTTTTCCACTGACTCAAGCGGGATTTGGATCAGACCCTTTTTTACCTCCTATGTTGATGGCTGTCTGAAAAGACTTAGGAAAAGAGACAAACTAGAGCCCAAGTATGACACCAAGAATGGCTTTTTTGGGCTGCAATAAGGAAAAATGCAAGTCTCAGAAAATTATGAAGCGGGCAGCTGGCAAATCAGAGGGACTGTTTTAAAGCTGGGAGCTGAGTCAAGCTCTAAAATGTCGTTACAGAATTAGATGACATTGAGCTTGGGTGTAGCTAATTCCCTTAAAACTGGAAGCAAACACTTCTCGAACAGCAGCTATAAGGGCAGCGTCATCATTTGGCAAGTTTTGCTTTTGGCACAGCAGGGGGATAGCTCTGCATATCCAGCTTATTTTATTTATATGCCCAGTATTTGAAAGAAGTTTTGCTGTGGGTAACAAAACATAGCTACGTTTTATATCTGATTCAAGAGAAAACAATAATAATAGAAGTGGGGTAACATTTTTGTATATGCCTGAGTGATTCCCTTTGCCTGTTTTCAACCTACCTAACGGCAAACCTCACTTCATTCTACACTGCTGTAATTAATTTGACAGGACTGGAAACTTGCTCTTCCCATTCACACTTATTATTCATCTCCTCAGAATGCCCTGTAGCGAGTACAAAGCACAATAAAGCAGTATTTACCAAATCCCTCAATGCTAAATACACCTTTTAAGCTGACTCTGCACAATGCCAGCAGTGAGAAGATCCGACTAAAGGGCAGCCAAAGAAAAACAACATTTTCCAGAGCATCGTCTCTTCACACATGGCTAGCGAGTCTTAGGCAAGGAAACTATGTCTTTTTGCCCCCCTTCGAGTTCTACAGTAGGCTCTGGGGATCCCAACTTATTCCTACTGAAAGCTTTGCTGTAGCCAAAGCAAATGACAGAATGATCATACTCAATAAGATATGATGTTAGTTCACAAGAGCCACTGGGTAATTTCATACAGGCGTATCTTTTAACCTTTCATCACCCAAATTAGAAACATCATAACACAACATAAAACACATCTGAAAAATCCATCGGAGACAGGAACTCAGAATCATGCAAGTAGAAATAAGCGGTTTGAGAATTAGAAAGTATTTTGAGAAAACACTGAAATTGAATGTTAGGTTTCCTTTTTAAAAATTCTTTTTGCAGAAAGGGACCTTTTACAAACACACGAGGTGATTAAGGAATTTAAAAAGTGACACACGCTTATTTGCACATACTAGGGAAGTAACTCATACATTTCGATCAATGAAAGAGATTTTCAGCAGCAAGTTACCAGTTGGGTCCTCGACTCTAATCGCCAGTTCCCTTTGCACCTTTATGCCTCTGTAAATCTCACCTTATGTGAAGCTAAAGGTTAAGTTTTCAAAGTACCCGAGAAAATTTCTACAGAGCATAGGGCAGCACCGTGCAGCTATACCCACATCACCCGTAAATGAACTAACTCAAATACCGAAAGGGATAGAATCACAGTAGTAGGGCAGTTTTTTCCAGCTTTTTGCTCTTAAGCTCCAAATGTTGCTTTGCATGGCATTCAGCCTGAGTTAGATGCCACAGTATGCAAGTCACTTTGAAAATGGGGACTTAAAGCCAGTTTTCGAAGATGTGTAAAGAAACGGACAGGCATTCAGTGGGATTTTTCAAGGCACCTGTGAAAATGGAAACTAAGTAACTGCACATAGGTGCTTTTGGAAATTAAATACTTTAAACTTTTGAAATTTCTGAGAATTAGATTCCTGACCTGCTTCTGAAAAATTTACGTTGAGTCATTTTTCCAAGATCTTGAACCTCCTTATTCATGTTGGAGAATAGCAAATCCCGACATGTTTCATGGACAAGCATGCACGCATACACACACAGAAGCTTCCTTATTCCCTTTGGTCTTAGCTTTTCTCCATTTATCCACTTGTTGACCTATGGAAAATTTACTCCTGATTCCTTTTGCAGTCACAGAGATCTTGCACCAACATTACATTGTTCATTTCTGCACAGGTATTTCGGTCTTACAGTAACGGACTGTTCCAGCCTTGATGCAAAGCCTAATGAAGACAAACAGGAGACTCCCGCCAGTTTAGCTTTGTTTTGGATCAGACCCTAATAGAGAGAGGATTTGGGCTCGTTGAATTGTAGCTAGAATAACAGCTCAACTCCTTCAGGCGTAGCTCCTTTCTGAATTGCTGTAGAGGAAAACCCACTCTAAACAGACTGAATCTGGAATAGAACCTTGGATAATTGGGAGTAGAATGGATGCATTGACTTCAAGGGGAACTACTGCATGAAAAAAGGTGTGCTGGCATTGGCCTTTGCTGTGTTACATAAGAAAGATGGTTCTTGAAACTAATTAATCCTTGAAAAGATCAGCTGACCCATCTCATTGTTAGCAATACATTTTTAATTATTCATTTTAGTCAAGCATCATTTGAACACAAGTCAATTTGCAATTTCATTAGAGTACAGAAAAGGCCTGGGGTCTATTCCTGGTAAAAAGGAAAAAATCTCTGGCAAAAATTCATAAAGGATGTTAATCCTCTAATTAATTTTATGTATCAAGCAAGAATTAATGTGTCCTGCTATTTAAGCAGAAGTCATCTTGCCAAGAAGTGCATTTTGTCATACCTTCCCCTCCAGGAAAACCTCTTTACAAGCTTTGTGGCAAAATACCCTGGCAACTAATGACTAGCTTTGAAGCAACATTCACAGACCATTTGCTCTGATGACATTTGGAGCTTTTTTCTCCCCCCCCACTACTCATTCCAAAGTCTATTGTAAGTGTAGTGCTCTCACTGCACTGCCTTTGAAAACTAATCAATAAAGCAAGATTTGTCAGGTTGCATCTGAGGAGTATCACATCTTTTAGCTCCTTTCTTGGTTGAGTTGCTGTACACATTTTTAAACTAAACCTTATGAACAGATTTGAGTATGCTGTACTTACAATATTCACAGGCACACAAGTGTGACGCCTTTCTTTTTCTCCCTTATGTTAACTTCAAAAGTTCAAAACCTATGGCAGTTAACCTTCCATAAAGCTGACATTATATGGTCACCATACATAATCAAATGATGGATTGCATGTCAAAGAGTCACAAACAGCGAATGATTACCCCCGTTACAACCATGAGAATTACAGTATTGCAAAAATGGAAAAAAGTGACTTCACCCCCTGCCAAAGAATTCCAAAGAAAACACATCCATGTTAGTAAATACCGAAACGCATTTTGATTACCTCACTAGCATCAGTATAAATCCTAGAGGGAGGCAGTCGTACTCACAGCGATGGATGGAGATCAGAATATGGGCCACAGAGTTTCATCTTTATTGTAACTTTTGACTTTCCTTAATCAATGCTAAAATCTTTAGGTCTGATTTCTCATTTCAATGGCTTTGTGTAATGTGTCTCAACCGTACCTCATCTAATTTAATAAGATGCAAGCTAAGGAAGTACTTAAGTTACTTATCAAGGGTTTCAGATGACACATTATTATTGTACTGAAAAGTCAATATTTGTTAATCATGTTAGTACAGGAACTGATCCAGGGCTACAATTCTTGAATTGCAAAGGCATTTAAGATTAATTAAACCTATCTCCTCTTCACTCAATGTATGCACACAGAGCACCCCCCTTCACTTCTCTCCTGGAATGGACAAATCGGTGTCTCCATAAGAAAAACCTATCTAGTCCACAGCTTTAGGATGAAAAACTATTAAGTTCCTCACCTCCTCACTTCTCTGCCTCCACCATTGCTCTGGTCATTCAGAGCACAGCTTCAAGCATTGGGGTAGCTCATGTTCAGCATCTTGGGATTATACCCCTTGCCTTTGACACTAGTATGATATCAAGCCTATTTTATTCTACCTGTGACCTTTGCACAAGACTGCAGTTGAAATCAGGGGAGAGCTGCATGCTGAGCAAAAGCAGAGCCAAGCTGGGCAGTGTGCTGCAGGTTGAGAAAGCTTGATTGCTCATTTCATTTCAGCTGGGATTGCTCATCTGACAGGCTCCCACTTTAAAGGTACTGAGGTGCTGAGCAAGCCTTATTCCACACAGTGGCAGAAGAGCAGTGAGTTTACACTGTATTACTCATTCCAATTTTTCTTTTATCATACATTGTGGGAACAGTTAAAAACGATCTATGTCTGTCTTTCTCTGTTCTAAAGTTGTTGATGAATTTGGCATGTATAACGTGAAATGGTTTAGTGCACTTCCTAGGGCTAGGTACAGTGTGAGCAGGTGACGTGCAGGCTTCCACATGCAGAGCTGCCAGTGCACTTTCAGGCTGGATTTGCAACGCTTGCGCTATGCCAGTCTCAGTCTCCTCTAAGCATACCGTCAGCTGCTCAGGGGTGATGTCTGTGTCTGTAAATGCGCATATGATAAGCGACGTGGTGACTTCCTGATACGATCCTATATTTATTCAGGACCTGGCTTAGAATGAGAAACAGATTTGCCTTGAAGCAGGAATCTCTTAGGGGCTGAAATGTGGCTCACCTGCCACCCAGCATATAGTATTGTACTTTGTATATTGTTGTGGTTTTCCTTTACTCCTTTAAGCCATTATTATGCTGGTCTAAACAGTGTAGATTAAATGTTTATATGAAAATAATAGAACAGAGTGGAGAATTGGAATCAGGTGCATTAGAAAAGATTCTGATCTACATAAAACTCGGCAAAACACAACAGCGAGGCTATCTGCACTGGATTAGCCTAGATTTACACTCATGAATGTGATAGTAGTATTGGAAACCACAGGTCTGATTCACCTTAGAGTTACTTGCAAAATTGGTTATCAAGTGGGAGGGGTTCACTGTTATCAGGAGATTGAATTGGTGTTGTGTATTAAATCATACAGTGACTGCATGGGTTTTGATCTAAGCATGGAGAACATCAACGTGCAAATTAAAAAAAAAAGTAACTGTTTTGAGTACTGTGGTATCTAGTCTGCTTACATCTCAGATCAACCCAGTATTAAGTAAAATGCTCAGATGCATGTTTTACAAAATCAAAATGACACATTCTGTTTAATATTCCAATTATTGTTGCACTATTAATCTGAACGTGCTAGTAGTGGCTGTCACATATGTCTAGCATCTGAAAGCCTCTAAGCAGTAATCCACTATCCTCAGGTCATTTTTTTATATTAATTCAATTTAAAATACAAGACAATTTACTCTTTAAAGTTCCCCTCCCCCCTTTTTTTAATTAAACATTATTTTATGCATGTGTTTTAACACACCAGTTGATCCATTTAGACCTGCTACACACAGGCTGAGTTACTAATCAATTTATTTATTTATTTTTCTTTAAATCAATAACTATGCCATTTTTAGTGTGCTTTGGAAGTATTCAAAATCTCAGACATTTCTCTGTATTTATTTGCTTCAGTTGATTGTTAGGACAGGAAATGTCACACTTGTATTTACTGGTCTATGCAAACTCAGTTTGATAATCTTAGCTCATCTCCCAGTGGAGTGTGTATCCGTGTCACAAATGTCACCTTTGAAACTGGCACTAATTGGCATTCATGTTGGAAGTCTCAGTGGAATGGCCACAGACACAAGGTGAAATTTTGGCTCTGTTGAAGGCAATAGGAGTTTTGTCATTGACTTTAATAGGGTCAGGACTTCTTCCAGAGACTGAACTGCCTCTCATATAGATGTTCATAGTGGGCTGGGAGCTTCAAACCCTCTGTGTTTACTCACGAGTAATAAAATGTGTTTTTCTGCTGATCTTCGTCCTTCCCCTGCCAGGATCTAGTCCTTTTTTTAAAGGACAGAGTGAATAAGCTCAGATAAGACCTCCAGCTTCCTCTTGTACTGTCCTCCCCAAGCCTCAGCTCCCTTCCTTCTCTTTTACTTGATCATAATGTCTTTCCAGGCTCAGTTCAAGTTCTCTGTCTTCGTTATCTCTTGGTTCTTCTTCCGTTCTTGTGTGTTTTTAACCACACTGTTTTCTATACCCTCTGCCTTCAAGCATGTTTTTTCTACTTTGTTTTAAAAAAATGAAATTCCTTTAATTCAGTCTGCCTTTTTAACAACACACTGTTTCCTCATGTCTGTTGTCTCTACATTCTTAGAAGTTGATGTTTGTTTCCACTTGTAAGTAGCTTCTCTGTCTCTGATTTTTAATAGACAGGCTTCTCCAACTCCTGTACTTGGCTCCATCTGAGGACAGTCTTTGCCCTTCTCTTTCCTGATCCTCCCTCCCAACACTTGGCTTCTTAGTTCTCTGTTTTTTCCCATTCCTGATTTATTTTGGAGATGCACTCTCGCTGGCAGCTCCTTTATTTTCTGTGCCTCCCTTTGCAACTTGATTTCCCCATTGCCTCATAGAGGTATCTGTGTGAGAATCCTCAATGCACTTGCCCTTCACTCTCACCCACTCTCCTTCTCTACCAGTGATGCTCTTGTCTGGACTTTCATAACCATCTGCTTCTGTACATCCAGCTGCCACTTCAATATTGGCTTGACTTCTTAAGGTTACTTATTTACAACTTCTTCCTGATTTTCAGATCCTCATCTCTTCTATCAGTTCTGCTACATAGGCTGTCTCCTAGACCATCTTTTCTCCCATCTTGCTGCCCCTTCTGCTGCCATTGATTGTCTTCCCTATCATGGTGGCAATCATGATTTTTTTCATCAACTCAGGCTAAAAATGTTATGATCATCTCTGTTCTTGATGGGTGATGTCGGCAAGATCTCCTTGCTTCTTCCCTTCCATCTAAAATGCTGCTTGCCAATGCTGCCTTGTCTCCACCAGCCAGCGGCTTCCTTGATTTTCTACTGCCTGCTATAAGAAATTCAAGCCATTAAAATCCCTGTTAAATCTATTGTTTGAAGTGCTGCTGCCATTTATCTTCCACTCTTTATAGCTGACTGCTTCTGCCATTCTTCTCTTTTACAGATTTCCTCTGTCCCCTTTTTCTTCTCTGCAACTTTCTGCTGTGCTGCTGCATAGACAAGGAAATATTTTTTTTGTTGTTTGAGCAATTTTTTCTTTTGCTTCCTGAAATCTTTCGTTAAAACTCACCTCTAAAATTTCAGCTGTCCCTTTCTCTTAGTCAAGGAGAGGTTTTAATGCACCAGAAGACAAAAACTGTGAGACTGTCCAGAGTCCTGTTAATGCAATCTCTTCTCTCATTCTCAGGCACAGCTCTAGTAAAGTCAGTTAATGTCCACCATGTTACATGGAGCCTGTGGAGATGGTAGAGAGCAGTGATTGGGACTTATGTTTATACGGCATGGAAGGTGCTCGGTCTGCTACAATACATTATTGCTAAGAATGTAGAATAATCACTATACTGAGAAATGAAATAATTGCATTTAGAGGAAAAAAATGAAGAAAATGGTGAATACCTTGAAGCCTGGTTCAAAGCTGAAAGCAGGAGTTGCAAGTTATATGGCTCCTGTTATCTTGCATTGAAACACACTGTCTACTATTTTGGAAAGTTTCCATTAAAAGTTGAGTAGGGCGTTCTTCGTACAATTACTTGTGACTCAGAAAGCATCGATACACAGAACTTCAGGTTTTACTGGGTGAGTTTTTATGACTAAAGATATACAGGAGTTAGAATGATGTCATCTCAGTGAGATTTACAGAGCAGGGTGAATTTTTTGCATAGGTTTTTATTTTATTCTGCAAAGTTCCCCCAGCCAACCTAAAAGGAGTGCTGTAGGAGTATGACAACTAAACTCCCTAGGACAGAAATAATGAAATACTTCTGTGTATGGACCATTAAGTGACATTACTAGAAATATTCCCTCTGATACAGAGAGAGAATATAATGCCACACAGTGCTACAAAATGTTTCATTCTTTAGTATCATGATCTAGAGGCTGTGTAGGCCTCGACTCAAGAGTCCAGATGTGCTGCAGACAAGTGAGTCATTTTCCAGTTCGTACAGGGCTGCCCTTGATTTTATGAACTTCAGGTCAGACCAATATATCCTGTGTTCTGTGAATGACTCTTTTTGTGTCAGGACCATGATATAGTTTGGACAAGGCCTAGAGCTGAAGGTTTTAAGTGGTGAGAGCTACAGAAAAATTAATGGAAGGATCCAAATCTAGATCTCCAGCCTGCTTTCGTGTATCCACATGCCACAACTTTTATGGTGACCAAAAATCCCCCACTACAGGAAACCAGGTTAAATTAAATGCTTGGGGTCACTATATGACCTCCCTGTCTCACCTTTTTTGTCCTGTAACTCAGGTATTTTGCCGATCCATTTTTTTTACAGAGTGTGATAGGAAAGCTTTTCCTTTGGAAACCCTTCCATTCTGAGCCAGCTTTGAACTCTGAGTTGGTTCAAGGCTTCTCTGCAGTCTAGAAAATCTGAAGGTGACCACCATCCTTCCACTGTGGCTTTGTGGCACAAAGTCTTGTCTTCTTTCCCACTGCAGACTGTGTGCTGACAACAGGCCCTGCTGTTTGTCACAAAATTGATTTGACTAAGTTTATATGATTCTGTTTAAGTGTGAGTTAATTACTGTAATTGTCTGGTCTCTGAGTCCATCAGGGCTGATCAAGCCTCATGACTCCTTCAGCACAGCAGTGGATGGCCATGCAGCAGTGTATTTATCTAAGAACACTGAAAATCTGTGCTGCCTCTTCCATCTGCTGGAAATCTTCCAGCTGCAAGTAAATTTTTCCTGACACATTTAGAATATACCTTAGAAAGGAACTTAAAAAGGCATCTCTCCGTTACCCAGTAGCCCATTGCAAATACCCATCTTGACCAATAAAAGGTGAAGCACACCTGTGGGGCTGGAATGAGAAATCATAAGTTTCCCACTGAGCTCAAAAGAAAGTTTCCATGTTCCTGCTGTGCAAGGACATTTTATGTATTGGAGGTCAATGTTCTGCACATTCAGAGGAACAAATCCTCAGGTTGTGTAAAGTGTCCCCAGCTCCACAGAGGAGCTGTGACAATTTACACCAGCTGAGGTGCTGCTCAGCATTTTTGGTTATGGGCCTTATTTACTCATGGCTAGTTAGAGTTCCTGTGGAGCTGTTACAGCACTGTGTGGGTGTAAATCTTTCTTTAGGTGCCTTTGGAGCAGTTAGGAGATAGCATGGCTGTCTATAAAGTAGAAACATCCTTGAGCATATGCCTGGCATAACCTTGCAATAGAATGGTGCGGTAGAGCTCTGCAATATAGCTATTCTTACCTAAATGAAGATCTACAAATAACATCCACTAAAAAGCTGCCACACAGGATAATTAGGTAGTGAAAAAATCCCTTTGTGTTTTGGCATAGCCCATTTCATTTGTGTCTGCGTCTTTAGGCAGTTACGTCCAGGAATAAACCTACCTCCTCATCTACCCAAGAGTGTTGTGCTGACTTATCTCCTTTTTCTTCTAGAAATTGTTTAGTCAGGCAATGGTGTCAGCCACTCTTTTATTGAAATAAGTTTGTTAAACAGTTGAGCAGCAGCCTTATGTAGGCAAGGCCTAAGCTATTGCCACAGAGCAACAGTTCTTACTCGCTGCAGTAAAATAAGGTCAGCGTAAATAAGAATTTACTTGTATGGTTAGACTGTTAAACAAACACAGCTAATTTCTGTGTATTCACAGAGGCAATTCACATCTCCCTGTGGTGGGATGCAGCTGTGCCACAAAGGCTGTGTGGCATTTTCACGGCAATGCCCTGAAATACAGACATTTCAGAACACCTCCCTCTCCCCACACCACCATGAGTGGTGCCAGCAAAAAACAGGTTAATGGTGAACAAGGAAACCATTACTGGCCTTTGTAAACCTCCCTGAGATCAGCATGCACAAAGCCAGCAGTTGAGTAGAAGGAAGGAAAAGCTCGGTCTCCTGAGTCCTCATCTGCTGTCCACTGTGTTGTCCAGGGAGGCTGGTTCTACAAAGCACAGCATGACATTTCAATGTATTTTCTGGATGTGGTATGTGAATTGCAAGGGATACAAAACTGTCCTACAGAAAGATGTATTTCTAGGTAACACTAAGGGGGAAAAGGAGGTCCCCATGAAAAAATATTTCCCTAGCAGTTTTTAGCTTTAAAGATATTAAATTACAATACAACTTCCCAAGAGTGTTCTTGCAAGTCATTTATACCAAAACACATAAAATTACAGTAAGTCTCCATTAGTACTGTGGCTACTTTTGTAATCAGATTTGAAGAATGTGCTCCATCAGTGGAAATATTTTGATTTAAGTTCATATTGAGGAGCAGTCTAAAAGTTATGCTCTAAATTACACTTTAAAATAAGTCCCATGATACATTCCTACAATATATATGGTATGCTGACTCTGTGTAATTAAATTCTTGTCTAAAGTTGTCATTAAATTGCAGTAAATATTGAAGGTAGCTTCATTTTAAAATAGATTTACTTCTTGATTTTAGCTGATAAATATTCTTGCATAGAAAATGAATTAAAATATTCATACATATATATAACAGGGCAGGACCGGTGGTTTCAGCTATTATGAGCAAGCAGACTGGCAGTGGCTTCTATCAGCAGTAAGGTAGCTGACCGATCACAACATGGAGAAAAGCACAGGGTAACACACAAAGCTTGTCAAGGAATGAAAGTCCCAGGCCCTCTCCCATCTTCTCTCTTCCTAGGTCAGAAATAACATCAAATTACTCATTAATTAGTGAACTGCAAGACTTTCTGTGAATAACAAAAATTAGGCAGGTTTGGAGGGTGTAATCTTTTCTTGTATGTTCTCAAGACATCATGGGTACAACACTACCATTAAATGAAAAGGATGGGAAGATTTCACTGAGTAGACTAGGGGAGAGAAGGGAAATTTTTTAGAGAGTCTAAAAAAAAACGTATTTTTCAGAAGTTGCATGAAACTGAGTGGGGTTATAGAAGAGAAAGTCTAAAAAAAATCCCTGTATCTGCAGAAGAGCTCAGGTGTGCATTCATTCTTATTAGTCCCTAGAGAATCCATGCTGGATTCTCATGCTATGAAACTTGACCAAAAGAGCTTCAATTGGAACTTGCATCTTTTAGAAACTCCATTAATTAGACTGTAGGAAACCAGGCATGATTACTTTCAGTGTTCACAAAACTACTTGTGTTTTTTCTGGAACACAGACAGGCAAATTGCTGAGATGACAAATATATTCGACATGTCTTCCAAGAATCTCTCTTGCCCTTTCATGAATGTTTGAATCTCTCCATTTCCCAAATGTATGCTTGTTTGACGTTTTTATAACTAACAGGTATTTTATGTAGTTTCGTTGGTGCCTCAAACTTTCTCAAGAAAATGAAAAAGGGTCTGTCTTTATCTGGTCTACACTGATTGACATTATCTTAAACCATCTTGAAATTTCTTTACATTCACCTCCATAACTCTTTCTACAGGCTGTCCTCCAACTTCTCTTCCTATCTCCATGGTTATCTATTTGAAAACTGTCACTTGGTCAGACTCTTTTTAATGTGTTATATTGTCAAGATTTGACACTAATGCAGTGTATTCAAACTTTTTTGATCTCCAGAAATTTTTCATCGGTGATGTTGAGCCTTTCAGAAGTACCGCATACATAGATTGCTGTATAGCATACATGAACTTGCTGTTCTCACTCACCCTGCACGTCTCCTTCAGAAGCAGTCCAAGTATTCCCCCCCACAGCCAGAGATTACAGATTGTACCGCTTTCACACATCAAGCTTGGGATCCTGAAATGTCAGGAGTGGATGACTTCTGCCTTAGAAAGTATTGGACTTAAAGATCTAACTAAAAGTAAATGTAAATTTGAAACTTAGTAGGTAGCTCCAGTCTCCCATAAAGGAGCAGGTGTCTGGTTGTTGTGGCAGCCTTAATAAGACATGATTCCTAATTAGATCTGCAGAGCACGCTTAATGACCACTTCAGACATTGAGGGATTACAGTTACCAAGAGATGGAGTGGAAAAAAGCCCTGAGTAGTTTCCAAAAAGCCTGTGTGAGATTTTGATGGCAGTGTCTTCTCTGAAGGGCCTAAGTCAGCCTTTGTGACCTGGGAGAAAATTGTAGAGAAAATGAGTCTGTGAGATTTCACCCCCAGTCCATAAACAAGCATAGCTTTCTTTTCTTTTCTTACTATTGGTTAGAAATCTGGCATTAAAAACAAACAGAAAATCTTCTGGGATCTTCTGATGTTTTATGTTGGAAATTTAGGTCTTTGCTAGTTTGACTGCCACTTCTGATGAGTGGCTTACATTGAAGTCACACAAGTCAGCATGCTGAAAATCAAGCAAGTGACATGGAAAACATAGTCATTCTATAAAATGATGTTTAATTTATTTATCGCTAACAGCTAGTTCAAGTTCAATAACAAAATAGTTATTAGGGTTAATGTCGTCTTCATTTACAGTATTAGAGTTTACAAAAATCATCTGGCCCTATCCAGATACAGTGTAGCCTATGAGAAGCAACCAGGAAGACAGGAGTTCAAATTTGTCATATTTCTAAACATGTCATTCAGGTTTTTGCCATAGAACACAAGAGCTAATTAAAAAAAAAAAAAAAAATTCCTTTGCAAGTCATTATTGGTGAAGGAAGTGTTAACTCCTCATTCATCTCATCAATTCATCTACTAAAATGTTTCCAAACTGTTATGCAAGCCTTAAAGAACACATTTTTCTTTCTCTCATTATGTCCATTTTTGTTGCCATTGAGGTTCAGCTTTCTGCAGGTCTCTGACACCCAAAGGTGCAGCTCAGTATCCAATGGGATGTTCAGAAACAACTGTTCATCAAGCTCTTTTTCATACCACTCTGAATCACTAATGTGACTCCCCATGAGTAACTTCCCCAGGTGCTTAAATAGCCTTCAACACCTGGCCCTACAGCCATGATCCTGCAAAACATGCTCAACACACACTCCGGTGAAGAAATCCCACCCTGCTCTCCCTTTCCCCCCCCCCCCCAATAAAAAAAAAAATTTCAAAACATAAAAAGTTCTTTCTTCTAATACAAT
>Ga0181612_104422_pt1 | contig 20137 bp, 17 predicted proteins | sample HoacroProtozoa21_FD_119630 | JGI IMG/M metagenome (GOLD analysis project Ga0181612, IMG submission 119630) | Hoatzin crop microbial communities from Cojedes, Venezuel. Combined Assembly of Gp0051906, Gp0051904, Gp0051908 | reverse complement strand
CTTTTCTCTTTTTTCTTTTCTCTTTTTTTCTTTTCTCTTTTTTTTCTTCTCTCTTTTCTTCTCTTTTTTTCTTTTTTTTTTCTTCTTCTCTCTTCTTTTTCTTCTTCTTTTTTTTTTTCTTCTTCTCGCTTTTTTTCTTTTTTTCTTTTCCTCTGGTAGTTGAAATATGCCCTTCAACATCCTGTACTGGTGTGTAATTTGGTGGATATCTTTGTAAAGGACCTTCCTCATTAGTTTAATGAATAGTCACAGTCTTGATGCAGAAGCTCTTGCTCCTGTTGTCTGGCCTGCGTATGCTTATATGTCCAGAGCAGCCCTTAAGACCTTTGCTTTGCTAAAACACATTTCTTTCATGCTGTTCTTCCAGCTTGGAAATTTTTTTTAACAACGTGCATCAGATTTGTAATGCCTAGCTTTCTTATTTTAGATCCGTCTTTGAGATCACACCGGACGATGTGCTATTCCTGGCTTCTCCTCTAACGTTTGACCCGTCTGCGGTTGAGTTGTTCATCGCCCTGACGAGCGGCGCCGCTATTGTTGTAGTACCAAACGCTGTTAAAATGATGCCCGTGGAGCTCTCTGCTGCTCTGTTTCGCCGTCACCACGTGACAGTGTTGCAGGTAGGCAGCACCTAAGAGAAGTGTCTTCAGTGTCTTGCTTCTCACCTTTGCTAATGTTCACTGCTTTTCCATCAGTCTGGACGCTAATGATAATAGAGCCAGAGCGTTCTTCCTCGAAACCATGCGGTCCTTTTTCGCTGTAGACTGTTAGCTGTTTAGAAAATTACCATTTGGTCGAAGCCTTAAGCATTTTGTGACAGAAAACAATGAACCAACATTCATATTAAGAAACCATGAGTTCTTAGGAATTAATTAAAATTATTCTGTTGATCAAGCAGTTCTCAAGAATCTGGTAGTGAAGTAACCTGTTATAGGCCTTTTTAGCACATTTTAATAGGCTTGATCTTAGAGCCTTTCCTCATAAACAGCGTTTAAGTTTTAATGGTGATCTCTGTGCTAAGAACACAACAACTAAACCGGTGCCATTTACAGGGTGATAAGATGTTTGTCGTTTTTACAGTAGTGAGACCAAAAGAAGAATTGATTCCACAGCAACACTTCTGTTTTCAGGCCAGCTGCGTATATGAGGCTTTGTGTGCCCCTTGTTTCTTTCAATAGATCATCTCCTATATGATCTCAATTTTAATAGTTTTAAAGTTCATTTTTGGACATTTTACTTAAAGTTATGAGCATCTTAAAGTTCATTTTTGGACATTTTACTTAAAGTTATGAGCATCCAGCATGGCTGCATAAGCCTAGCCCTTGCCTTGTACTGTAATGAGGTATTTTGTAAAACTATTGATTGAGAGTAGAAACTTAAATCGGGGTGTGGGGCAAAGAGTCGTTAGAAATGGATCTCACTTGTAACTGACTTTGAACAAAATGGGTATGGTCTGATTAGTCTATTAATTGTGATAAATCAACTCCCAAGCCTTGCTTTGTCATTAATGTAATTCTGAATTATTTGTGCTCATAGAAATGCTGAAGTTTTCTTTTCTTTTGGAGGAATGACGGAAGTTGAGATTGTAGGGTAAAAATTTAAGATTAGTGAGTAGTTAGCTGAAGATTCCACAGCAGAAAAATGCACTAATTACAAATATTTTGTAACTTTATTCTCTGCTCTTACTTTTATTTATTATGATTGCCATAGATCTCAATGGTGTAGGTTTTCCCATCATATTCCAGTTTCTTGATCAGTTTAGCTCACTTGCTTTTAGAGAAAAATTCTGAGATACTTATCTCTATTAGTAAGATTTTTTAAGTATGTTTTTTTAAGACTTTTAAAGATTTTTTTAAAGCATGTTAAGTGCTAATAGAGAAAGGCGAAATATGGTAAATGAAGGTATTTGAGATGTCTCTAAAAAAAGTTTGATTTTGTGATTTTTTTGATCATTGTCTTAATCAGTGAAGGAAGGACTTATTAGCTGAATTAAAGACAAAATTTCTCCTTATAGCTTAACTGATGATGAATGGTTTTATTCTGTTTCTTAAATTATAGCAAGATATTACCTTCCCCTCTTCACTCGCTGAAGCAGACTTGAGAAATCTGAAAAATTATTATAAGGGAAGGGACGAGTATTTTTCCGCCCCTTTTTTCTTCACTATAATTCACTGAAGTTAAAATGATCCATTGAAAAGTGATGGTTGTCCTCTATTACTAGAAGAAAGTAACCTGCTAAGAAATAATTCCATTAATTTTCAAGTCCTCTTACTAGAAAAAAGTAGACAAGAATGAGAGTGAAGTGTGTCTGTTAAAATGATTTGCTGTTTTTCCCTTCAGTGAAAGGGCTCTACATCACCAATAGTTTTACAGAAGAAGTTCTATTTCAGGAAGCTGTTTTATTCCTTTCTTTTTTATCCCTGTTATTTTTCCTGTGCTCATTTTAGAGCATGATGTGAAAGCTTGCAGAAAAACGTATCTTTGTAAACTGTTATATTTACGGAAATCAGGAACAACCCAGAATCTGGCATCCTAGGAGTTTTTAGTGTTATGGAAAGAAAGATCTTTAAATGTTTTATATGCAGATTAACCAGATGTATAGGTTGTATTTTAGCTGTAACCTGCTGGAATGAAGGGAAGAAAACCTCGAATAGTAACATCAAGAGAATACTGTGTTTGCTGCTTTGTGTTTCGAAGTAATTAACATAGAACTAGTGTGCACACACTTTAGATGATAGCTGAGATACAGCATGGAACCCATAACACATCTAAGTAAAGAGGAAACTCTGCAGAAGAGCATAAGTTGGTGGTGATAGTACTCATTAAAGGCTTCATGTAAGAAACAAAATCTCTCAAAACACCAACATGATCTATACTTGGATCTGGTGGTTGATGCCATCTCCTATACGTAGATGATTGTTAACTACATCCACATACAGTTGTGCAGTGGATATAAGGCAGGAAGAGGTGTACAGATACACTGGAAAAAATATAACAAGGCTTTCTCTCTTTTTTTTTTTTACATATGTATCATTCAGGCAACACCAACACTTCTCAGGAGGTTTGGAGTTCACATTATTAAATCAGCTGTGTTGTCTGCAAACACTTCACTTCGTGTCTTAGCCCTCGGTGGTGAAGCGTTTCCCGTACTGAATCTCTTGAAAAGTTGGAAGCACGAGGAGAACAAAACGAATATTTTTAATCTGTATGGTATTACTGAAGTGTCAAGCTGGGCTACTTGCTACAAGATTCCTGAAGAGGTTTTTAGCGCTGACTTTAGGTAGGAAAATTCACTGTTTTTGTGGCTTGGCATGTGAATGATGAAAATCACTGGAAATAGAACTTCAGTCTCCTGTTTCCAGGGCTACTGAGTCCTTGTGAGTGTTTATGCTGGTAGAAGTTACATTTCGTTTTTATGTAGAAATAGACTACCCATTCTCTGTTGCTCTGCAGCCCCCTCAAGTAAAAGTTGTTGACGAGTGATTCTGGAATGACAGAACTGCAGTCTAAAATTCTGTGTACTTGTAGACCTGTGAAGTTCCACGTAATGTGTCGTGATGGTCTCTGTTTTATTCATCTCTGTCTCTAGACCTCTTCCTCGTTGCAGCCCATGATTCCACGTGCTGAACCTGGGCTGGCCTAGTCCAGGGCGTGCTGTCTCTGAACGTGTGGCAATGTTGAATCAGTGCTGAGCTTGTGCAGGCAAATGGCTCGATTTGCTAATAACTTCAGTTAGCCACAGCCTTGCTGATCATGAGGCTTTTCCAGTGAGAGCTTGCGTGTTCAAAGTGGAGAAACCTAACACAGCTCTCAGTGAGGGTAGAGAAATGGGGCTCTAACTCTTAATCATACCCTCGGAGCGAAGACATAGCTTAGCTCTATCAAATTCAGAATGCTACTTCTGAGATTTACTGATTTTGAGCAAAAATGCTCAATTACTTTCAAATGTAATCAGTAGACAGACGTGTGTTTGTTACTGCTACCATGCTTTTGCCTACAGTTTTTAAAACTCCACAAATAATCCATAAAGTACTGGTTTTTTTCTAATATTGGATAATCTACTATTCAGTGTATGATCCCACTGATACTGCTTGACCAGTAATGGATGACAGAAATTTGTCCAAAGTGCCTTACCCAAGGTCTCACACTGATTTTACCTGACCTTCCAGAAGTACTTTCTTCTCATCATTTAACACTGCCATTTTCACTCAGTTACTGACTTTTTGTGTTTATTATATTTTATAAAGAGAGTTGCAGGAGTGTCGAGGTCATGAAAGGTAGTTCCAGTTAGCTCAGTGTTTCATTTTCTCTGGTGTAATTATTACCTGGTGTGATAATTGTACATGTGACTTGAGTTAGGCGTGATATGGGATGTTTTGGACAAATGATGAGATACGTTAACCTGGTAGTTAAACCCTTAAGGGCTGAAAATGGTGGATGGTCATAAAGTGTTATTAAATTGTCATGCAAAACTCGTTTTCATTCAGGTTTCTCTGAGTTCAAACATTACCTTCTCCTCGGTGAAACTTTTTTTTCTACTCAGTTTCTGTGCTCCAGAGCTAATATGTTGTTCTGCAGTCCTAACTGATGCGCGGTTAGCGTGATGGAAGTTTTTATAATCTCTGCCTGTTGTCAAGCTTGAACTAGTTAGAACAGGGCAAGAATTAATTAGAAAGCAGTTGCATGTGTTCAAATAGGTTGACTTGATGGAAGCTTCAACCTGAGGGATTTAAAAACGGCTGAAACTCTTGGCGTAGTCTCAGGGTATTTCAGGGTCTGTTCAAGCCTTATTTTTCTATCGTTCTGTGGTTTTTGGTATATAATAATGAAACCCACGCACGCTTATGAAGTTTTTGATTTTGAACAAATTGAGATGTTTTTAAAGAAGAAACATTTGTAGGAAGAAGCCCCAAGCATCTACTTTTGCTCTAATACCAACCCTTTGAAGGACTGTATGCGAACTCATTTCTGGAACAGTTGTTTTGTGTTCAGAAGGGAAAGATTTCTACTTGTTCTCTCTTTGATATGTTTAGAACTGATTTCCCTATTCCTTTGGGATCGCCGCTCCTTGGAACAAGAGTTGAGGTCAGAGATACCAATGGTTCTGCAGTTCTAGAAGGCGAGGGACAGATATTTGTAGGTTGGTTTATATTTCTTATTCTTCTAAGATACTTTTCTTAATTGATTGAGCTTTAATAATACATTGATTCTTTTACTTGGTGTCTGCCTCTCGTATACAGGCTAATACATATTTTAAGTTCCCTTTGGGCTGGGACCTTTCTGACGGTATTTTAGGTTGTTGGAAGGATGAACAGAAAATTACCATAATTTTATCTGTGGACTGTGCTTTCATTATATTGACTTTTTTCCCTGCTTATATTTTGATAGTCTCAGTTGACATAATTTCTGTGTATTAACTGAATTAACTGCATAGCCCAGTTTGTACATTGTAGAAGTTTAGACAATGATAATAATCTTTAGTACTTCTTTATAATGCTTGTTAGAGTTTAGGAGAATTTAATCAAATACTCTTCATAATTTTCATTTGCAGTTAGCAGTTTGATATGTGTGACCACAATCTTTTCTTCTGTAGGTGGTGATGAGCGAATCTGCTTTCTTGATGATGAAATAACGGTACCCCTGGGCACAATGAGAGCAACAGGGGATTTTGTAAGAGTGCAGAATGCAAAATTGTTCTTCTTGGGTCGGAAAGACAATCAGATTAAACGTCACGGCAAACGTTTTAATATTGAATGTTTGCAGCAGGTAATATATAGTTACACGTTATATAAAAGAGCAGGGATAAGGAACATATATCATTGTCATCAGAAATGGGTGTTGACTCATCTTCAAGTGACTTTTAGGAGTCATAAGGAAACTGAGAGCATGTATTGTCAAAAATCTGGCCACATAATTTAGGGAGGAGTTGGGTTCTGAGTTCTTGGAAATCCGTTTTATTGTATGGTTTCTTCCATCAGAATTGAGGGCTGTATAAACACCTGAAAAATACTGAGTGCTGCACTGCAATGCTTGTGTAGTGATTGTTCTACAAGAACGAATGTCAGACTCATGGATTATCTCTCATTCATGGCATTTGGGCAAATAATACCTATATTTCTGAGTTCATTTTTACGTGAAGAAGTACAAACTTTAGCTACAAGAGAAGGTATTTCATAGGATGTTATGTAGGAATGTGAGACAAACAAATGTTAAATGTGTACTTTTCAAAATTACTGGTTTTACTCCTTTTTAATTCTTATTGATGAACTGCATTTCAAAGCAAGACTAATATTTTTTAATTACAGGCTGCTGAAGATCTTTGTCAGGTAGAAGCTTGTGCAGTGACATGGTATCAGCAGGAGAAACTTATCCTCTTTGTTGTACCCAAAGATGCTTTAGAAAAGAGAGAAACTCTTGAAGAACTCCAGAAACGTCTACCAGCTCATGCAGTTCCTGATGAGCTTGTGCTGATTAAAGCTTTGCCTTTAACATCACACGGTAAATGAATATATTAAGTACCCTTGTCACTTATTTTGATGGTCTCTATTACTTTTTTTAATCTTAATTGACCAAAATCTGTTACCCGATTCGTACTTTTTAAATACATAGATTAGATAGCTTACTCCTAGTAGGCAATGATGACCACGTACTGTGTTTTCTTGACAATGTTTCATTCAAGAGTCAAATCAATTTAGTATAATCAATTTGGTATTAACACTGCACATTTATTTTCTCAGTCATTCCTGTTGCAGTCTGCAACAGAACCCTGACTCCAGCTGGGGAAAGGTCAGGCCCTGGAGGTGGGATTGTGTGGGAGGCTAGGGTAGATTTTCAAAAACCGTATTGGGTTCTCCAAAGTGTAGTTGATTGACTGGGTAAAAAAAAATACAGGTGCAGTTGAGTATGAATAAGGAAGTGTGTGCAAAAATAGAGTGACTATTTGGGCAGTGCAGTTTTTGGAAGTGTAAATGCTAAAAGAGCGATGAAAAAAATCGTACTTTATTTTCTACAAAGGCAAAGTTGATATATCTGAACTGAACAAGATTTACCAGAACCATCTAAACTCCAGAAGGCGTGACAGTAAGCTGAGTGGCGCAGAGGAATTGTGGGAAAGATTGCAGTATTTATGGAAGGTAGTATTTTCGGCTGCCTTTTTATCTTTGCAAGTGGATCATTATACATGTGTCAGGAATTAAACAGTTTTAAGAAGTATGACTAATGCAACCAGAACGTTCTAGCTGCCTATAGATTTAAGCAGTACAGCTCTTTCTGCTCAGTTAATACTTAAATGTAGTTGCTCTGCAGTGGCCAAGAGGGAGTCGTTTGTATTTCTCTGCCGGATAAAACTGCAGGCTATGAGGTACAAGCAGTTAGCATAGGAAGGAGGGAACCTGTCAGCAGCTTTTTGAATACTGCTTCACATGCCAAAGGAGGTATCCCTAAGGGAGACAAGAAACTGAGACGTGGAAATTTTGTACAAAATAGCTACTGTGTTAGTAAAGTTTCTTATTTCATAAGATAATTATGAAGTGAAGAGTCTTTTTTAAAATAGATGGCACAGTTGCGTAATTGTCTTTTGGACTCTCTGTTTGTCTTGTTTCTAAATTTCTGTGCTAAAGACTTGTTTTTCAAGGTACTGAAATATGACGCCAAACCGTATTGCTCCTTTTTTCAAAGATAGACTTGACAAGTTTCACCTGAAAGTGGAATTTGTTGTGGCTAGGACTTGAACAAGTAAATGTAGTGAAATTAGTAACCCAGTTTGCCTGTGCTGATATTTACCATATTAGTGGCTACAGAAATGATAACTCAAAGGGGTGGGTTGTGCCCTAGACCCATTATGGACAGAAGCCTTCCAAAACCTGAGGATCTGGACTTCACACCCGGACTTAACAAGCAGGGAGTGCAGTGAGAAGAGACATAGTAATTGCTGCTTGCTGTAGTAACATTGCCGAATCCAAAATCCTGCATGAATTGGAAGGAGTTATAGCTTCAAAAGTAGGTAGAGAAGTAGGTTACGTAAATAATTCAGAAGAAAAAGATAGCAGGTTATGTAAGTTTTATTAATAGAGTAAAGCACCTGAACCAGTTTTATCAAAAGGATTCGGTGTTTTATCTGCGAAGCTGTCATTGATAAATGGTTATCGAGATTGAAAACGGCCAAGGAAAATGCAGCACGGGTTGCTTTCATTCCTTAAACTGCAGGAGTGGAACTGAACAAAACATTTTGTAGTACAGAATTAGTATCTCCCTGTTTCCCGGTTCATCCCCAGCTCTTGTTCCATCACTGCCTCTGATGGCACTAACATGTTTTGTGGGGTATTTTGCAGAGTAGTGAGTTTCCTCAGTAGTTGTTTTTAAGTGGGATTTCTGGGTATTCAGGTGTATTTAACCTGACGAGTTTTTGTGTAACACCCATGGACTGTTACCTCTTTCCTTCTTCTTTTCTCTAGTCTGTTCTGGGTCTCCGAGGTGATTCCACCAGGATTTCTAAAGATGCGGTATTTCTGTACAGCGGTGGAGACTCCTTAAAGGCTCTGCGATTTTATGATGAAATTGAGATGCTCGTAGGCAAAGCTGTGCCTGGACTCCTGGAAGTTATTCTCAGCCGCTCGATTGAGGAGGTTTATAGGCATATTCTTAAAATTCTGTTTCCAGATGACGACCAATTAATGAATTATGACAATGTTGTGAAAAGAAAATTAAGTGGAAACAATGGAGAGGAATTGCATGGAAAATACATTAAGCTGAAACCTGAAACAGGTCTTGAGGCTGCAGCAGGGTTGATTTCATTTATGGCACTAAGCAGGGGAAATCATGTTTTTTCTACGAATTTCACCGAGTCTTTTATGCAACGCACTGATACAGTACAGGCAGCAGTGGAACTGCTACAGCAACCGTCCTTTCTGCATTTAATGACTCCGAGTATAGTGCAAAGCCACGTGCAAGGGTATGAAATGGAGAACGGAATTCTAACAGCTACGAACAAGGCAGGTAAAGCTGACAGCTCTGCACAGCAAACCCCTGCAGAAGGCAGTGACCTAACAACGGCAGAATTGGCATTATGCGTAAGATGGATGTCAAATACAAGAAAATGTGTTGACGCCTCACCACTGGTTGTAGTACCATCGAAAGAAGAAGTATCTGCATCTGTATATATCGGCTCTCACTCTCACGCAATGCAGGCGATTGATCTCGATTTGGGAGAAATAAAATGGGAGAAGAACCTTGGAGATCGTATTGAATCTTCTGCCTGCGTATCCAAGTGTGGGAATTTCATTGTTGTTGGTATGTCTTTTGTTTTAGCCTTCATTTTAAATTATTTTTTCTGTTGAATACAAGATGAATCACAAAGAATCTGATTTCTTACCTCTGAATGGCCTCCATCTACACTTCTCCAGAACCTTCCATATCTGCTTCAGAACTGAATTATTGTAAAATAGAGACAGAAAGAAGAAGTAAGTTAAATTTCATGATAACCAGTGATGGAGCTTATCTAACATTAACACTTGTGAGTTGTTAAATGCCGATTTGTTAAGAAGTCCTTATTAAGGAATAGTCAATGGGTATGGTTTCTTTAGAGTGGTTGATTAAGGTGTGACCTTTAAACTTTTTTTTTTTGAAGTATGGTAAGGTGATACAGTCTTAAAATGTCTTTAAAGATTGATAGAGGTAGAAATTAGTACATGATGCCTCAGATTATTTTTCACGGTGTTTAATTATCTCCTTTGACTCTTCTTTGGAAATGTAAAGGACATGTTTGGGTAGTTTTTTGTTTTGTCTTATCTGTTGTCAATGGAGTTGCCATTATTCATCCTAGTGTTATCGTTTAGCTAATACATATATATATCACTGGCTAGCACGGGTGTCCAGGTGGTGAGGTTTTTTTATGCAAAGCTAATGTTACCATCGGTTTGTTAGTATCTTGATTGCTATTTACTCTGATAACAAAATTGAATGTTTCATTAAAACTGAAGGTTTTTCTAGAACTACGGTTCAGTTTTCATTAGAAAACATACAGACTTTATTCTTTCAACATCTTTCTTTTCAGAAAGGAAAATTAGGGAAAGAGGTAATCAAAAAATGTTCTTATTCTCCCTTTTCAGCAACTCTCCATGTCTTCTAGTATTATTATTGTAAAATTTGATAGAAGGGCAGTGAAATAAGTATATTTTAAATGTAACCTGGAAAGAACAGACAGAACAATCAACTTTCCATGTATGAATGATCAGCAAAGACTTTGAGCTAAAAGAAGAGTAGGAGCTTCGGAAAATGTTTTGAAATTCTACCTCGTGAGTCATCTTATTTCTTTCCAGCAGTGACACAGCTAGCAGCATAAATCACACTGTAAATACAAATACTCGTTATCCTTTTTTCCCTGCTTTTGTTTTATTTCACACAGGTTGTTATGATGGCTTAGTGTACGTGCTTCAAAGCAGTGATGGAGAAACACACTGGACTTTTGTCACGGAGGATACTGTGAAAAGCTCTGCAGTTGTAGACCCTTCCAGTGGACTTGTCTACGTAGGATCTCATGACCAACATGTGTATGCTTTGGATATTTATGTAAGAACACTGACCAACTTCTATGTATAGAAGAATAAATATCCAACTTAGACCCTATTTAATACACCAGATGAAGCTCCGCTGGTGGTAGCGTTCTCAGGAGACCACAGTTACACTTTTGAAACAGTTAGACCTGCTTGAAGTGGGGGTTAGGAATATGTGGTAGTAAGTAGTTTCAGCAGTGTTCTCAGCTGTGGTTCTCGTGCTAATAGTCCTGGTTGAAACCAGACCTTAAGTTTCTTAGTCATTAAATTCTCTGTGGCTGTGTTTCTGAATAGGATGCCCAGCTAGAAATAAAACTATGGCTTAGTGGTGGAGAGAGAATCTTACATTCTAAAAGAGTAGATGAAGGGAGATGGAAGGCAAGAGGGGCAGATACTGCCTCATCATTAGCTGAATTTCTTTTATTTGCAGGAAGAGAAAGTGGCCAAAGGCGTATGTGTTGCTAGAATATTATGTAGATTTTATCTTCACTTCTTAACTAGTGTTTGCTGAGTAAATGCACTGTTTGATAAGCTTTGATATTTGAAGGTCTTTATAAACATGATAAGCTTTAACTCATCATGTTAATAAAATAAAAAATAAAATTTTTTATTTGTCTTTTTTCTTGTGATTGCAGAAAAAGGAATGTGTATGGAGGTTACATTGTGAAGGTGGAGCTGTGTTTTCATCTCCTTGTCTAAGTTCTTTTCCACATCACCTTTATGTTGCTACCCTAGGAGGACTGTTATTGGCTGTAAACCCAGTATGTACCTTTGCTTACTTGTCTTTGATCCCAATCTTAAATCTGAATGAAACCAAGAAGTAATTTCTGAAGTTAAGATCACTTTCCTGATGAAAGGAACTAGATGATCATGTGTTACCATAAGATATTTTTCACCTGAGGGCCTTATTATTATACAAAGGTTACCATAATAATTCCTGTATTTCAGAAAGCTATTGGGTGATGAAGAGAACTGAAGTGACCTGTGTGAATTTATATGCTGACTGTAGGGCAAAGCTGGAATTGATGTCTTCTCATTCCCATATACTGCCTTATCAGTTTAACTAGTGAATGAGAGCATATGTGTAGATTTTTTCCCCCCTCCTCCCTCCCTTTGACAGAAGGATTTGGCAAAAAAATGTACAGAACTTACTGAAATCAGAACAGAATAGAGAAAGAAGCCCTTTCATTCCTCATACTGTTTCCTCCCCGTAGTCATTTAAAGAGCTGTTCCCCTTAATCTTGGACTGCTGTTCTGTTCTCTGCACTGGGGAAATGGCATTCTTGATAGACGTGGAGCAATTTCATGGTTTTCTGAGGCATTGTTGGCTTACAGCTGGTCCTGCCTGATGGAAGGAACAGTCACTTGGAGCAGCTGTTCATGTTTTTCCACTCATACAACCCACGGCATCAGTCCTAACCATCTTTACCTCCCACCCACTACAAATTTCCTCAGGAATACCAGCCTAGTGTTAGAAGACCATTATATGGTTTTGCAGCTCTAGTGGGCTGTGGTTAAGAAAAAAACATGTATGGGTTTCTTTTTTCCCATAATCCCAAGAAACAGGTAGTTGAAAAACCCAGCTGTAACTCCCAAGTAATTATCTATAAAAATAGGAATGTGCAGGCTAAGTTAGGAGCTTATTGTGACAATCATAGATTGTGGGTTGCAGTATTTGTAGTTTATGACAAAATCGGTATGACTTGCTTTCAAGATATCCTCTCCTTCGCTGGTCTTCATCACATGCTGAGGAGCTGGGAACAGAATAAAAAATGAATCTCTCATTTATTAAAACTACTACTACTGCTGCTACACTAGTATCATTATTATTTTGCCTAGGGGAGGAAACAGGGGTACTGAGTATCCCAGGGAAAACGCTATGCATTTTGTTGGAATAAGGTTTGAAGAGTAGTTTTACCTTTGGTATGTGTTCTGGGATGGAGAAGCCTGCTTTTCTTGCTTTTTGGGTTTTGTTGGAGGGGGGTGGTGTGTTTGTTTTTATTTTTTTTCCACTTCTTAAGGGCTGGGTCAAGCTATGAAGGAAGGGTTGTTTTGTGCAGCTTTTTACAGTTGTGTTAAGCATCAGATATTCCACGCTGCCATTTACAGATGACGGGGAGTAAGATTTGGAAAAGCTTCCTGGGAAAACCACTCTTCTCCTCTCCTCACTGCAATGAGAAGTACGTTTGCGTTGGGTGTGTGAATGGAAACTTGTATTGTTACACTCATTCTGGAGAAAAGGTAAAAGTGGTGGGGTTGGGCTTTTTATGTTCATCACAGTAATAATAAGATGCTTTATTAATACTGTTTTCTGAGGTTTAATGATTAACATGTACTGTTTTGCGAACCAAAGAGAAGTGTCTATTTATTGTTACCGAGAGGAGAAAGGAGAAAGTAGAAAAACTGTGTGTCTGGGATAGTCCATGCAATTCATGGCAAAACCACAAATAAACTGTAAACTCTGCTTGATATAGTAACAGAATTTCTAGTTCAGAGCGTACACCCAAAGTAAATGGTCAAGACTACTGCAAGCAAAGAAATGGTGTGGCTATTCCTGATGTGAAAACAACGGACGCTGTTCCTTTTGTTTGCCTGAGATGCAGTATACATGGCAATTCCTAGGCATTTTCTGATTATAAAATACACGTTAGCCCATACCCTGCTCTCTGTCTGCCTGCAGTGGTGTTGCAGAACTGATAATCTCTTGAGGAGGGATCTGCACCTCATTAGCATGAGCAGAGGAAATCTGTATTACAAAAGGAATATTTGCCTTTTTGGAGAAGAACAGCATGTTAACAGAATTCTCAAATTTCGTTACTAATTGTGGTACAACAGCCCAAGAATATTCTTTTCCCAAGTTGGCCATCTCTACATGGGCCTCACAGAAAGTAGTAACTCTTGCGCATCTATTTTATGAGTCTTTTGTCACTTACTCTGTGTGTAAAACTTAACTTGTAATTTGACAAGTATTTACCAGCCCTCACTGAAATCTAGTATGCTCTTGAAATAATATTCTCTCCTGCCAACGACTAGTCTATTAGAAAATTACGGTTGCTGTCAAAGTGATAATGTGAACAACCTTTAATAATGGGTGGTTATGTTCTTTCTGCAGGTTTGGCAGTTTTCCACTGGTGGACCGGTGTTTTCATCTCCGTGCATCTCAAGTGTAACTAAGCAAGAAATATTTTTTGGCTCCCATGATTGCTTTATCTACTGTTGTAACATGGAGGGTAATTTACTGTGGAAATTTGAAGCTACTTCAAGTGTGTATGGGACACCATTCGTTTTCCAAAGCGACGACTTAAAGAACAAAATTCTTTTGGCGGCAGTATCTACAGATGGCAAAGTGTGGCTCCTGAATGCCAAGAGTGGAACAGCAGAAGGAGCAGACAAGCTTCCAGGAGAGGTCTTCTCTTCCCCTGTAGTATGTGGAACAAAGCTTGTTGTTGGCTGTAGAAATGATTATGTTTATTGCCTGGATTTGTATATAACAGGAAAAAAAGAACAGCTGTGATGTTAGGCTGTTTCCTTTTTATTGTTTACATTTTTAAATTAATTAAGAACTCATGGGTGCTCTCTACCTCTCTGCCTATTTTATTGTAGGCAAGACGTGCTCTTTGCAGATTTCTTGGGTAGCATTTTGCACCAAGCAAAAAGAAGTGTCCAGAGTCGGTAAAGTGATGCTTGTTGACCTGCAGTACTGGTTGAAGGGGAATGGCTGCTCAGCACCCAGCCAGAAGTTCCACTGTCCCTCCCTCATTTCCCAGCTGGAATCCGTGAAAGAACGCGTTTCAGGTGGTTTGGGTTGGAATGTTGGGCCTTGACCTGCGTAGCAAGAAAATGAGTCAGTAGTTCGGCTTCAGACACTTGCAGGGTTGGGAGAAACTGTGGTAAGGTGCCTTACTCCGCAGCTTAGGATGGCATGTGTGTCTCCTTGAGGGAGGAATGTGGTCCCCTCGCTGAGTCCAGCCGAGCCTGTGCCCCCGAGGTTCTGTCCCTGCCTGTGCCTGGGTCTCCAGGCAGCAGACTGGTGTTTGTCCAGTCCGACGAGCTTCCTGTGCCGTGGCAAGGTAACCCAAGGCCGTTTTTGAATCTGACTTTCACCTTGATATCTGAAGACGTAGTCCACGTTGCATATACCTGGTAGTGGTGACCTGTTTACTATAGTTTGTATAAACTGCATAGTTCATGTTTTGGGAGCCTCGGCCCTCCTTGGCTTCAGTTCAGTCAAGCATGTACTTAAGCTCTGTTGAAGTCAGTGGAAGTTACTTCTTGTGTCCTAAAGTGGAGAGTACACTTACGTGTGGATATTTATTAAATTTCAATGACAGGTACGGTGTGAGCTCCAAGATGAAGTGTGTGCTGCTCAAATCAACCATTGTCAAATCATTTTTTTAAGAGATGTGAATGAATGCTCTCTGCAGTGTCTTTACTATTAATAAAGGGTTGTGTAAATTGGTTTTGGTTGTCTTTAACGCCTTCAAAGGAATGACCAGTGGTCTTACTAACGTGAGTCAGGTATTTGCAGTGACAGAAGTACCTGAGAGCATCTTCCTGATTCTGAGTATTCAAAAAGAACTATAGCAGAAACTATTATCTCACTCTCTCTGGTGAGCCATCTGCTTTGAATTCTACCATCTTGAGTTAAAAAGTAAAGTAGAAGTTGCACTGGCTGTGTTGCTTCATCATGTCTGGTTCCCCCATTTTATCCTTAGCAGAAATGCATAGGCAAGACACTTGTAGCACTGGAAAAGGTTCTATTTAACCAGCAAACCTGAACTACACGATTAGCAAAAGGAGACACAGAATACGTACATCGTTGATTAGATAATTTTGACTGGATTATAGTTTAATAAGAATTAAAATGACATTAGTATAATAAACAATTGCACTTTAAAACATTTGAAAAAATTAAAAAAGTACACAACAAATACCCCACAATTATACATCTTACAGTTTTTATACATTACTATATGAACATAGAGGTTAATCATATATAACCTGGTCAGAAGAAATGGTCTTTTGTGTGTAGAAGTTACAAAAAATTGAGACAATATACTACATAGTGGTTTGTTCGGTTCTTAAAAGGTTTTTGCTGTTTTAAACTCGGTAGTAATGTTTTGGTTTTATTTTTACAGATTTCCAACACTTTATCAGAAATGGTTGCAACAAAGCTAAAGCAAAGTAACACTTCACTTCATTGGTATTTAGTGCAAATTTCTGTTAATGTCACATGAAATGTCACTGTCAAACATGTACACTTTAGAAATGTTTCCATCAAGTACTGTACATAATACAGTTTCCATTATTACACTAGATACCTTTATGGTTGGAAAAAACCTCTGCTCCGAAGCTTTAGATCAAGACCGTCCTTAATGAAAGCTCTGTTCGATGTGCTAGAAGTGTGTTGTATTGGAAAATTGCATCCTTGTGTCATGCACAATAGCACCTGATTTTGCTATGCTTTTCAGAATACCACTATCTTGAATACTTTAATCCTGATTTACGTCACCTTCTCCGTTTTTCTGCCTGGCTCCTTCTCCCCAGAAACAGTCATAAAGATGTATTTCAGGCAGTTTAGTCCTTGTAGTTACAAATATATACTGCAGGCTTATAAACTCATAAAAAGTGTAAATTTAACTTAAGATGCACTAATTCGTGGTGCTAGCAGAGCAAAAATAATTATGGGCCCGATTCTTTCTGCAGATAAGCTTGTGGAGATTTGACTTTGAAGGCGTGAAGTCTGTTTTTTTTCCCAAGCATGTGAGTGCAGCATTGCCCCCCCCCATCTCTGTATAAAACATTTCAAATACTTCTATTGGTGGTAAAAAGTTACTGGCTTTAAACATGAAACTGAGCAAAACTGGTGGCTGAAGAGACCCAAGAAACCCCACCTTGCTGCTGCACACCTGCTCAATCCAACCCGTCCATTGCGTTTGTGCTCTTGTAACCACGATGCTGGACCGTTGTTTTCTGTTTGGTGGGAAACGGCGTGTCCAGTGATGACTTTTGCTGCCAAGCCCTTTTTGGTTCTTGGAACGGGAGGATACGGCAGGTTTTGTTCCGTTTTCTGCATAATTTAAAGCGCTGCTACTCATGCTGCGCACAGCAGTTTGGCTAAAGTACTTCCATGAAACACACGTGGTATCATCCTATAATGATGCCGTTTCTTCTCATGGAAATGTCTCGCTTTAGGATGTTGTAGGCTTAAAGGTTCCTTGGAGCCTTATGGTTAGAAGGAGGAGTTTGTTAAAGACTTCCTTGTAACATAAACTCGGGTGTGTTATAGATTTATTTACTAGGGTGACTTTCTCAAGCGTAGGCCTAGCTATTTCTGTGGGATGTTGAGGATAGTAAAATTTTTATTACATGATGGACTTTGTCCTTCTTTGTAAGAGGGAGGGGGCGAACATTTGCATTTTAATTACAAGAAGTAATAAAGTGTTCAATTGCCACAGCAGATACCTGAGATGGGGTAAGTAAACTTCTTCCAGAAGCGTTCTGGCTGCGTTGGTCAAAGTGCGGGCGGTTATCTGGACTGCCTGAAGGCGCACGTGGAGTAAAAGCGGGAAGAACGCAGAGCTAAAACTCCCGAGACTGTCACTGACGCAGCTTCCAGGTCTCAGTTAACTTCAGCTCTGCAAGTCTTACTCCTTACTGAGACAAATCCTGCAGCTACGTGAGCACGGGAGTCGTCTGACTTCTTTTAATTCCAGTCAATTGATTTAAAGTTGTTACCTGCAGTCACTGTCTCCATGCATCTTAAATGTGGCCAAGCACGGACAGTGATGCGCTTAAATGGCGAGAAGAAGCGCTGACTCCCTGACTTCTTTCTGAAAACTTCCTGATTTTTGTTTATATAATGGGGTTTTCGTTAAGCAGGAGGAATTGTTTTCTTCCTAGAAGTGAGGGAATTAGACGCAGTGTTTGCATCCTGTGATGAAAAGAATTGCATCAGCATTTGGATGGTGCCGTCTTTCTACTTATCATTTACAGGTAGAATGGTGTCTCCCGAAGTTCTCTGTCAGGGAAGAAGCTTTCAAACAGCAGGTAGAACTGACAGTTCATACAGTTTAACACTTAAATTTCGGAGCAAGAGAAGGGAACATGCATCTTGCCTTAATTTTCAACAATGGAGCATTGAAAAAAAAAATTCTGAGATCTCCACTGAAGTGCAGAGATCCAAAATTCCAGAACCGAATACCCACAGAGTTTAAAGAGCTTCTGAGCTGAAGTTCTGGCCCTTAGTATGATGCTCACTAAAATTTACATCCATCATCTGAGCATTCTTCGATTTTTGAGAGAGTCTGGCTCTGAAATTTTTGCCGTGAACTCCTTTAGCTGTTTGTCAAAGCAATGGAATAGATGACTTGAGTAGCGTTATACAGTGAGCTAGAGCAAAATGGTGATCAGTTCAGTTTTCAGTCCTTCAATACATGCATTCTCAGTTTTGTCATGTGTAAAAAGCTGAATAAATAAAAAGAAAGCAATTAATAGCAGTAGAGAGAATAATTTTACAGTTTACTTTATGATCTGTGGACAGTCACTCCAGGCTTTTGCTTTCCTCTTGGCTAAGGCAAGCCAGGCTGGTTCTGTGGACACGGGGTTAGCATCAGGCGTGGAGAACCTCTTGGCCACCTCCTTTGCCAGGGGGGTTGACGGAACAGAATCTGAAATTTCCACTGGTTTTGATGGGGTGGGGAAGGGAAGAGAAAAAAAGCATTAGTTGAACCCTGTACTTTTTTCCAAGATTCTAGAGATTTCTCTGCTTTTCTGTGAAGACCTCCTCATCTAACACTTCATACTTATTTCCAACCCTTTTAGTTAACTCTTACTTTTTACTGTATTTGCAAAATACTCCAGCTAGGAGGAGCTGAGCTTCCTTTTCCAGAAGTGACACCAAGTAATGTAACCCACAAAAACAGGGACAAAATTTTCAGTCTCTGTCAGATCCAGAGAAAACATCTCCAATTTGCCAGTCACCTTCTTTATGTAAATCATCTTAATTACATCTGCGAAGTAGCAAACAATGGGAAATAAAGCTGGATTATTTTTTTTTTGTCTTTGGTAATGCAACTGGTGAACACGCGTAACCCAGCTGTGTTCAGATTGGAGTTAAAAATAAGCACAGAGAAGAAAGCGGTCCGAGAGTTTTCTGCCTCGGTTAACCACTCCCGTGAGACTCTCCTGAGGAAGAAATGAACCCGCCTCCCCCAACAGCTGTTTGTCACATTTTCTTTAAAATAGGGTATTTAAGACAAACAGCTGTCTCGGCAGGAAAACGTGTTGAATCAGCAACTGATTTCTAACAAGCAGCCTCACTGAGCGGAGCTGTGGAAGTAGGTTGTAGAGGTCGGGTGGGAAGATTGTTTAATTCTGCGGCAGCGAATGCCCTTGAAGGCAGCCGGGATCGAAAGGAGTTCTGTCTGAAACCTGTGGAGTAACTCTAAAAATCTGAGTTACGGAATAACTCCTCACTGATCCCCCTTTACATGTTTTGTTTTTTACAAGCCAAAAACCTTTTTTTTTTGTTAAATGTTCATATTTGGTCCAAATGACTTATGTTTGCTTTTCATTTTTGGGTTTTGAATGTTTTAAAAAGCTTTACAAATGCATGGATGGCAAAAACTGTTTATTTTTCTTTTTAGTACACCTTTAGTAATGTATTTTTAGCTATAAGTAAATGAACAGTAATAGCAGCTATTGCTGTAGACAGACACTTTGAAAAGCTAATTATTGTAAAGTTTATGGTAATTTATGCTATATCTTGTCAGCTCCTGGTATAATAGACTCAAGTGCAAGTCTGAAATACACCAGCTTCTTCAAGGTTGGGGTGTTTCTTTAATGTCCTTACAGGAAGGCTCGGCAAACTTTTTTTTTTTAAACATGTTCTAGCCTGGCCTTCTGCCTTAAATGCTCTCTTGATTGTGGGAAACCCAAACCAGTGTCATCACCCATAGTAAACAAATACTTGTGTATTTGTATAGTTGGTGATGGCTGCGGGGCTCCAAATGTAGCCAGTAATCACATGGAAATCCGGTTGCCATTGCCCTTAGGGCCAACGCAGTTCCATGCTTTCACTTCAGGTACCTCAAAATTGGTAATTCCTCCTGGAACTCTCATTCTACTGCAGACCGACCGACCAAGGGTAACTGGAGTTTGCCCCTTCTTTGATCTAATTTGGCAAATTCTGCTGGAACTGACCACGTACAGCTTAACATCGCGCCGCTGACTCTTTGCCGGTCGGGCTGCAGCCAAGCCCTGGACACTGTGACACCTCTCCAGCCACTACCTCCAGAGCCAGCCTGGACATGGGAAGCAACCTGCCGGGGAGCAGGAAAGTTTTGGGCCATCCACGTGAGATCTTAGCACGGTTTGGGTTGGAAGGGACCCTTAAAGCTCATCCCATCCAACCCAGAGTGTTACAAGTGAAGTTCTTGAGGGTATCTGTGCCGACATGCGGCTCGCCGCTGCTGAACCAATGCAACATAGGCAGGGGTAGGGGTTGTTCCACTTGGAACAGCGCAAGGCAGGAGCGGCACGGCTTTAGCCTTTAGATAAATGAATTCCCTCATTGCTTTCAATAG
>Ga0181612_133183_pt1 | contig 20138 bp, 9 predicted proteins | sample HoacroProtozoa21_FD_119630 | JGI IMG/M metagenome (GOLD analysis project Ga0181612, IMG submission 119630) | Hoatzin crop microbial communities from Cojedes, Venezuel. Combined Assembly of Gp0051906, Gp0051904, Gp0051908 | reverse complement strand
TGAGCAACCTGATGTAGTTGAAGATGTCCATGCTCACTGCAGCGGGGGTTGGACTAGATGACCTTTGAAGGTCCCTTCCAACCCAAATTATTCTATGATTCTGTGACATAATTTGTAGCACTATTTAGTTAGCTTATTGGATTTTGTGTTGCCATTTCTATTGGAGAGACTCATTCGTGCAAGCTGATGCAGGATTTTCTTGAGCACTGAGTAACAAACACTATAGTTATCCTGAGTAAGGATATAGTTGCACTGTCCTGGAGTTGCACACGTAAGATATTTGTATGTGCCTTCTGAGGCAGGGTGGCAGCGAACTGTGACAGCTCTTTGTCAGCCACTAACTTTCCCTTCTCTGCAAGCTCATTTCCCTGGCTAGCCCCACAGAGCAGCCCATGGCTGAGTCAAAACCACAGGTTACGTGTGTGAAAGTGTTAATTCACTGCTGTAGCTTTGAGGAACTACCTCACCCTGTCAGCATCCCTACCCACCCTCCCTACTTTTTTTTTTTTTCTTCTCCAAATACCTTTTTATATGGTAGATGTATTTGATACTTTCACATGCTCTTACCCTTCCCTTGCAGTTCTAATTTTAGCCTAATTCGGGCCTGTGACTTGACAAACGCCTTCGAAGTGCTCTCATCACCATTCAGCTTGGTACGTGTATGTACTGAGGCTTTCATAGCCGCTCTCCATTTCTTTTCTGCTTGGAGTCATCTTGTGCTGAAGCCTGATGAACAGGGTAATTATTTGAAAAAGGATTACAGCTCTGAATCTTTTCCACTAAGGCTGAAGGAAGCTATTACTTCATCTTATATTAAATGGCACATGGTAATTTTAAACACCTTCTGGATTTCTAATGAATTAAATCAGATCTGTTCAAGAACAAAGAATGCTGATTTTTATCTGTATGTTTCAACAGTTTTAAAGCCAATCTCATTGTGACAGGATTTAGTTTATGCAATGTATCTACAGTCGAGGCAAATAAAAATGTCAGATCTGCCATGGATGCATCTTGGAGTTGGGAATCTGATTCAAAATGTCAAATATCAGGTGCATGCTGTGTATTTGAACCATGCTTCTTCTGGATGTCATTCCCTGAGGGGAATTAATTATGGTAAGATATATCACATATGTAATGACAGGGTCTGTTAAGCCTTCCAGAGGCAAAACTACCAATCAGGTCAGTAGAGAGCCCGAGCGCTTTCAGTTGCCGTGGAGTAAGGCGTTCTGCGCAGTGACTTTGGATAGCCTTTCAGCAAGGTACCTCAGGAAAGATGTGGACATAATAATTCTTTGAGTGGTGGGAATGGAGAGGAACACTACATCTATGTTTTGGATATGTTGATTTAGAAAGGAAAGGAAATATAAGTTAGATTGTACGCTCTGAATTACAGCTGGCCTGCACAGTGCCCTGTAAGAGGGAAAGTAGGGGCATACATAAATGCAGAGTGTCTTTTATGCCTAGTGGTAAAACACAGGACAGTTATAATACTCTTATGCTTTCAGGTTGACATCTGTTCCTCCCCTTCAGACTTATTTCAAGGAAAAAACTCTTACATGCTGCTAACTTATCACAAGGCAGAGATTATAAATACACACTTTTGATGTATCCTAGTGTGCTCGGATCGCTTGCTCTGCAGAGAGCTCTGTACTGAATTAACAGAACGCGTGCAGCAGAATAAACACAGGAATTTTGTTGTGCTCTGTCAGCAGGAGTGGGTGTGAAGGAGTTCGCTCCAGCTTCCTTCTGTCCCCCTCCTTGGCCGAGGTGTAGGGATGCAGAGTTTGGCCTCCTCGGGTGCCTCGCAGCTCTGCTGCAGGGCTGCTCTGCCAGCCGCACCAGCAGCCCCGCAGAAGCCAGGCGTTTCCACACAGGGCTTCTCTACACGAAGGAGAAGGGAAAGTATAAAGCTTTTCCCTGTGTAAGGCTGGGGCTTGCTATGTGTTGTCTCTTCTGTTCATTTCTTCTCTTCAGTTGCGGGACCCTTAGGGAAGAAGCGAAGAGGGGTTTTTGGGTGTTTCAGGGGAGTTTTTTGCGAATCAATGGAAATGTTGCGAGCAACTAATTTCTTTTTTTCTTTTTAATTTGCAGGCTAGAATTCTGCAAATGAATGGTTTATTTAAAGGAGTAGATTAGGAAGTTAACTGGTATAAGCTGATCAAACTGCACTGACTCTGCACTGCATTTCTGTGTTTATCTGATGCATGCTCATTTTTAGGTGTTGAAGACAGCCTGCCTGAGCTTTTCTAACTTGAAGCTTGAGTGCCAGAATCCCAGCTAGTTTAAAAAGGCGAAAAACCATTCTTTTCAGTTGAACAGAGCTGATTGCCTTCATCTGACTGTCTGGCCCTGAGTGTTTATTTCCTTTTACCTGTTTCATTGCAGCTTTTAACTGTAAATTTTGGAACAGAGCTCAGTTTTACAAAGCCCTGTGGCATTAAAAATCTGTAAAGGTCAGTGGTTGCTAAATGCTGGACTATTTCTCCAGAATCTTCCAGTAATTTGTGGGTGAAGAACCCAAAAGTACATCCAAAGACACTAATCCTGTCACCTTCACTGTACTGTATGAATGAGAGCTGTATTTCAACAGTCAAGCCTGTTTTATTCTATCTAGCATTTGAACTGTATTTACAGTTTTAGACTGAGGTGTGTTTTCAGGCTATTATTGAAAGAAGACCAAATATTGCTGGTTTTGAACATCCAAAACGTAGTAACTATGAATGTTTTCCCGAAGGATTTTCTTTAATCACACATGCACTGCTTTGGGTCTGTAATATTGTGTCATCTTTTCTCAGCACATCTGGAAGATCTGTCACACTGGGGTGTAATAGATATTGCAGAAAAATAATCCATTAATCTGATTTTAGGCTCAATCTGCCATGAATTCTCTCTTTATTTTTTTTTTTTAACTGTGCATATATTTCTCACCTTTTTCTTGAGGCTTTTAATTTTTGTTGGCAATTCTAATTGAAATTTGTTAGGTATTTCTGACAGGTTGAGCGACTGCTGATTTCTCTTTGTTACTCATGAGCAGTGACTCAGCTTATTTGTACAGTGTAAGGTGCACCTGCTGGAGTCAGACATGCAACAGTGAAGTTACCATTTCCAGCAAGGCTAAGAAATGAAGCTTCACTTTTAAAATGCAGCCTGCAAGATCCTGAACTATGTTAGTGTTCAGCTGAACTGGGCATAGCTCTCTGCTAGCAAAACCTCGTGGGGAAGTAGTAGTCAAGGATGCAAGCTGTGGAACTCAGTGGTGTAAGGCAGTATCCTTGGGTTGAGGTGTACGGTTGCGAAATTTTTAGGAAAAAAACCTAAAGAATCAATTTATGTTTAATTATATTTGTGCCAAGAAAACAAAGAATATTTAGGTTAAGCTGAAGTGCGTAAGTGGCTGCACACATGCTTTAACTCAGAGTGTCTCTACATATACTGAAGAAGCTGGATTTATTAAAAAATAGAGTCACTGCTTCCAGTTTGTATTTAAATTATGGTGTCCACTTTCAATATGACTGGGAGCGTAGAGCTCTTCACTGTTATAACCTGAGTTTGATTTTGTCTCAGAGTAGTGGTTAGGGAGAGCTATCATGATACTAGTTCATCTGGCTGGCCTGAGATCTGTGGGAAGCCTGTGCTATGTGGGAGGGAAACGACATGACAAAAAGCACCGTCGTTGCCAAAGCCAGTCTGCGTGGTGTCGAACCTGACAGGGATTAAGGGCTACAAGTCCTGACCCTGCAATTAGCTTTGTACAGGATGAAGGAACTTTATAAGGAAATTTAGTGCATCTCCAAAAACAGTCTGTGGTAAAAAAAGCAACCCAGCACTCCCATGAATACATTTTTTTCTGTCTAAGTTTGTAAGTCAGTGTGCTGTGTCGAGCCAAATGGCAAGCGCAGGTTTTGTTAGGTTAACTTAGTCGTGCCAGGGAAGGATTCAGTGAAACTGCAGTAGCATGATCTTTAGCACATCTAGCTGTTGAAGTACAACCAGGGTCTGTACACGGATTGCTAGCTCTGCATTAAAGGTCATGCTCCTGTGTCTTCCTGCTGCTGTTACTGTGCTAACTGTGTTCAGCTGGCACTGGTGCTAACACAGACTGCAATGACATCATGGTTTTGCTTTGCAGACTTAGACAAATACGATTCCTGCTGGTAGCAAAATATCCATTTCTTTCTCTAGGATTTTCTTTGGTGAAGCTAGCGGTTTTCTGTCTACTTATTGCAACACAGTCTTTTTCTAGATGATGGGGTTTTTTTCTGAAATGAAGGAACTTTCGTCTGTCTTCACTTCTGTCATTTCTTTGACGTTTTAACCGTGTCTTTCCCCATCTATTTTCAGGCTGGCATAGAAACCTGCTCCTCCATATCTCACTGAACAAGCTCATCTTAGAAAAAGCACTGCCTCTGGACTGTCATGACTGTATGGTGGATTGTCTTAGCCAGAACATAGGTTGAAACATGCCCACACGCACCCCAAAAACAGTATCCTGTAGTGAAATTCAGTGGTGTTTGGCAGATGGATTTCCGACTTTTTTCACCTCGGCTGAGACACGCAGATAGCACTAAATATCGGCAACTCTGGCCCTTCTTGTCTTACTCACATTTACGCTTTGTCCTCTGCAAAGTTAAGCAGTTAGAGACTCTCATAATCCTTCTCCTCATAAAGAGCTGCATCTACCAAGGTTCTTAAGCACACACATAGTTTGAAGTAGAGGAGTAATTGACTGCTTGTTGACTTCATCAGGACTACTCATATACTTAAAGATGAAAACCTTTTCTAAGTGCTTTGCTGGAGTAGAGCCAAAGTGGTGTAAATAATATTGCCCCAGAATAAAATGATAGAGTGAGGTCTGTTTAACATTGTCTAATGCATTTCAAAAAAAGAAAAGCTTATTTTACGCTAAGCCTATCGTTTTTATACCAAAGCCGAATTTTAGGTGGTTTTAATTTGCTAATACTGTGGGGGGGTGATGCAGTTTCGGACTGTTGGCTCTAAGTATCAATAACACTCAAGATTTCTCAAATGTGTCAAGTTGGATAGAAATGTTTTATTAATGCTGAGGGGAGGTTCTGCTTTAATGTATTTTTTTGCATAATTTATACAACCATAATATATATGAGTATGCTGTGACTTTTTATTACCTTGACACTAGGTTAATTAGAAGGTATTTCACTCTGTTTTAAATATGTGAATCAGGATTCTGGCATGTCTTTCCAGACAAAAGGTGTGTTCTTGGTTGCAAACTGAGGTGACTTGGAGGTTGACGTCACATACTACTTTATTAGCCAAAGTCCTGGTATCCTTTCCTCTAAAAGCTGCCTAAACTGTATGTCCTAGAAGCTTTTCTGAAAACACAACAGTTCGGAAGTATAAATGAAGCATCCAGTTCTGCAGTCTTTGGGGACAGGAAGTACTGGCAGCATATTAAGTACTTCAGCTTTGTCCTGTTAATGCTCTTTTCTTGTCTGGCAGGATCTCAGCTCAGCAATTAGAGACCCTAGGCCTGGTTTCCTTTTCTGTTTCTGTAAATCAGGAGTTATTCCAATGGTTGTAACAGCATGGTAGTTCTCAACTCTGCCTTTCTGAATGAATTCCCATTTAGTGAGGGTTGGCTGGTTTACCCAGTGGCACATCTGTTAAAATTCTGAAGAATCAGGCTCAACAGATGCAAAAATGTTTTAAAAATTCTGTCAGTTACAGAGGAGCTCACCTTGCTTTCCTTTGTATCCACAAGTAAGTCTGAAGTTGAAAGCACAAGTATTAAGAGATTAAATGTAAAGGATATGGGGAAGGCAAGGATGAAGAATCTAGTTCCTCATCAGGGTGAGAAGATAAAAACTCTCTTTGGGTGTATCACCCAAAGGATCCTGTGTAACATAGGGTGAGAAGAGGAATCAGCTCTGTTGACAACTAGCTTGGTTCCTACATTCTTAACAAAAGCAAAATACCACAAGTCTGGGATTCAGAATGAGTGATCTAACTGAAAGGAAAGGAGACAATAATCCTGACCACCCTTTTTTTGTGCCTTCTTTTCTTGGAGATGACCAGATATGGCTTGATTCTGAAGAAAGCTGAAGATGAGGAAGGCTTTCAGTGCTACCTTTTTTTTCTCTTTTTCCAGCAAATCAGCATGCTTTTTCTTTCAGCAGACTGTTACTTGGTTGTTGCTTTTCCTTCAAGTGACAGCCTGCCTGGGTTTAGCGGATAAAGTGGATATTTTACAAGACCTCGTTCTGATATAAGTGACAGTTTCTGGATGGGCCACATCAATATTGACTCATATTTTCCCTCTGCATCACAAGTGAATGTGAGGGAACTGAATACCAAAATAGATGCATGAGGTTGCTGGACTGGCTGCAGACCTGTTTGTCTTGGGAAGTGATGTTTGGATGCATGCAGAGATACGCAGCGTAGTCCATCGGCAGGACCTTCACCTGACTGAGGGGGGCCCTTCTGCCATCAGGTGCATGCCGCAGCTTACAGGAGGAGGTAGTCCAAGAATAAACCCCCAGAGCCGAGTCCTGCCAGTGCCCGCTCATTTGTTTTTGCTGTGCAGTCTCTGACAGGTTGGGCTGCAATATTAAGTTTTCTGATCACCTTTCCTTCTGTTTCCCTTCTACTGCATGTGCAAGGAGCCTTCTAGATGCTTTGTGTCACGAGGCTAAGTCTAGCAAATTGTCTTCATCATGTAAACTTTTAAACAGCCTAGAATCTGCCTCTCTGAAAACTGTTCTTACGCTGCGTTGTGCTGCTGCAGTCATAGTTCATGGAGCAACGTTAGCTGAATTGCTGTTGTCATGTAAGACCAGGGCTCTGCGTGGGACAGACATTCTTCTGAAGGAGATATCAGCTCTGAGTCTGCTAGTTTTCCTGGCCTGGAAAGATGAAGTCAACAGTTCTTTGGATGTGCTATCAGGCTGTGTAGTTTTATTTTTTGTTCATATTGGGGGGAAAAACAAAAAAGGACCGTATGTCTGTAAAAGTATATGATCAATTTATTTTTGTAGGGAAAGTAATAGATAACATGGCACAGCATGAAGTTATAAAAGGAGGTTACAGTCAGCGCTGCTGGCATTAATTTAACTAGAGAATGTGCCCTTAAATGTCAGGAGACTGCAAGAAGCTCTGAGTTATTTGAGAAGGCAGCAATTTTGATGCTTGATTTTTTCAACTAAAATGCAGGAGATTAAAAGCAGCTTTCCAGTTTTGCCAACTCTCATATTGGCAACATGACTAGCGCTTTAGTAGGTGCTCTAGGATGGTTAATGAAACCGTAATGGTTATGGTGAAAGAGTATACATTAACTAATTGGCTTGTATAGGTGACTCACCACTGAAGTGAAGCTCAGCAACGGATAAATTGAGCAGCTAATTTGCTGTGAAGATACTACAGTTCCAGATAGACCATCCTCTTGTACTGGCAGGTAAAACAAGACCAGACAGTCTGGGTTATGAAAAGAACGTGGGCTGCAATCATATTTCCGCCATATCAATATGTAAGAATGGCCATTCTTGATCAAACTAAGGGCTTGTCTTCAGCAGGGCATCTGGTGAGTGCACAGGGAAGAGCATGGAGAAGCACGGCAGTAGGATGATCCTACCCCTCATATGTCATCCCCGCTTCTGTCAGCTGAGTGGTTCAGAGGCTTTCAGAGCCAGAGGTTGCATTAGGTTTCGCTTAATGCCCCAATGGGCCTGTCATCCATGAGTTTATCTAAACCCTTTTTGAACCTATTTATGTGTCTGCTCCAGAACATCCTGTAGCAATGGGTTTTGCATTTTACTTTTGTGTTGTATGAAAAAGCACTTAATTTGCTCATTTAAAATCCACTGCTTGATTGCTTTATTGGATGTTCCTTACTTCTTTCATTTGAAACAACACAGACTGCTTTGATTTCCTGATCTTCTTCATGCTATTCATGATTTTATAAATCTGTCATCTCTTCTCTCAGCCTCTTTTCCAGGCTGAGAAGTCTATTTACCATCTCCGTATATCAAAAGTGTTCCAAAACTTTGATCGTTCTTCTTACCTCCTCCATCCTCTTTCCAGCTCTGTTGGATCAGTCTGTATCCTCTATCCACCTGTATCCTTCTTTTGCACCTGTTACCTTAAAGGGGAAGAAACTAATTCAAGAGTTCCGTGATCAAAGTGTTGAGGGTTTGAATCCATGCCTCCCAGTTCCTCAGAGAGCATCCTCGGGCCGTCTACCCATCCAGGTTGTGGCATTCCCCTGCTTTTCACTGGAGCTGATGAGGAATATTTATCTGAGCTTCAAAGAGGTAGGAGGGTGAGCTGGGCTCTGCTGTCCAGTGGCACTTGCGCGCTGCTCCAACACCCCATCAATCAGTCATTGGATAAAGTGCGTTTGCTGTCCTCGGAGCTGTGACTAGGATTCTAGTTTCTCTCTCCAGGCAGATGTCTGTAAACACACACACACAAACAGGCACATGCATCCTGTCATTTAATGAAGGAAAGAAACAATGTACAACTACTAGTTGCAGAAGTTTGGTATCTTCATGCAAATGTCCACAGTTGTCTCTGTGAATTGGGACATACTGCTGCTGGTTTTGGTTTTGCTTTGTTTCCTTTCGTATTCAAAATCCAAAATAACCCAGCAGCTGTGTGTGTAGGCAGGCAAATCTGGGTAAATGATGAAATACTTTGGGGATCGATGGCACTGATCTGCTAAAGCTTGAAGACATGTAGATCTTTGAGCAGTTGCTGACAAGCTCTGAAAAACTGGAGGGGCTGTAAGCAGCCAGTGAATGGCAAAACATATAGATAAATGACTACGTAATACTCATTATTCCTAATTTAGTGTCTCAACCTTGAAATGAGTGGAATGTGTTATATTATAGTACTAGCATTATTTATTGCTTGTCAGATGTTAGGGCACGGAGATCCCATTGTGATGCTGTATAAATGTGTAGTTAAAGGGCTACATTTGATACTAAAAACTCCATTTTAAAGCAGCTTTAAAGTGTTCCAGTAATTAACTGATTAATAAATCTTTATATAGTCCTGTAGCATCCATAAAGTAGTCAGTAGGTTATTACTAAACAAAGCAAGTTACAACTTCTTCCACAGATGTGCTTATAAGCATCTATAGTATACCACGTGTGCATGTGACGCCTTCTGGTAATAAGCATTAGCTATTAAACCTTAGTCATTGGATTGTTAGTATTAGGGAAGAACAGCCTCTTTTCTTTATGGGCAGTATTAAAGAACTTGAAGGCTGAGCATTTAGCCATGTAGGCTTAGAAGACTTTCAGGAGGGCTAGGCAGGTGTGTTTGGCGAGTATCAGCAGCTGAAATCAGTCTTTACAAAGACAGATGTTGAATACCTCCTGAAATCAACCAAAGTAGTTTGCTTTCTGCTGAGAATTTTCATAGGCCTTTCATTATTCCAATCCCTAATCTTTTATCAATGCATGGTGTATTATAGTGATATTTATGTCATTTATACTACTGAAATTTTGATACTTGGAAGACATAATTTTAAATTTTCAGACCTTCATATCGCAACAGAGTCAACTGTATACAGATTTTAGTTTGCCAGATTTAATGTTACGGTGATAGGTACGTATGTTTGCTTGTGGCAGTAACCTGGTGTTACATAAGGGAATAGAAGACTTTGCATGCTGTCCACACAGATGGTAAAAGAAAACCTGTTCTGAGAGGGAGCTTATAGTCCAGTATCAAGAGTAAGATCTGGTTATTTTCCATTGTTACTGTCACTGAAATTATACACATTACAAGAATGATTTGTGGGTATTTTTTTTTTCTGTCTTTTCCTGTGCTTATGTAGTAGCAATTTCTGTTTGCTTTAGCCCAAATCACTCTGTTTTCATTTTCAGAGGCTAACAGAATTACCAATGACTGTATTGATAATCTTGGGGCTATTTTTATATGCTGAATCTCTTTAAGAGTCTGCTCTGCTTAATATTACAAGCATCATACAAAAGTACAGTAAAATGATATTAAGAAAATACAATAAGATGAGATCTGTGCATACGTAATTTTTATTTATACCCTTGAGAGTTCTGCGCAGACACTGATATGACACAATACCCATTAGGTTTATTTGTAGCAAGGGTTATCTCAGTAATAAAATGATAAGCTTGAGGTAAGTGATACTGTCACCTGCTTCACTTCAGTGTTTTCCCTGTATTTTTATTTGTCTGGTTTTGTTACAAAACTTATAAGCAGCTGAGAAATACAAAGAGCATATAGCACACACAGCCTAAAGTACTGATTTTATTTCAGTCTTTTAATTATCATATTTAATTGCATTGTTTACTACTGTTGTTATTATGATTGGATTCCTTTTGCCACTTACATTCGTTCTTCCCATTTGTCTTTTGGTTTGGTTCATTATATTATTACACGATAACATCAATAGCACTATTCTAAAGGTGAATTAGGACAACCACTAACAGTGTGTGGTATCTCTGAAATCTGGTAATTTTGCCCTGCAGACAGTTGCTAAAGTTGCATGATTTTTTTTTTAACCTTTGTCTGTCATGCTTTACAACTGGTGATAATATTCTGCTGAGACTGTTACGTTGTTGTGAGAGATTTTTTTTTTCCTATGTTTCCCTCATTGCTCTCTCTGCTGAGGGAGAACATTGCATCTTCATCCAAAGAAGTTGAGGTATACTCAACTGTAAACAGTAAGCATCAGTGTGATGGCAAGAAGAACTTAATGTGTTTGTCTTTTTAATGTTTAACTGCTATGTTGAAACATACTATGTAATGATTTTAATTGCCTGCAGATAACTAAGCCATCTATATCCCTACTATTGTGAAAGGGAGGAGGAACCCTTAGTATATCCCTCCTGTATAGTAGTTTCTGTTAACAGATTCTTCACTCCTGTGTTCTTCTATTTCATTAATACTGAGTGGTATCTTATGGCATTCAAAAGCATGGAGTTATTCAGGGATGTAACATGACTGTTCTCTAGGCCCCAGGCTCCTCGACCACTGCTCTTCTGCTGCAAGGAGGGTTGTACAGTGCTTTAGCAGTTCTTTCATTTTGAAAGTTTGTAGTGGTTTAAAAAATATTGTGTATGCTTAAGATAGCATAGATTGTTCAGTGTGGTAGTTTCTTGGACTAGCAGAATATTTTTAATGGATACTTGCCAGAAGGAAGGTGAGGATGCAGTCTCACCCCTCTGCACAGTGCAGTCCAAAGAAGCTCGCTTGCTCACAAGCCTATGCATCAAACCCATAGCTACTATTTGTGCGTTAGCATTGCTTATCAGATGTTATCCTGCCTTACTGAAAAGGCTTTAAAGACTACTGTGCACGCAAGGTAGTTGCTGCAAAGATTATGTGCTTTTATAGTCTGCATTCACTTATAAATCTGCATTTGACTAGTTTCAGCTTCTAGCAAATCCTTGGATTTTCTGATAACTTTTCAGATCAAAGACTCACCATCAGATACTTCTTCATGTAGGTGCTCACAGGTTGGGGCAAATAATTTCTTTGCTGCTTCTTGATTAAACCAAATAAACTGAGCTTCTTAAGCCTCTGATGAAATATGTTTTTCTAGCCCTCAGATCACTTGCATAACCTTTTTCTGAACCTCATCCCATTTTTAGTCTTCTTTTCGAGTTAGAGCAAGAACTAGAAACAGGATTGTAGTAAGTGTCTTGCTGATGCTGTGAACAGGACTAACCACATCTTCCAGCTCCTGCTTGATTGTGCCTCTGTGTATGGATGCTAAGGATTGCTTGACCTCTTGACTGCACTGTTGTTCAGGAACTTCAGGTTCATGAAGCTATCTTTTGTAATACCATTACACTCCAGGGTATAACCTCCCGTCTTTCTAATGCGATATATATTCCCTGGTCTTAAGTGATTGATTCTATATTCTGTTGTGTTAAAACAAACTTTGTTCTTATGGGTCCAGTTAACTCAGGGAAACAGAGCAGGATTTTTCCATTGTTAACCACTCCTTCAAATTGTCTCATTTTTATTTTCGTAAAAGTGCATCCACTGTCATATTCTTTGTCCCAGCAAAATTTTTGGTCAGTCCATGGATCTATCCCAAAAATAACTACCTCAATCATGAGGGCGCTTCTTTCCAGTTAGGGGGTCAGCATCTCCAAGAGCAGGGGATGTGTTGATTAGCATTTGTTTTGCTCAGATCAGTAACAAGAAAATCAAAGGTAAACGTAGAGTGAATTTATAAAATAGTAAAGGACAAAGACAAATTCCCTCAATTATCAATCTTCATCTTCCTTTCCTAGCCTAAGTTTGTACCTGGGGAATTTAGCTGAATGCTTGTCCTGTGAGGTCAAACTGTAGTAGTGACCATGAGCCAACTTCCCTATAGCAGTCACTACAGCTGGGCTACATTTGGGTGACACCACACCCCCACCCCCCCAAATAAACCCCGAATGTTTGTTAGTGCAGAATGGGACTGCCATTTTAGCACATTACTGTAGATATGCACCACAGAGTCTTGGCTGCGGATTTCTAATTGTTGCAATTGAAGGATTGCTTACTCAGATGCAAAGTCTTCTCTGACATCATCTGTGCAGTTGTTGTTGTCTCTTTCTGAAGTTGCTTGGATTCCCCAGGAGCCTGCAGGTCACATTCACAAAACTGGTTTTAGGTTTTTTAACATTCAGCTGTTAATGTTGTATGCATGTATGTACATATATTGTGCATCCAGTGGATTAGCTGCTAGTCATATTGAGCTAATTCAGAATGTGTAGGTTGTGGACTTTATAAGAACATTTAAAGCAGAGAAGTAAATTTACACTAGTAAATAAGAAATAAATTCAATCATCTTGGCAATTAAAAAAAAATAAAATGGATGTTGTGAAGGATGGTGTTAAAAGCCATGCTAGCAGCAAGTGGTAGGGTCTGTCATTGCCGAATTTGTCTTCTAACCTCTGCTTGACCTAATTCTACTGAATTCCAGTGGTCTGTGCAAGTACGTATTCTCTAGGTACAAGAATAGTAGCAGCAGTTACAGTACCTGGAACAAGAATGTACAAGGACTATCAGCTGTCTTGCCTAGGGGCATGAGATGATCGCCAGCTGGGGTTAAGAAAAAGCGTTTCCTTCATGTGAGGCATTACATAATTGTCTATATCTGTTAAGTGTGTTGGGTTTTTTGTCTGAGATTTATTATATAAGCCAGTGCTATAGGAAGATGCCAGACTAAGAAAACAGCCTGGCATATGTATTGTGGCAATTCCTTTTTATTCTGTTTTTAACGCTGTCCAAAATAAAATGAGATTCACTGTATGTTTCACCTTGTTAGCTTTGCAATGTGTTACGTTTAACACTGTCCTGCCAGCTTTGTGACGCACATTTGACTGCGGCTGAGGAATATTGTTAATCCTCTCATCTCCTTATGGGGAATCAAAGTTGAGCCAAATGAAATGTTTTGTGCTATGGTGTTTTCTTTTATTGCTGCACGTACAAAGCAAGTAAAAATGCTGGCTGCCAAGATCTCGCTAGAGTGATACTGATTATCCATGTTTACAATGTGCCAATAAAACAGAAGTTATTCTTTTTCATCTTGCAGCTTACTCTTCAGCAAAGTAAAACTGGAATGGATACATAAAGGACCTGAAGAGGCTCTGGTGACATGCAGACATATGTTGCAGATGTGGCAGATGGTATATAATGTTTTACAGCACAGGTAGGCTTTCTCCACTGTCTAACTGCAGTTATCTTCTTTAATTATCTAGTCACTTCAGTTATTTTGCCAGGAGGGTAGTAAACAGTACTGTTTAAAAGAAGCATAAGTAATACTTCTAGCTGTGATTAAAAGAAAAGCAAGATGTTAATAGCCATGATTTAAAAAAAAAACAAAACAAAAACAAACCTCGACAAAACAGTACCTCATGATTTTAAGATCGAAGGAGCAGTTTGAACCAAGAGTTCCTGATCTGAATGCCTAAATATCTCTGTCCATATTCAGGTGTACAGAATGGCGGGCAGACTTACTTTATTTTCCCCAATAGTCTGAGCATCCATCAGCTATTGTTCACAGTCTGCAGTAGTTGGCACCACCCAGGAATGTGGGGGGGTGACACAGTCCTGAACTGAGTCAGCCAAGGAAAGGCACATGGCCAAGACTGTCTTATGCTTGGTTGCATGCTGGTTTCATAGCCTGGTGCTAACTGGGCAAGGAAAGGAGCGAAGGATGTAGCATCTTCCTCCCTTCCCTTGTCCTAGTAAATCTGCATTTGAACAGGGCTGTATTTCCTGTTTGTTCCCTCCCTCTCATCTGCTTCCCTTCCAAAAGGAGAAGTTTAGAAAAGTGTGAAAGTTACCAGGTGGAGAAGACTGGGCTTGTCTATTCACCTGTAATGTCCATAGAGGTTGTATAAGCACTAGAAGTATATGTACAGAATGATGCATGTCTATATACAAGTTGTCCTTGAGGGATTATTAGTAATTCCTTGTTGGTTTAGCTAATGAGCAGCAGACCAAACACAAAAATCCAGATATTTACATAGCAGCAGAGAAATGGTCTCTTACAGGCTGGAATTATTGATTTCTTTAGGCCTTAGTCTCTTAGCTAAGAATTCAATCATGTACCTCTCACTTGAATAATCTTTATGCCCATGAGTAGTCCTCATGAAGCTGATCAAATCCACGCTGAACAATTAGGACTGAGTGAGATTTACTCTTGCAAGGAGGATCTGCAAGCCTCAGAGTGAAGAGAGTACATTGGAAAACAAGTAAATCTGGACTGCTTTCGAATCCCAAGCTGTGCTTTGGCTGTTATACTTAAAAAACGAAAGATGCGATAGCTTTAGAGGCTTTTGATAAGCTTGAGCCGTAGAAGCCTGAACAAAACAAATTGCTTTGCTTTTGCTCTTAGGAACTCTAATGTGTATTTCACTGCTATTCCCAGTGGGACTTTTTGGTTTTCTCAAATAATTCTTCATAAAGCATTTTGTATTGGGAAGTACTGCTTGAAAGGTACCAAGAATGAACTTGGCACCTGCAGTTTTAGACTGGATTCAGTGACCCAGAAAGCCCCTTGTATTAAGCAAATTGCAGCAGTATCAGCTAACAAATATGTAAAATATTCCGGGTTGGGCTCAGAAAGGAACTTAAGGGGAATTCTTATCAGTGAGACTTGGACACAGACATTTTTTAGGACCTCTTGGAAAAGAGAAGCCTGTATTTACATACATTTAAGTTGAGAGCTGTTGCACCCAATACTCTTTACTAGTTCAATCAGCAGCTAATCACTAACACAATTAAATTGCACTTTAGTTACATTTGGTTGCATTTATCTGGCCTGAGTTACTTGGCTTTGCAAGCTTAGTATGATTCTGCTAGACTGGAGAGTCTTTCAGGGCCTAGTATTTTCTCCCCAGGCAGCTATTCGTATGCCACGCTCAAGCCCTCTCTTGTCTTCTCTCTGATAAACTGGTGCCTCTGCAGTCTCTCACAATCGAGTACTTCCTTCATCGATTTTTGTGACCATTTTATGCACTGACTCAACTATCTTTTAAAAACATGGGCAGCGGAGCGGCAGCGTATGCCACTGTCAGCCTTTCCAGTGTCATATGCAGAAGGCAAATCATCTGGCTACGGTCACTGCCGTGGTGCATGGAAAGGCTTTCTTGGCTGAAGACCTTGTGCTGCAGCTTTGAAGGAGTGGTTCATGTTCAGCTCTTCTCCAGCATAACAAATAAAGCCTTTGGGAGTGGCTGTTTTGCACAATACAGTCCACTTGGTTTTCAGGTTGGGATTTCAGTCTGTTTTCCCAGTTAAAAGGCTATGCTGTTGATTGTATTGAGATGCATTTTTGTTAACTGAGGCCACTCATCAATCCTTCTCTGAACGCTGCTCTCCTGCGGTCATTTTTTACTGTGGCCAAACTTATGCTGCCCACCAACCTCCTCGCCTCTCCTCTGTGTAGCAGTATAGCGTATAAACCAGTGTTCGGCTGTGTGCTTGAGCAGTGACTTTGTGGTGACGGCTGCTGCATCAAAGCAGCGCTCGCCTCATGGGAGTAATATTTTGAAGTGCAGCAGCCATGCTTCTGCATACACAACATACCAGGAAGACAGAAATACCCCTACAGTTCCACCAGCAGCCCCCAGTCAGAGTAATGACACTTGGGCTAATCCTAGCTAGGCAAGGCAGAGGTGCAGGACAGAGAATTTAATTTTCCCTTGTTTCTGTCACCACGTGATAGTGTTAAATGAGATATCAGTGTGGAGACCAATACGGATGACAGGGAAACCCAGTCAAGGCCAGAGATTTTTGCGAACAGCTGAATAGCCAAGAATTCAGGGTCCATTAACAGAAAATGTAATGTTTGATCTCAAAGCCCAAGTAAAAGGTTAATTAACTATTGTAAATATGTTTACTACTATGATGAACAACAATAAGTAGCTTTCAGTCCTAGATTGTTAGTGGGGAAGGACAAGACTTGGTTTATCTTTTTCTGTTGTTTTCTGTGATAACAGGATAATCATATTTAAAACCAAATAGCAGTCTCGAGCTAATTCTTCCACTAGATTAATGCAAACTTAAGGGAATCCTGTGCAATCTCTACCAAAGGACTGATCAGACTGGAAGACAGGGCATCCACAGCAATCATGACTCTGTGACAGCTTGTTTCCTGGGAGGAATATTGTCCAAAGGCTGAGCTGCAGGCTTGGAAGTGTGCCAGAAAAAGTAGCCAGGGCAGTCACTTTTCCTTTTGATATTTTGTCCCTTAATGGATGATGAGAGGAGATATCGTCACCATCTGATCCTGGGGGGATGGCAGACTATGTGGTGACAGGAAGGCTCAGGAGATCTGTGTTAAGTGATTTTCATTAGGCACATGATTTTTTTTTTTTTTTTTTTTTGGAGTTCCGCTTTGGAAAATCTCTGCTGTGAGGACAAAAGTCCGGTAGAAGAGCAGATCAGATAGTCTTCCTTTCATAAAGTGGTGCTTTGTGGTAGCTTTTACCTTCCTCCTGTGTTTGAACATAACAAAGGTGGAATAAGAGAAAACAGTCCCTTTGAAATGAAGAAATTAGCGTTTGGGTTGGAAGGTGGTAATTGGTCTGTTTCATAGCAGATCTGTGAACAAATCCTTCTGCAGATAAGCCCAAGGGATGGTGGTTGTTCCTGAGCATGGGGTTGCTGGGTGGCCTCCTCTGGTCTGGCTGCTAGCTGCCAACATGTTACTCGTCCAGTGGTTTGTGCAAAACCCCAACACCAAATGGATTAACAGCGGCATGCGCCCTGGAGCCCTTGCTGGGCACTGTCTCTGAACTCCTGTCCCTTGGCAGGGTGAGGGCGTTAAAACAACGCATTCGAGAAGCTGAGTGCCTGCAACGGTAAAGCTGGAGTTTTCAGTTCCAGTGGCACCTGGATGAGACTGTTGCCTGCTTCGAGGGCAACCTTGTCTCTCAGCTGAAAGGTGCCCAGGTAACATGGTTTTGTTTCTTTACAGTGGCTCTGAGAAAGGAAGTAGTGTCACCGAAACACCAGTGATCAAAAAGCATAATGGACTGCATCTCATGCTCCCAGATGCTCATGATACCGATTCTGGTGAGGAAACAAGATTCTGTGCTTTCCTGTCCTAAATGCATGCTTTTGTGAGAGAGGAATGTTTTCTTTTCTTCAGCGAGGTGGGGGGGCTGCGCACTCACATGTTGCTGGGCTGGTGGGTCAGGAGGTCCAGATCTGTCTCCAGGACCATCTCTGCTGCAGAATGAGTTGCTGTGGTTTGTCTGTGCCTTGGCTTCCCATGCATAAAACCAAGATATGTGTTCCACCTTTCTTTTATAAACCTCTCTGAGATGAGCATGGAAGATATAAGAGTTCACTACACTTCTGCAAGAACTGTATGATTCAGTCTTTTTTTTTTAAACCGTTCTCTTCCCCCCCCCCAGTTTAATCCTTTTTAGATGTCCTGATCAAGCCAGCTATTACTGTGGTTTTGGAAGGCCGAGTAAGTGTGTCAGTTCCTATTAGACAATGATTTGGTTGGGATTTGTACATAAACGTTGTGATGCTTTATTATATGGTAAATACACATTCACAGATGTAGTCAGATGGAAATAACTGAGACATCAAAGCTAATCTTGGCAGGAAGGGGAAAGGAGGCTTTCAGAGAGTGTTGCTGACTTGATTTTATCATAAGTCTCATGATAGTTGGTGCTTCCTTTAAAACCCTAACTCTCAGAATCAGATGATTATGTGAGAAACTTGCCGTTTAATTTGGGGTGGTTTTTTTTAGGGAAGCAACTTTCTACCCTTGTGGATGTATTGCAAAACAAACTCGGAGACTGGACAAGAAGAATATAAAAGCTTATTTAAAAAAAACCAAGCAAACTAGCACTTAAATAAGTCTAATGCTTTGGGGCTAGGGAGTTAGGGTTTGTCTGAGTCTTAATCCTGAACATTTGGAATTGGTTAAAACTGATGTCACATGCTCAGCACATGCGGCTGAGGTAGAGGATAAGTTCTTATGTGTTAAGTACATGATTTGTTTTTAATTATGTGTGTTTAACCCGCACTTTCACCCACCAATGGTTAAAAAGCATTGCAAGGTTAGATTTCGAGCATATAAACATTCAGACATCAAAAGATTATTCCGTGTGTCTGCTCTTTTGTTTGTAGTTTTAAAGCCCTAGGGTCAGTATTTATTGCATTGTAATCGTACTGGTTCTATACACACATATTTGTAATTTTTAATCTGTTTATTCCATGTCCCTTTTATTACCCTTTGCTGAAATGAGTCTCTGTATTTTGTATAGGTCCCTTTTCTCATTGTTTATATCACAATGTTCCATTGTCTTTAGATTAAATAGAACAAGCCAAATTCAGCACAGATAGCTGAAGAGGATATACTAAATGAGTATGTGCTGTTTGGCATATTAAAAATTATCTAGAAGGGGGAGTGGATATGACATGACAGTTTCCTGGTGATACAAAAATCAGTTAGGGTACTCATCACTTCGATAATTGTGAAGATTTGTGAAATATCGTCTATCGTCCCTGATGCTGGGCAGTAAAATGGACTTTTCTGTTTCGGTGAATATATGAAAATGGCTTGGAAAACACTGTAGGCAATTTGCAGAATCCCTCAGCCAGTAGGCATTACTAAGAAAGCAGTAAAACCCAAAAAATATTATTTGCCACAGTGCTGCTGTTATCCATCCAATTCCCATTCTGCTGCTGAAACAGTGAGTGGCTTATGGTGCCTAGACTGTGGGGCTGGGCCTGGACTGATCCCTGCCCCTTCAGCTCTAGCTGGTGCTTAACGGTGTGTAAAAGGTATTCTGGCTGTGGATCCCATGCTCTTCTGGAGATCCCTTGCCTTGCCTTGTGATTGTTTGGAGAAAGGAGTGTGGCCAGGTTTGGGCTACACCCACTTCACAGCATGGTTCGAGATTTTGAGACCAAACTGTGACCAGCAGAGCCTGTGAAATTTTGATGTGCAGGGCTGCCTCCCTTCTAAGACCTCACTCCTGCCTCTTACTCACTCCTCTGCTGCAGGCCTGCAGCACCTCCTCCACAGCCCTGTTAAAGCTCAGGCGTGTTTGGCATCTGTGTAGTGCCCTCCTCAGAAGGCACCTGGGTCGGGTGCCTGTCCCAGCCCGCTCTTAGCCCAGCTCTAGCAGCCAACGGGCAGCGGAGCAGCTGTAGTTCAGCAGAAGGTGCTGTGTGCTGTGGTACCGCCTGCCAGAAAAAGCAAATTACTGTAAAGTACAAGCTTTAAACCAGCTTTTCGCACACATGAAGTGATTTGCACTGAACGCAGTTTCGTTTTAGCCAAGAAATGTATTCCTCCTCCACTTTGAGAATGTAGGTTTCCATGCTAACATGGCTGCACCCATGATGGACGTAAGGATAGGGCTCGTACTGAAATTACGCCATCCGCCTTCGCGCTGGACCGGCGCTGGCTGTTTTCAGCAAGGATCTGTGGCTCGCTGCTCTGCAGGCGCGAGGTGCTGCTCTTCTCCATCTGCAGAAAGGAGGCCGCTGGGTCTGTTGTCCCGTTTGGGACCCTCTTTGAAAACAGTAGGAGGTGAGATTGGAGATTGGAGAGTATAGCTCGAGCCCCTCTGGCCCTTGTGCCTCCCCAGAGCTGCGGCTGTGCCTGGCTGCTTTGAAGGAGGGAGGAGGTCTGATTTTTTTTT
>Ga0181612_115113_pt1 | contig 20138 bp, 20 predicted proteins | sample HoacroProtozoa21_FD_119630 | JGI IMG/M metagenome (GOLD analysis project Ga0181612, IMG submission 119630) | Hoatzin crop microbial communities from Cojedes, Venezuel. Combined Assembly of Gp0051906, Gp0051904, Gp0051908 | reverse complement strand
CCCGCCTGGACAAGGTCCTGTGCAGCCTGCTGTAGGTGACCCTGCTTTGGCAGGGGGGGTTGGACTAGATGACCCACAGAGGTCCCTTCCAACCCCTACCATTCTCTGATTCTGTGATTGTGTCTACTTATTTTTTGGTCACTCTAGGACACGTATCAGTACTGTATCTGCATGCACCAGGTCATGAAATCATTTAACATTCTGTTCTTCACTCTCGTAATTTGGGGAGGCATTATTATCTTTAACATGTGGTACATCAGAGGGAAAAAGTAATACACTAAAAATCACAGAAGAAACCCACGCTGCGGCTAAGGACTGAACTCCAATTTCTAGCATCTCATAGCAGTATTTTAATCAGGAGACTCATATGCAGCCTTAATTGTCTTTTCGGCACAGCTGCTTAGTGACTATACCATGCGAGAGGAACAAAATCAGAGGGGAAAGTTGTGTCCTGCTTACAGAAGTGCTCAGAAATACTGAAAAGCATGAATGCACACATGTATCAGAGCACCATACCAGCCACAACTGTGATGAATCTATGTAGGGAAAATAAAGTAAGCCTAAGATTCAAACCCAGACCCTGCAGAGATGAGGTGTCTTGCAGGAAATATAACCTCCAAACCGAAATCTGTTGCTAGTATGTTTACCAATGATATAACAACCAACCCAACACCACTTTGGCAAAGCCTAAGGCAAACAAAGCCATGATTTTATAAAACTTGTTTGTATCTCTATCACTCTGCAGATTATATCCAAGTATTTATCACAGAATGGTAGGTATTGGAAGGGACCTCTGGAGATCACCTAGTCCAACCCCTCGCTAGAGCACGTTCACCTACAGCAGGCTGCACAGGGCCATGTCCAGGCGGGTTTTGAGTATCCCCAGAGAAGGAGACTCCACAGTCTCTCTGGGCAGACCGTTCCAGTGCTCTGTCATCTTGGGATGTCTTTGTCGTATCAATGCATCAAATGCAATTACAGGTGAGTATTAACGCAAAATAAAAAGTCCTGTCAACATAGTGTATTCAAAGTGATCCAAACTTGCAAATGGAAGGACCAAAAAAAAAAAAACACCGTAATTTTTTAATGTATTTTCATTGTATCCTCAAACACTAACACAACTTGATTTTGTACAGCATCCTACATATAAGCTGTACCCAAACCATTTAGCAGACTTGAATATCACAAGTGCAGACTTAAGCAGCAGAAGAGGAAAACAATTAAGTGCTGCAGGCAAGGAAGAAAATACAAGCTTTCCAACGGGATATGAAACAAAAGCAAGAATCAATATAACTTTGCCTCCTGTTTTCAGTCTAGAAGTAAATGTCATAAAGCACTATCAAAACTATTCCGTTTACCTCAATAGCATCGTCCATTTTTGTGATCTCATACAATCATTTCAGCTTGTTTCTGAATTAGGGAACTCTCTTTCTGGAGAATTGTCATCGCTGAGGTCACTGTAGCTGTCACTGTTAAAAGCAATACACAATCAGAAGGATCCAAACCAAGTATTTTATTTCCAACCCGCCAACCCAAATGATGCACATGACTAACACTTTCCTCAAATGCAACACATTTCCAGACAACTACTTTAAGCTCATGCTCAATTTCAGTATTTTAGAACACCTTCCTCTACAAAAATGGGCTTAAATTTGGAGTCTAAGATGTGGTGAGGAAAAATATTCTACCTGATAAACAGTATGTTCAATTTCTTTTTGCTTGGCTCCTGTACATTCATCCTACAGTCCGCTGGTGCTGTGTGCCTGTGACCATGATTAACAACATGGAGAATAACAGATATTCAGAGCAAGACTAAAAGGAATTTCTCCTTTATGATAAAGAAAATTATTGTTTTGATCCTAAAAAAGTTAAGACAGCTTCAACTCTATTTACTCAGAATGATTCCATTTATACTTAAATTACAATTCTTGCTCTTCCAGTCAGAACATCAATCATTTTCACTGTACCAAGCAATATCCTGATGGTTTTTCCTGAGGTTTTATCCCATTCTGTTGTTTCCCAAGAGAAGCAGACTGGTTTTCACAGAACAAACTGGCATGCAAGTGATCATTTTGTAAGTGGCCAGAACAAGTAAACAGTGAAGGACAGGAATTACCACAGCAACTGAGAGAATGAAGTGCCCACAAACCACATTTTCAGTTAGTTGTGATGTCTGTCAGGGCTCCAGACTTATCTTAACTCTAAGCGTCCAAACCGCACCTCTTCAGCAGAGCCTCCAGTCTCAGTCTCCCCCTGCTACGCTTCACTTTTACAGTCTGTGAGAGGAGCCTATAGGTCGCTTGTGACAATCATGCTTCATTTCACAGAATGGTTGAGGTTGGAAGGGACTTCTGTAGGTCATCTGGTCCACCCCTGCTGCTCAAGCAGAGCCACCTAGAACCAGACACCCAGAACCATTACCCAGGCAGTTTTCGAGTATTTCTAAGGATGGAGACTCCACAACTGCCCTGGGCAGCCTGTGCTAGTGCACGGTCACCCTCAGAATGGAAGAAGTGTCTCCTGATGTTCAGATGGAGTCTCCTGTTTCAGCTGGTGCCCATTGCCTCTGATCCTGTCACTGAGCACCCCGTTTGTGTGGGTATACCAGTGTCAGCCTTGGGTGCCAACTCTACTCCAGATACCGCACATCTGTCTTGTCACTTCTCACTGTTCTCACGCACACCCCTCATCCTCCAGCCAACAGGACCTCAGCCATGTCACGCTTCCCAGCTCTGGGCATGATCTCCCACTGAGACATCCAGCTCATCATCAGCCCATGACCCACCTAGACACAGCCTTATCAGCTGATCCGCAGTGACTGCCTGCTGTGCAATGTTTCGAGGAGCACTACGTAACCCCGCAGCTGGAGATCTTTGATCTCGACCGCAGTGTGGAACAGTGAACAAACTGCACTCAGCTACACTGGTGCTTGTTAGTGAGCACTGCTTTGTATCCTGAATTTCACCCTCTCTTCTTTGGAAAAAAAAAAAAAAAATCAAAGATTAGGTAAAAGCACTGCCATTTTAATAGAGTGGGACAAGAGAAGTGGTACCAACAGTCATCTCGATTAATTTCTACCTCTGACTGCTAGGAAAGCCTCCCAGCATTACAGCAACTCACTGCCCCAAATTCTGCATAAGACAGTAGATATTCTGACCTTTCTAACAATTATTAAAACTTTGCCTACAGTGTTCTGCCTTTTCTTCACATGACTTGCATGCTGTTGATGTGGTTCTTATAAAGAGTGTCATATCAGGCTAGTGAGAAATGCTCGGTCATTTCACCAGCTGGCAAACAATTACACTGTTCAAGTGAGGAAAGTGTTGTTAACGGTATGATAAAGCATGCCAGATGCACACAGACAAACACAACGTCATCGACATTGTACTTACTTCTTTCTGAAAGTACCCATGGAAACATGGAATAAAAATTCAGTATTATTAAAACAGTTTTGAATTTTCACATCACAGTAAAATAGCAAGTATTGTCCACAGAACAGAAGGTAAAACTGTGATTGCAGAGCACTGCATAATCTCACAATACCCCTGGTTTAAGACCACAGCCTTCAGAGAACCCTTTTTTTTTTCTGAGGGGCTCTGCTGCCCAGTGGCAGTCACAGCCCAAAAACATATGCCAGAGCTCCATGTACAACACAGTATGGGAGACAGATGCTTAAGTAAAAATGCTCAGGGACCAATGAGGTGAGTGGAGAACCGCCCAGCTTCATCTCTTGAAGACAGTCAGGCCCTGATCCCCACCCAGCACTCTCATCACCAGTCCTCCCCCACTCAGTTACGTGGGTTTTAGAGGCTTTCACCCACAGCAACGGTCACACAACGCTGGCTGCTTCTGTCATTTCATTGACTTACCACTCTAACTTCTCAGGCCTGTTTCCAGTTTGCAGAAGCTGAGGGTCACTTGGCTAGGCCACTAGCCCAGGGGCTAAAACACTTACTCAGCTGATGACAGTTTTGTTCCTGTTCCCACACTGCCCAGTTCAGTACAAGGTTTGACTCCACACCCCAGAGCAGGTCACCACATTCTTGACGGTTTTGCAGTAGCACCTCATGGTCTTTCCTACTTTTGGGTGTAAGTCAGTTTTGTTTCTAACAGGCAGGCCACAGCGGCAAGAAAGGTAGGGAAAATGCCCAGGTAAGGGTCAGCCCTTGGGCTTCAGACTCAGATAACTGTCAGTCTCACAGTTTCAGTTGCTTGAATGATACCTGTAAGCACCCCCAAAAGCTGTGGCATCACGTTAACAAGAACTTGTGCTCCAAGGAAACCTGAATTTCAAGAGCTGAGCTGCCAGTGGACTTGAAAGCAAACAGGGACTCATGAATCTTGACATATCTGCACCTGGGTGCTACAGCTTCAAACCTGTGCTGACATCCAGTTTTTAAGCTTGACTGTGATATGAACTGTGTTCAACGGATAAGAAATCTGAAGAAAAACTCCAGGTAGTGTTAACCACAAATAAGTTATCACCTCTCTTAGGAATAAACATGTGCTTCCTTCTGAATTACACTGAGTTGCTACACATGTACTAAACACAAAAAACAAATGGATATTTTGTGCTCACAGTTGCTAATACTATGTAATCTTACTTAAATGTGCTGGCTAGGAAAGTGGTGGTGGCAGCAAATCAAATAAGCCCAGCTCTTCCTTTACAAAATTCTTTTTCAGACTGAGTCCTCAACTAAAAAAATACACTCATATTTCCTTCACAAGTTTTTTCTCAGTTTGTGTACAAATTACTTAGTAATTATCTTGGGCAGGAACATGACACCCACTTCATCTTGTTTGTAACCATTCCCACAACAGTGGACTCCAACAGGAGCTAGTGAGCAGATCTGAGGCCATCACAGAAGTTTTGTCTTTTTCTTTTTTTTCATGGAATCTGGAGTATAAAGATGTGGCCAAGAGAAAAATAGAACAAAACTCAGAGTATGCAGCGTCACTGCATCTAGTCAGTCACTTCAGTCTTCAAAATGAAGAACTTTGGTCACTTTGATCCTTATGCCTAATTTACCCGTAGTTAATGGAAATAGATTCACTGCAAAGTGAAATATCAACCAGTACCTAGCAGGTATTTCACTTTGCAGTGAACTGCAACATATCTCCTGACTGGAGCAAGGAAAATCTCCTCTGTTGAGTAATCACATTACGGGGTTTTGTTTTGTTTTAAAGTTCATTCATCCTCGGATCCCTGTCTTCTCAAGACATAAGCAATATAAAGAACTTCTCTCTGCATGTGTTCCATTATTACCAAATTCATGCCTATTTCAGATCTCTGTGTTCTACTGACAGAGTTATCACCATACCTCTGCCATGCATCAGTCTATAGCATAGAAGGAGGCAAGATGAGAAGATTGCCTATGAGTATGGTACAGGAGGCAGATGATAGCTGGGGCCACATGGCATGAAGCTGGAATGCATCACCTCAGCAACCAATCTCAGCTACAAAAAATCACTAGAATTAAGACTCAACATCAATTTTAAACCCATATTTCTCAAGTAGCTGCTCAAAAGGAAACTGCCTGCTTTCAATGTTTTCATTAAGAAACACAGGCAACTGTAAAATGGGTTCTCCTTGAACACTGTTTGTTTCATTTAGAAAATTCAGATCAACATTCTTTAAAAACAAAGTATTTGACACAGTTTCAGAGGGACTTTTTCATCCTTTTTAATGTATAATTGACAAAAAAGTCCTTTTCCAGAAATGTAAGCAATTTAAACAATTGTTACTGTAATGTTATTCCCTGCAAAGGCAGGAGCCAAGCTAAGCGCATTTCTTCCTCAATGCAAATTAAAGATGAATGTAATTACATTTAGTACAGGCTGTGGCTGTTTAAAACAAACAATTGCTATAGCTTTTGAGAACCTACCAAAAAGAGATGTCAGTTATTATTTATTCCCCCCCCAAAAAAAAGCTGAATGATTAAAATTATTATAGTCATTCAAGTCTTATTTAAAATAAATGCATATTTGATTGTGCAATAGTTCTAATTGCAGTCATATTTCTCAGCCTATATTTTTATGATCATTATATGATCATTAAAATGATCATATATCATTTATTATGATCACCATTATTATATGATCCTATGCTTCCATGATACGCCATTTCATTAAAGAATCCCTCAGCCTATAACTAAGACTCCCAAGTTCCAATCTGCCAGACATCTGCACTCACATAACTGGACCTAGGATAATGGTTTTATTAGGACCCAACATCACAAAAATCACAACCAAGATTCCAGAACATATCTTGGCATTATAAAAACTCTCAGCTGAGTCTCATGCATGGGATTCAATTCATACAGCTTTAGACACCTTCATCAGAGATATTTACCGCCAGCTTCTTACAGTCATTGGAGAGAAACGGGTGCTTGTAGGGTGCTTCTGATCCATTCAACCATTACAATGAGCTATCGGACTCCTTTAAAGTGCATATTCACTTAGCAACCACAGAAAAAGACTTGGGGTGACTAGCTCAGAAGTGTTTTCACTGTGAACACCTAACATTCAAATGACAAAGTAACTGCCATAACTAACCATTACTAATTTTATCACCAATTAGCACTCTGGTTGAGAAGGGATTTTTTCTTTAAAACTTATTCTGTAGTTTTTCTGTAAGAGCTCTGAAGGCACCAACAGGTCTTAGCCACTCTAACCGTCCTCACCTGGGGCCTTCAGCAATGGGCCCAGGAGCCTTGGCCTCCAATCTCTGCCTGAGCTGCATCGCAGACTTGCCTGTACCCATCTCTGTAGTTCCATAGTCACTTGTCGACTGGACTTCCTGGACTGACCTTAGACCTGACCCATCTCTGCACTTCTGCACTGGACTGTCTGTAGGACATGGTGGACTGCCACTGGAGCCAGCCCACTTGCCCTCCTTGGCAACTGTGGCATTGACTCCTGCTGGTGAGGACACTACCCCTAGCAGCACAGCTGCCACCCCTGAGTCCTGGATTCTCTTCTTTGGTGGAGCAGTCACTCTCTTGGTGCTTTCTTGACAGTCTCCAAGCAACATCATTTCCTTCACTACTCTCTGAAATGTCTGGATTTGGCCAACGGCAGAAATATGATGCTGTGCCAGATGTGTTATTGGTTGGGAACAACATACAGGGGACATCAGAGAGAGCCCTGCCTACACCTCCTTTGTCCCTCACACACCAGAACACATCATACAGGCTGTTCCCTGTTCTGTCTATAGGTGCTTGCCCAAATGTCCCTACACAGCTGGTTTGGGAGACATCTGGACAATGTTAGCGCAGTAAGCACCATATGGACAAGTTTTCCAAGGTTTTCTGTTTATGCACAATTCCTCCTGTCCTCTGGCCATTTTTGTTCCTTTTCTCTGAATGCAACTCATAAGTCATTTTTTATTAATAACCTGTCCAGAACTTAACAGATTACTCTGTGACTAGACACCATTGGACTGGTGCCTTCCATTAGCATATTCACTGGTGACTTGCAAAAACTTCTTTTGGCTGCAGTCCCAGTTGCCCACACTTTTTCACCTAGGAACATTTCTCACCCTACATTTCCTCCCATCTACCAGATATCTGTGTTTAAATTATTTATCTTTAGCCTGTTACTGTCTTCCTCCAAACACACAAGTCATTTCATTATTTTCAACTCAGGTTTCTAATTTGCTGTATCTTTTTATGTTATTTCTTCCTTCTGAATAGTGCTTTCTGCTCTTCCTTAAATGATATTATTTGCAACTATCCTTAATGCACTGCGGCCTACTCTTGCAGACCACTAATATAATAAAGATGTTGGTTGAAGGGAGAGAAGAAATAAAGCCTGCTGATGCTAAACTTGCTGGTGGGGGGGAGGGGAAACCAGCAATATGGCTTTTGCAATCCATATGACACCATTCCCAAAGATAAGCCAGTTTTTATTACTTTTTCCAAGTGAAATTCTGTAAGACTCAGTAAAAGCCAACATTGCGTCTGAAGTTCCCCTCTCCATCCACCAGTTTTCTATCAAAACCTTTTGGTTTCTCTCAAAAAGCAGCAGATTTGTCGGTATTGTACACTTTCTGAGCGTCTCCTGTGGTTCTAGTGCTCTCTGTCTTTTAAAATTAAACACAAACTGACAGCCTCTCACCTTCCTCTGATCCTTATAAAATGGTGACTTCAATATTCCCACAGAACGATTTGGAGAAGGTCATGATTTAAAAGCATTCACAAGGAACTGAAGCGCGTGGCTTTGTCTGATGGTCAGGCACTCATGCCATAAAGCACGAGAGGCTGAAACCACAAATGCAACTTACATGCTCACCTACCACTTCAGGTAACTAACTAATAACTCCACACTGAGTTACTCCAATCTTTTGCTCAGTTCGTGACTGTCTCTGTACACACCAAAGCTCCCAGGAACTAAGTTTACCCCAGAGGATGCATTCCAGTCTCAACATAGCTATGCTCACCCCTATGTGTAAGCACTCTGACTGTTTACCAGACTAGGCCTCACAAAAATTTAAGAGAAGGTTTATTCACTTTTATTTATTTAGGGCACTCTCCTGGGAGGTGTGGTGCATCTTTAAATTTACTGTTTGCTTTGCTCAGAAGCTAGGGCTTCTCTTCAGGTGTCACACGTTCTAAAACTGTGTCCTAATTATGGGGCTGTTAAAAAATGTTTGGGTAATGATTTCCTGTTAAGAATCTCATGCTGAAATATGTGTTTCCTTTTGTCTCAGGACTTCATCATTAACTCTCTTTTTAGTGTTTTTCACAGCCTAGTTTAAGTAATCTGCTCAACTCGCTGGCCTCCACAAATTCTCTTTCAGGTGACATCTTTGCTCTAGTCAACAGCATGACTACGTTTCACGTAGGCAGTGCTGGATGAGGTGTGCAGACAATCCATTCCTCGGATTTGTTTCAGTCTTGTTATGACATGCCTTAGCTTTACTGCTCAATGAAATCACTAGCATTGTGGGGTTTAAAGGTTTAAATTGGAAATCCCTTCCACTCCGCAGGTGGATATGGTAATATGAGTGGGTGTGCTGTAATGAGCACTGAAATTCCCTCCTAAACATTCTTTCCTGCAAAATGCTCCTCTTATACTCTCGAAATGTTTTTCTGTTCCAGTGTTCCTTCTCGAGACAGAGAGGTTTGCTTGATTGCTGTGTAACTAGCTAAATGGTAAAATTTGTATTTTTATATATGAAGTTTTTCAGTATGAATTTTCGTCTTTACTTAATGTTTAAGTGTTCGTTTGAGTTCATTGTACGAACATGAAGAAAAAGAGTTGGGGTTATTTTTTTATTGATTATACATTAATTCAAATAAGTGAAGTGTGGCACATTCACTAACTGCCAAAACTTAGAAAACATATTAGCCATATTGCTATGGGATTTAAATTTCAATTAGCAGGGCACATGCAGATCACTCATTCAAAACCAGTAACTTTTCTTTATCTCAGAGAGACTATTAGGTATACTTGTGGGAGGAAGCAGTAAAAGAAAGGATATTGGAACCTGGGAAACAAGATGAACTGTGAGGCAGAAAGTGCTCAGAAGAAAAAAGCCTGAAGACATGTGGCTTGAAGACTCCCCTCCTACCAAGCACCACAAAAATGTGACCTGTGTAATGCACTAGCACAAATTTTAAAACGTAGATAATGTCAGGACCACTACTAACAGTGACAGGGCAAGGTACTAGGAGTATTTCAATCAAGCTTTCAATCAACAGTTTACAGATCAGAAAGAAATTCTCTCTGTATGTACATCATTGCACAATTGGGCAGTGTAAGCAAAGATGAAGTACATTTAACCGACACCTATAAGGAGCAGGGTACCAAAACAGATTGATCTGGACTGGCTTGCCTATTTTCCGCTACTACTGAAACCTGAACAAAATTTCTATTTCTCACTTAAGAAAAGGGCTTCACTTTAACAATAGAAAGTAATGCTGAAAAGAAGAAAAAATAAACAAAAAACCAAACTAGTTAAGTTTGGTGCCTCGTTTAGAGGAAAAAACAGCAAGCCAGGGTTGGATCTGTTCTGTGTTATTATTCAGTTATTCTGCAATGGTTTTTTTCGTATTTTTTTTATTGTATCCTAGGCTGCCCTCTGACCTCTTTATTATTGTTATTGTAATGAAATTGTAACTGTTATTAATATAATTCAAATAAAAAAGAATGAGTTAACACTGGCTCAAAACTATTGCTACATTCAACAAACCAAAAAAATCTGTGTCCAAGGCAACTGGGACAAAGGATTTTCATTTGGGTGAACCATACAGTTTTGATCTAGATCCAAACCCTTCCATAAGTCTAAAGATATCCCAACTGTTTTGTTTCAGGCCTGTCTCTGCTAGATGATATTAATTATTTAGCTACTGCAAAACAGAATCAGTGTTCTCTTTTTTGTTACTGTCATCATTCAGATACAACTAGGTAAGAATTTCACTTCATTGCTTGATTCTCCAGCAAATCTCTTCCCTGTGAATCATTTCATTAATGAAAATCTCCAGCAAATCTCTTCCCTGTGAATCATTTCATTAATGAAAGTTAACACAGGAGGCCACTAACTTCATGTGAATTTACTACAGGTTTTTTACTTCATCTGGTTATAACACATGGATCTAGCTTTAGCCCTAATAGCCTCTGAAAAGGAGAAAGTCGGGAACTGTGCGTACTGCTTACAGATACTTTTAAACAAAGGTTTATGTCAGGCATGAACAGGAACAAGTAAATCGATACATGAAGAACTCCATTTCCTCTTCTGGACTTCTGAATTCAAGGATGGGACAGTCCCTCCAAAAATGTGACTGACAAACTGCTGGCAAGTAAGCAGGAAAGATTACCTTGGAGACAATTTACATCCACGTTGCAGGTATGCATTGAGTGTCCCAGTTGCTGCTAGCAACAGTCCAAGGTATGGAGGTGAAGGTTTCATGGGTCTTGAGGAAAACTCTGGGTGGAACTGAACTCCCACAAAATATGGGTGATCTACAAGATAAATGCCAAAGAAAATTATAAGATGTGCGAAGAAGACAGTAGAACAAGGATTAGGAAAAAAGTTTATTGAAGATTTCACACAGGAGTCCAGAAGCCAGCTCAGCATGTGTGAATTTAAGGGTGAGGCAGCAGCAATCTTAACTTTTTCCATGGAAAGCAACTGACAACAGACAACAGAGGCAGAAGGTTAGTAAGGCAAATTAAGTAAAAATCATTCTGTGATTCAACCTTAACATGCACAATGCTGTAATTAAAAGCTGAATAATAAATCTCTACTGACATGTAAGGGGGGAGGGGGGAACAACCACAGAGTCTGCATTTATCATGTTATTACCATAGTATGTTGGTTTCCAATATATATTTATGCATGTATGCTCAGAACATGCATCCATACCTATCTGAGGGAAAAATAAGAGTTCCTGAAAGACCAAGCATTACCATACAGCAACTATTTACTCATTAAGAGATGGATATGAAAGAAACATACAGAGAAAACTAGGGAAAACAAACTTCAAATAATTAGGCCTGGAAGTGATCTCCTGGGACATTAAGTGCAGCCTCCTGTTATTAAATGCAGCTACATTGTGTAGTCTCATGCACAAAGGGTCAAGGCTCTGCTGTAGCACCCCTAGGTTTTTTTGCTCGCACTAGAAAGCTCTTCAGATACTCTCTCCTCTTGCTCAGAAATCTTCTCCTAATTCACTGGCCATCTTCGTTACAGCCAACTTATATCCATTTCTTATGGTGGTGTTCTCCCCTGCTGTTTGTCCTGTGTGATTAGGGATGACAATATCACGATCATTCAACTCAGCCTGCTAAGCTAAACAAGCCATGCTGCTTCATCTTCTCTTAAATCTTCGTCTCTGTTTCCCACTCAAAGCACCTCTTTACAACTGCTGCTGCTTCCCTTCTGTCTTCTTCAAAAGCATAAGGAACAATGTTTTCATACTCTTCACAGAACAGAATCACAGAATAGTAGGGGTTGGAAGGGACCTCTGTGGGTCATCTAGTCCAACCCCCCTGCCGAAGCAGGGTCGCCTACAGCAGGCTGCACAGGACTTTGTCCAGACGGGTCTTGAATATCTCCAGAGAAGACTCCATAACCTCCCTGGGCAGCCTGTTCCAGTGCTCCATCACCCTCAGAGGGAAGAAGTTCTTCCTCATGTTCAGATGGAACTTCCTGTGCCTCAGTTTGTGCCCATTGCCCCTTGTCCTGTCGCTGGGCACTACTGAAAAGAATTTGGCCCCATCCTCCTGACACCCACCCTTGAGATATTTATAAGTATTTATTAGGTCCTCTCACAGCCTTCTCTTCTTCGAGCTGAACAAGCCCAGCAAGGGCTTGAAGTTCCTTCAATCTGTCACATTTACCAGGGCCAGGAGCTTGGTTGCTGTGAGCGCACCCCATCTGCTCAGAGGGCAGATAATTGTACAGATGATACCTGTGCATTAAGTGAATCAAGTAGCTTCCGCTCTCCTTCTGGTCTCATTAGATAGTTTGCTCCAAGCTTCTACAAAGGACATAGTTAATTAAGGGTAATTAATCTACCATTGCAGTGCCCAGCGCTCAAATGGAAAACAAACAGCTACCTTTTTATCATTCTCTCAGACCAGCTTTATACTGGATCCAGTTAAACATTGTTAAATCTGTGGATTTAATTCAAACTAGGAGTTTAAAGTGCCATGTTCAAGGATTTACTAAATTTTAGTCAACAAGGGCTTAAACTGAACCAGTTCTAAAACTATAATTTTGTTTTATCTAAGTACACTCTACCATGCTGGCAATGTTTTAAATGTAGCTGAAATTAAAACCTAATTGAACTGAGCAATCCCCACCCTGCCTTAAATTTAAATGTAATGCCCCCTTAAGGCTAGCTGATCTCTAGAATCCAAATTTACTCAATGTGTTTTGCTGCAGTGTTTGAAACCAGGCATCTCGGAAAAGCAGATTTTATTTTAAACAGTCTGTTGTTATTGCCTAGTATATACCATATGCTATATATCTGAACCTGGAGATGCCCAAACTTGAAAAAAATAGTGCATACAAGTTCTGATGTGTATGTAGATGCCTATTTAGTTAGTATGTACTTCGCTTAGAAGAGTATCGTCATTCATCTGGAGAGTGTCCTCCAGGTCTGTAAAGACAGAATGAGATCTGCAAGCCTCAATTTACCTGGGGAGCTGGAGTGATCACGGCCACCTTGCTAGATTTAAACACCATTGCTGTTTAAATCAGACCTCTGTCAGCATCTGATAGTCTCCTTAAATCTATGTGTGGGTATAAAACCATGAACACATCTCATGTCCTCAAGAGGAATATGAATCTTCTGAAAATGTGCTTCTTACAATTATGTTTTATGATCCTATTACCTTATGAGTGGTACACTACATAAGCTCAGCACCTTTGAAAATGGCATAATATATACTATCGACAGATGACATGAAACAACAGATTTGTCAGCACAGGTCTGTAAGGAGTATGGGCTGAAAAATAAAAGATGGATCTGTCAGTAAGGTAAATGGTTGATTCTCCTGAACAGGAATCCAAGTTTAAGGCCTGCTATATAATGCTTGACTGGCACTGCATGATCATCTGAGACATAATTATCCAGGAATGATTTTGATCTTATTAGTCAATTCCATTTTAGCAATCTGGAGATTATTTTCATACAATTTTCATTCGTGAGTTTCATGGATTTTTCAGACTTGGGGTGAACAAGCCACTTGATTCCCCTTGGTTTAATTTTTGATGTCCTCCAAATGTCTTTGCTATCACTGCAAGTCTTGTGTAGCTGTGACTGGCGGTTTCACCGTGGGATGTGGGGTGAGCCAGCCTGAGGAACTGGACTGTCCTATCCATGAATCATAGTTTACAGTACCAGTCTGAGCAGGAGCCGGTCATCAGCTATTGCTGGTATCTCTGCCATTGCCACTGACATCCCTTCGCCTTGCACACTTTTTCTTTTCAAAAATATGCCTTCCCTGTTCAAAAAGGTTGTGTCCTCTGGGATATTTGTGAATGAAATGGATCAGTTTTATTTCTAGAGGATGTATATCTCTTTACTTCCAGATTTAAGAAGTCCACTTATCTGATCGTGGAAAGCGCCTACCACCGTGGTACTGTGTACACATACACAAGGTGTTGTAGCAATGTGGAAGGGTTCTGCTCAGGAACCATGATCCCATTACTGTGAGTGTGATGTGGTAACACAGCCTCAGACTGCAGCAAGGGAAATCCTGGTAGGTTTAGGGAAAAAATCTCCACACTGAGAGTGGTCAAGCGCTGGAATAGGTGCCCGCTTGTGGCGATGCCTGTGTATGGTGCTGTGCTCTGTTACACTGTAAAGTAGGAGCAGTGGATTAAACCAAAAAGTATATCCTACACCTAAAGTACACGGCGTAGGTGCGGAGCAACGCTACTTTGACATGGCCTGTTGCAAAGCCTGCCTGGGAGTCCTGCGTGCTGCTTTGGAGCACATCCTCTGGGTAACACCCAAATATTGGCATCAGGGGTGATGAAGGTGACTCCGTACCAGCAAACGCTGGCATGTTGTTGTGGCAGAGGCAGGAGGTTGTTCAATACATAAGACAAAAATCTCTCTTCCCGCTCTCGGTTTCTTGGCTTTATGGACTGCTGCATGCGTAATCGGCTGCGTGTGCTTGGCGAATGGGAAGTTTCATGTTGGATGTATTTTGCAGTCTTATGCTAAGCCACAAGGTGGCACTGGAAGATTGTAATAATCCAGTGTAATTAAGCACACCTTCCCCCCCCACATCTTTGACAGAGAAAGCATGAATTTTTACAGTAAATGATGTAAACCATGGGAATTGGTTACTTCTCTTTCTTCTGATTTTTGGCTTCACTTGCCAGCAATTTTAAGTAAAGATTTCTCAAGAGTAAAATGGAAATGCATCTGTGCGCAGTATAGCTGTTGCAATGGCACAGCAAAGTAAAGTCGGTGAATTGACATCCCTCTGTTTTTAAACCTGTATTTATTAATACTGGTGATCCTGACAGCTGTCTCTCTTTTTGTAGCCAAGTATTCATACCTCAGGAGCAACTGCATGCGAAAGCAGGAATTTCATTTCCTCTGTAATTTCTTTGATATGTTGCCTGAAGCTTTCTCTTCCCTTGTAAAGTAAAGATGAAAACGTATTTCAGGTTTTCATCAAAGGTGAAAGTTCTTCCAAGATTTGTCCATTTCTAAAAAATATTTCACTATATTCTGGTCCAAAATATCTCACTTTGTTTTAATACCAAATCTATGCTTAGGTAAGGAAAAGCAGTAAATTATTGTATTGCTATTACAGGTGAAATTTGACACATTTTTACACGGTTTTACAATGTATATAGCTCTTTCCTATATTCTCACATTTCTTTTTCAGCCTCTAAATACTGAAAATACGGAAGCTGGTTCATAGTTGAGTAAAGTAACAAGATGCTGTCCATTTGAGTGGGCTGATGTCAGACTGAAGATTGTCTTTTACACTTGTGACTAAGAGAATCCCCTCTAGATAATAAAAAAATCAACCTTGTTGGGGACTTTTTAGCCCTAATCACTGTAGTTGCAATGTAAAATCATGATAATTTGAAATATATTTTAAAGATATTCCTTGCTGACCTTAACACCTGGCCATGCAAAATCATTTACTACAAAAGGGATTTAGACAAAACCTGTCTTTAAAGATTCTTGTCATTGCAAGAGGTATTCAGATAAGACTTCTCACAAAGGCTCAACTCCACCTCATTTTGAAGGAAGTCTCAAAACTTTCACTTATCTGAAGAGGAACAGACTGGCTGCCCATATTTACAGGTCTAAACCGTGAAAGGCAGAGTTGTTTCTGAGTTATGTCATTATGCAAGATAAAATATCCCCCTCACTCAGGTTCTGTGACTCACTGACCTCCCAGCAAAATCAGTGTGGTAGGTAGTTTACGAACCTGCCATGAAGAAAAAGCAAGCTGAAAGGGTACAGAGCTCCACGTATCGCATTGAAAACTGACCCAGGAGCCCGTTTCTTCTTAGCTACAGCCATTGGCAACAATATTTTGGCATGAAGAGGTCAGTGTCTGAGCTCAGCTCTCAGGCTGTTCTAACCGAGATCAACTGCTTCTTTAGAAGAGAGTAAGCTTCTGTTTGGACACCAGTGCTTCCAGTCATCCACCACCTGTACTTCCTTCCTGATGTCAGCAGAGCTCTGAGGCTCCTTACTGCAGTGTGTAAGAGCTGTAGCCTCAGCCTGGCTCCCCATGAGCATGTGAGTGTGTCGCAGAAGACCCAGCACCACTGTCCATCGGCCTTGCTCCAGCGTGTGTGGCACGAAACCCAAGGGATGGAGGGGGGTGTGGAAGGAGCTGGACTGCTCTGGCAGCAGGGAGAGGCCATCCGGTGGTGCAGCCTGCTGTCTGGCCCTGCCCGGCTTCTGCTGCGGCTGCTCCATAGAGCAGCAAGGAAATTCTGTCTGCAGGACTGTCGGCTTTTGCTGTTGAGCTTACGCAACCAATACAGTATGAAAAAGAAAAAATGGCAGAGGGAAACACACTAGGAGATACCCTTTCAGCGACAGTGGTGCTGTGTCAGGGAGTTTATTCCTGCTTACAGTGCAGTGAATGGAGAACAGTTGACTACGCTGCTTCAGAAGGTGCAGCTACATGGTGTTGTTTTGGCACATGTGATGTAGACCCAGGATGTCCTACTCTGCCAGGCTTTCAGGAAGAAGTTTTGCCGTTCTGTGTCGTTCTCCGTGGAGTGGTCTTCTGCCCTCAATACTCACAGTTTGTCCAGCTTTCTGGCCCAAGCCTTGAAGAAAAACGTGCTCCAAGGAGCCCAAGAGCAGCTGCTTCAACAGTGCCCTGGGCTGCGACATCCCTCCTTTCTCTTCCAGGACTTCCCAGGTTTCTTCCTTGCCATCACACAGAAAATGAAGACAACTGGCCCTGCAGATTCTCTCCCATATCAACTTCTACTTCAAGACAATTGAACTCTCTCTATTTAAGCTCTCTTGTACAAAGGCCTTCCCAGATGACATTATATACTTCGTGTTATTTTGCCATTAAAAACCATACACATATACACAGAGATTTTAATGAAACTTTTGTTATCAGGTTTTATTATCTCAACAAGTGTTGCTGTCAGCTAATAATCCCTAGAGTGACCATCATGAAGTATTCCAATAATTGGATTTTAATTAAGAAATTCACTTAGTCCTACACTATTTCTCAAATCTAATTATGTCTTCAGGAAACTCACCCAAGTCATGGTATTTTCTGGACAATGTACAGGCTCAGTATAGACTCCTTCCATTACTTTATTTTTTTTTTTTTTCTTTTCTTACAGGTATTAGTAAAACTCTTCTATTTCCTGTATTGCCACTCTAGAAAATCTTAAAGATCTAATGGATGAAATAAATGTGGAATGAAAATACAAATTTCTATTATAAATATTATGTCAGAAAAGAAGCTGCCTGTGCAAAGGAGGTTAGAATGTTTTTTTACTTGTCATATTCATGATTTGAGATTTCTCTTCCCCTTGGATTTAAAGGCATTATTAATGAGGAAATCCTGTAGATAAACTTGGCTGTGAATTTTATTCACACAGAAAATAATTTCTGTCTCAAATAATCTCAAGTATTTTGGGAAAAATCCTGAGCGTATGTGTGCACATGGAGTGTCACCTGGATTAAGTCTAGTGAAGCCTGTAGGCTTGCTCATATTGATATTGCAGAAGCACTGAGCAAGCCAGACGCTGCTGTTTGTACATTACCTTTCAGTCTTCTTTGATGCTGAATGTCACATCTCACTCCAACATTGTGTAGTCCTCCTGACATAGCGACAGGAGACATAATTAAGAACACCGTGAATTCAAGGCATTTCTCTTGAAGTGGTTGGAGTATTCATGTATTTTTCCATATGAAATACAGAGTAACATCACTTTGTGGTATGTCTTTGACTGTAAGTAGGCAGAAATCAATGTAATAAAAATAAAAGTCTCACGGAGATATTTTTATATTTAGAAATATGAATGGTAAGTACAGTCATATTCTGACCTTGAAAGAATGGAAATAAAATGTGACGGGGGACTCTGTTTGTAGTATTTATACTAACCATAAAAATACTCTGTTCAAACATGAAGATTTCCTTGAAACAAAAGAAATCCATTTAAAATGTGAAGAGGGGAAGGGATAAGAAGAGAAGGTCTGATGATTTAATGGTTGGAAATACGAAGAACATCTCAGTAAGATTATTTACATGAGTGATATGAGGCATCTGGCCTGTACACTGTATAGTACAAATATAGAAAAGCTGTGGAGGCCATAATCTGTCACTGTAGTGCGTATGCAACTCCAGTTGAATTCAATAGTACTTCAACATGCATATAGATGAGATGATATTTGCTTATAGCGCAGGCTGATTTTTTATTTCAAGAGAGCCATTGTCAACATTTTAATATATCCTTTCAAGAGATGGGACAAAACTTCCATTGACTGTAACAGAGTCAAAATTCCCAAACGAGGCATTGGCTCTAACCCCGAAACACTGAGAAAAAAATTTATTAAGAGCAGACTGAAATAAGGTGGTTAAGCTGGATTGTTTTTTCACCTTCTTAGACTTGATTCCACCCTTAATACTCTGGCCTACATTTGCTTTATTTGCTTTACTTGCTTTTTTGCCAAGCAGTATTTCCAAAATAAGACACATAGTCTGTAGAAATAGTATAATTACGATCTATTTACTGTTTTTATTTTGTATATAACTGTCCATGTTTAGGCAGGTTAGCTACATTGCGCAGTAAGTTTAGCCCAGTCATTTGATATTTATCATTACTGCATTGTATGTGCTTCTAGTGCCTCGAGCAATTAAGCCATGTACCCATCTTCTGTTGGAACCTGTAGCAGTAATTAACCACTTGCGGTTGTCTTGGATTTTCTGCTTGTGACCCTTTCAGCTCTGCAAGCCAGGAAGCTATCTTCGCAGTAACAGGGAGGATGTCTAAAGGTTAGAATGTATTTCAAAGCTTTAGAAATAGTCCAATTCCATTTTAAAGTCTATTTAAAAGTCCGTTAGTAAAGCCAGAATTTGTGATTCTTTAAAACCTCTCTAGCTGACACTACCTTACTGGAGACCTTATTGCTAAGATTACAAACAGCATCCGAACGGTTGAAATTAACATTCACTTTAAAAAAAAATTTAATATTCCACTTAAGCTGCTGTACCAACATTACAGAATCAGATAAAAGTCAAAAGACTGTGTCCAAAAATCCTAAATGTCAGATTTTCATAAGCATTGCATTCCCTTTGAAAAAGTATCACATGTTCACAGCTGGAATACTTTGGAGCCTGCTTTTTCTTTTTTTTAATGAAAAAGATCAGTCCAGGCTTCTATATGCTCCTTGCTCCTTTCTTCTGGAGTGACAATGGCAGGAAGGAGCAGTCCAAATGGCATTTCTGAAGGAAAGCTCGGTTCCGCTGTAGTTATAGAGTTTGTCCCAGTGGCCTTTGGCTGAGGAGGTCAGCTGAAGAGCAAAGAAGCCCTCAGTGAAGCCAATGGGACTTTGGATGAGTCCCAACCTGACAGAAAACAGGTTCATCCATCCTTAAGAACTGTGCCTTGAGAGCCTGCTGACAACTCAAGTAGATACCACACAGACTGAGCTGTTCGTAGAAGACTTTGCAAAATTTACAGTAGGACGAAGTTTTAGTGGGCTGAAGTAAAGAGACAGGCCATGCTTGCGATTCCAACGGAGGCGGGAGTTCCTCCACAGTGCTCCCCTAAATGAGATATAAGGATCTGGATGAGAAAGACTGGGAAGACCTTCTTCTACTTGACCAGCGGAAGGAATAATTCTTGTCCAAGGACTACTTCCTTGTTTTCTCCAATGTGAAGGCATTAATGATCAGACCTTGGAGAAGCGGAATCAAGTTACACAGACCACAGAGTTGGATTATTCCTGCTTGAGGAGGGGATCATTCCTTCTTGAAGAAATTTTATCTTCCTCAGGAACAAGACCCACTGAAATCTGCCAGACTTTGAGTTTGCTTGTCCTTCTCCGTATTAACCTGGCAATCTCATATCTAAGGTAAGAATAACCAAGTTGGGTCTAAATATGTAATAGCAGTTTATGGTAAAGATCAGCAGTACGCCCTACCCAGCTTATGGCAAGTTT
>Ga0181612_174525_pt1 | contig 20139 bp, 14 predicted proteins | sample HoacroProtozoa21_FD_119630 | JGI IMG/M metagenome (GOLD analysis project Ga0181612, IMG submission 119630) | Hoatzin crop microbial communities from Cojedes, Venezuel. Combined Assembly of Gp0051906, Gp0051904, Gp0051908 | reverse complement strand
GCGAGGTGGGACTGCTCAAGGCCCCCGCTAGGAGCGGTCGGGAGAGGCGGGGGGGGGGCGGAGGGGGCGGGGAGGGGAATACATATATGTGTATTTTTTGTGTATAAGAAAAGTTGGTATGATTTAATAATAAGAATCAGTATTTGAGATATCTTTTCTGCCATTGATCCTGGATTAATGTTCTGCCCAAGCAGCAAACCTCTGTTTTTTGCAGGCGCTGGGATCTCTCATTCTTTCATACACAAAAAAGAGCTGCTTTAAAATAACAGAGGAGAAAAGAAAAGATTACTTTTAGCATTTTTTCCCACAGCTTCCCCCACACACACTAGCAAGAGCAAGGCTCCAAATATATAAATAGCCTGGCAAGTGTGTAGTATAAACCACACCCTACCTCAGGGCCACTGTCTTAAAGGAAACTATTAATATTAAAAAACCCAGTGATGTGGAGAATGCGATAAGGCTTGCACTTGACATATTTCTGTATCTACTTTTGAAGGACGCCAAGCAGCCCTCACGAAAACGCTGTACTAGGTGCTTTCCCCCTGCTGCCACTGTATTTTTCATGGGCAGAGGCTTTTCAGCAGCTCTCCCAGCGCCACTGTGATTTAGTTCCTCCTGAAGACGTGACAGCTTTTAACCGAGAACAGTGGCTAACAGGACGTACGCCGTGGGGCTTGGGAGAGGGAAGGCTCCCCCCAAAACCCCCTACACAGGGTTTCAGGACGTTAAGGCAGGAAGACAGACAGAGCACATCTCTATGCACGCCCGAGGCCCCGTCCTGCCGCAGAGGGGTTCACTCCAACCCAGGAGGGACGCGGCTGTCCCAGCCTCTAGCTTGCTCGAGGTTTCCAGAGCAAGTGTGCCAGCAGAAGCTGCAGCCTCCCCTCGTGCGAGCAGATGCTTGGCACCCAGAAGGTGCCACATTTCCGAATAAAAACGACAGCAGATTTCCAGGCAATTGCACGCTATTTCTGCAGTGCTCATTATTATTAGAGCTATAGGAAGCTGCCGAGAAGTAAGATCTCAGGAAGCTGAGAAGAGGAACCAGAACTTTGTGGGACTAACAAGAATCAGAGGAGTTGTAATAAGATCACTAAAAATGAAGGAAAAAAAAAAAATCCCTTAAGGGCAGGATTAAACTTCGCACTTCAATTATAAACACAATTCCTATGCTCAGGGGAGATGGGGAACTTATACGGAATTTCTCTCCACAGCTGAATTAAGTTCCCTTGTTCTGCCAGAAGTGGATATATCTACCTTTCACTGGCACGTTCCCCTCTGGCTGCACAGTTCAGGTGACAGGTGAAGGCCAGGCCCCACGTCCCCCCAAAGAGCAGTTAGCATTTTGCTGTGCATTGAGCAAATAACGGGCAAACAGAACAGGACTCCCCAAGAAGCCAAGGTTTCACGAGCTCTACCAAAGCTGGAAACCACAGCCTCAGCCTGTGTGGTTCTGTCTCTGCCAAGAGCCTTTGAAGCACATTCTTTGAAATTGGCCAGAAGTGGCTCTGACTGGGAGAGCAATGAGCAGCCTGGCTGGGGGGGCGGCCAGGGGGCTCTGACTCTCACACAGTCGAGTCCAAGTCAACCTTCAGTCCAGCAGATAAATGTGCATTTTTTTTTTACAAGTCACCATTCATTTTACAAGTAAAAGGAGACTTAAATCCTAACTTGTGTTCACAAGATGACCAGTGGGCCGAACCGCAATTCTCAACAAGTGTAACGAGTTACGGAAGCATACACTCCGCTCAGCCTCTCCCACCACTGCAAATACCATCCCTCAATAATCATATCTATGAGAGGACTGGACTAGGCACCACAACTGTTCACTGCGTGTATTTCTGTGGAAATGATTGAAAATTCCCCCAAAACTCCCTGCAGCATTTCTGCTACAGGGGCAAAAGGAGCACTTAATGCAGGTTTGATTTTCTCAGGGACAAGAGTGGGAGCCATTTAAACTGACCTTTTCTGGAATTTGTTAAGGACATCTCTAGAGATCCTCATTTTCAGTACATAACCTAGTATCACACAGTCTGCAGGTTTAAGGGTTACAACTTCAGAGAGCAGAAATAAGAAATCTGGCTTAAAGTAACAGTCTGCCTGAAAACAACCCTGAAAACACCCCCCTGAGCCCCAAGTATACATTATCCCTCTGAGCAAGATGCAAAGGACACAATAATAATAATAATAATAATTTAAAAAGCTGAAAGTATTACACACTGGAAACATTTCATCCTGATTATAATGGCTGAGAACGAAGAGAACAGAGGCAGTGACTGCAGTGCTGAACACACGCAGGCAGACAGTTTTTTAGCAAACTGATGGGAATTAATGAACTTTCTGTTGCACTGAGTAAGGAATCGGGCACAGCAGGCAGCTGGGCTTTGGCCAACGGAATCATGAAAGTGTTAGATGTGTTTTGATTATTAAAAAAAATAATCTTAAAAACAGTTACAATTAAACCAGTTGCATGTAGAAGACCACATCAGGAACAAAGTGCCTGAAATTTTGGAACACTGGCTGTAGTCATACTCACATATTGCTTCTGTTTTTCCTTCCCCAAAAGCTGTATGTTCTTTAATACAACTCATTGTCCTCATAATTTAGGACTTATTATGTAAGTGTTTTCCATTCAGTCCCTGACCAGCTGCACCAGCTTCTTAATAAAAATTAAGAAGATAGATCAAGATTTTCTTTCACTGTTAAGGTTCTCTTGCTGCGTTTTATAACCATTACTCACAGGCCTTTTTACAAGCCAGAATTTTTAATAATTATGGTAAAGAAAAGGAACCTGTCAACACCATTTCCTCTTTATTTGCTCTGCTAACTTCGTGGCTTTCTGCAACAGTCTAAATCAAACAGTTTTCAATTTTCAAATCTAAAAAAGTTTTTTTTGTCCTTTAAAGTCTCCTATCTAACACACTAAGCTTTAGAGTACACATACTGTTCGAAACACAACATCAGATCACACAAAGCAGCAAAGTCTTATGCTGAAAGGAAAACATTTCCCTGTGATAAAAATAATGCCATATTTATTATACAGCCCTGAGTGTAAAGTTCTTGTAAGATTGCCACAAACAGTGCAACAGGTTTCTACCTTACTGTGTCTCGGTGATTCGTACATTAAATTTGCAGCGTTCGCAAGACAGGTCGTCAGTGTCACTCTGTTCAACCTAACTGGGTTTGTTGTTGTTGTTGTTTGGTTTTTAATTAATTACTTAAGATCTGCAATTTGAAATCACTTAACAGTTCCACTAAGCTGCTTTTAGGAACCCTTCTTTCCTTACAGAATCATGACTTGCGAGAAATTACATGAAGAAATATTACAGTTATATTGCAGGAAGCAGAGATTACTCAAAATAAGCGCAGCAGCAAGTAAGCTAAGTAAAAATACATTTAACTGGCCTGCTGACCACGACCAGATACTGAAGCCATGGAGTTCTTTATGCAAAGTAACTTCAGTTAACATCACATTAAACCCACCTAATAGCTTTCGGTTTCAACAGTGTTTAACCAGGTGAAGTATGAATCTCAGCACCAAGGTCTCTAAGACAGCCTCCAGACATAAGAACTCCTTTTCCTTATGGAATCCCTCACACATGAATGAGAAGACTTTGAACTAGACCCCGAGGCTAAGCCCTCTCAAGTTCCTTGCTCTGTGCTTGTGTATTTAGCATGCCATCAACACAATGAGCCAATAAATTGCTGCCCCTTCCTTCCACGCTTTGTTTTTAAAGGCTTCATTGTATTTTATATCAGTTTATTTAACCAAGATTTCTATCGCTGCTGGTACAGAAACGGGCAAATCTTGTTCTCTTTGCAAATACTAAAAAAGCCTCTGAAAATACATCTATATATTAATTGCTCTGACTTTACAATTTAACAATTTACAACTTGCTTCTTCACTCAAATCAGCACCCACAAATCAATAACCCTTTAAATGAGGACGTTATGGAAAATAACGACATCAGGAGTGGCACTTACTACATTTTTATTTTTTCCTGACAGTCTCCGAGATCAGCAATAAAGCCAGGCAAAACATCAGCTGTAAAATATTACTGAGCTTGCAGCACTTTCCTGAACACGCAACCGTTGGGAAAACCTTCACATTGAAGAAAAAAAACACGTTAATGAAAAGGTTGAAGGCTAACCACTGCACGTCGTGGGGACTTCCCGCAGCCCCGCGGACACCACGTCTGACAGAAGGATCCGACAGCAGCTCCCAAACGTGGTTTCGGATCAGCTGCTCAGGTGCTGATGTGGACACAAGGGTCAGCAAGAACTGTTTGGACAGCAGATATTGCAGATGCTTTCTGAATCACCCCAGACATTGAAAATAAAGACACGTGAGTTTTTTCCCAACCAACTGCTTACACAGCTCACTGCTTTCCTGGGTCATTAGACACATTCCTGCCCTTTTTCATTGTTTCTGCTGCAGAGTGGGGATGGTAGTTCAGCACTTCCAAAATAATTTTGAATTTAAGAGCAGCAATGACAGAGGAGAAAAAAAAAAGGGGCGGGGGGGAGGGGAAGACACCAGTACTTTTAGCACAAGAATTCCCAAAATACACCAAGGAATGCCAAGCCATCTCTCTTCCCAAAGCAGCATAAGGCAACAGCAGACAAGAGGAGGAGTTGGGTTTGATACAAAAAGAGCTGCAGCAGAGCTGGGAAGTGTGTTTGCTGTTTGCTTCCCTAGTTTTGAGTAAACATCCAAACGTTTGTATGACTAACTGATCCTCATCGTTAAATTTGTGCGTAAACTTCGCTGTATCAAAACATTTCGTCTGCATATATTTAGAAGAGAGATTTTTGCTGCCTTTTTCTTTTATTTTCTTTTATAATCATAAAAGAAGTCGGGCACAGTTTACTTTTATTCTCCAATTTTTTTTTTGTTCAAGTGGAAACTCTTAATTAAAATACGGTCAACAATACCACAGACAGATGAAAATAAGTAAGCTGCATCCAACTACATACAGAAATGCTTCCTTCTATTATGAACAACTGTACATAGCACTTCTGCATCAGCTCAGTACTAACGCTTTGACTGGGCACTTGGTGCGGGAAGAGATGGCAAGTGGCAACAAGAGAAAAGAACTTTTGTTTAGCTTTGCTCTTCCCACTCCAACCTGTGATTACTATTTTGGTCCTTTTAAAAAGGACAAAGTCTGCATTTTGAGGTCTGCGCTGTGTGAATGGACCAAGCACCTCTCTCTGTAGGAGACTACGGACAAGGGGCCAGCTTGCCTCCCATTCCTGATGACACATAACACTCCTACAACCGCAGGAGCCCTTGCAGACAGCCTGGTGCTCCATCAGCCGGGTCTAAATCTCTGCCCACCCACACCATGCCCCTTCAAACCTCTGTGCTGCTCCCTCGCCACTCTGTTTCAGGTGCCAGACGTGGGCAAGCTGAGAAGCAGCAAGGTTCACTGGGGAAATCTGAAATGTTACCGAGCCCAGCTACCAACCCAGCCCCTGTCAGGCAAGGCAGGTAATATCTTAAATTACCAGGGCAAATTTTGTCAAAGGACCTTTCAGATCCTTCAAAGAATCCCTTCTGCCTGGCCCTCTGACCAGTGTAGCCCAACCACCATTCCCAGCTCAGGAGCCACCCACAACAGCAGCCTGGGAGAGGGAGCTACCCCACAAAAACAGCCCCAGGTGCACCTCGCCTAACATCGCTCCTTAACCATCTCCCACCAAACCAAAACCCAAAAGCCAAGATGGGTTTTTCCTACCACATTTGTTCAAGGAGTTACTAGCATCATGTCACAAATGATGCTGTTCCGACAAAGAAAAGTTCAAGGGTACAAAAATGACATTGAATAAAGTTTACAATATTTCTATCCACTTTCACCTCACCATTTTCACAGAGCCCATGTGGATAGGTACAGATAAACACAAAAGAAATGTGGAGTGGACCCACAGGGATATAACATCTACAACTGAAAACATCTGGCAACAGTAGCTTAAGACTGTCAGAGCTAGAGAGAGGACTTCAGCCTGCTTCAGAGCTGTTACTAACCGGTAGAAAGCACCAGGTTTCAAACTCGGTCTCCTAAGTAGAAATAATTCCTTGCCAGCAGGACTACAAGAAAAGTCTAAAAATCACCTTTTCTGTTAAAGTGTGTAATAAATGTCTCAGACAACATGAATATTAAGCCTCAAAAGGAACAAAAAGTGTTTGGGGAAACAGATAAGAGCCTTTGCGTAAAATAAACAACAGGGAAACAAGAATTTATTCTCTAATGTAAACTGAAGGAGGAAGAAAAAGGATTTTGCCAGTAGATTCCCATGTTTTGACCTCTGTGTGAACTCTAAGTAACTAGTCTGCAATTTCTAACAGCAACAAGAATGGAAAGTGCATAGGAAGATACAGAAGGATCCCAGCTCTTCCAACTTTTGCTAAGCAGCCAAAGCACAAATCAGCTGAAGAAAAATATACACAGCACAAAGTTGCAACACTTTGTTGCAAACCACCAAAATATTTCACTGCAAGTAGTATAGGCAGAGCAATGCAAGTCACAGACCTTTACACTCTAAGCCTTCAAGCCCGTAGTGCCATTCCTTCTGCAAAGGTTTCCACACAAAATCTATGCCTCAGGGTTTAGCAAAATCATCAGTTCGAGGAAAATGCAGTTTGATTTAAAAGTGTCAAGTATTGGAAAATCTATTGCACCCCCCATTTTAATGATTCCACAGCTTAATTTGATTTAGCATAATCACTGTATCCAGCCCAAAAGAAAACGTGTTGAGACACAAATATTCAAACTACTTCAGTGTACTTCAATGATTGGATTTTTTCCAGCTTGTGCTGAAATAAATAAGAAAACACAACTGCACCCACTGAATGTATAGCAAAGTTACACAAGACCTTCAGCAAAGGAGTCATTTTGGCCTCACATAGTGTTAACCAGCAATACCTCTGTTCAAGTTAGTGGGGACAAGCTGGTGTTAAGTCACATGAATATTGGAATAAGGTAAAAGTTAAGACTACAATGTCCAGATTACACTACATATTTTAAACAAAAGAGGGTTATTTCTAAACAGTTAAGAAATTAACCTTTGCCCCTAATCTCAGGTTCGACAAGGCACAAACTCATACTAATACTTGCTTTCTCAATATCACATAACTAGTAGCAGGCAACTCTCCAGAAAAAGCTGACAGGTTCATCTTGGTTTGGCTGATAGGAAATACTTGCTTCTGCCACACAGGTGTGCAGTATTACCACCCCATTATTTCTATTTTTCTCAAAAAAAACAGGTGCAGAAATGATTTTAAAAAGGAAAACTGATTTTTATGCTTGAAAGAGTTTCTAGTCTTTACTGCTACTACTATTACAGAACATAGTTGACCCTACCCCAGTTTGGGTTGTTGCTGAAAGGGGCAAGTCATGCCTCCTCTCCTCAGGCTGCCCTTATAGAGGCATGGTCCCTCACCTGAACGCACAGTAAATTTATTGAAGGAGCTAATTTGGCAGAGAGCTTCTCTGCCAGAATAATGGGAATAGCTTTCTGCCAGTTTAGCGCTCTCACCCAGCCCAACGTGGGGTCAGACATGGGGCAGCAGGGTGAGCGGGAGCCGCTCACGTCACTGATGGCAGCAGGGAAGTAGATGGCCATTAGATTGGCACAGCTGTTTCGTAACGCCTCACCCTCTTGCAAACATAGAGGAAGAGACCTAGAGCTTATCTGTCTCAATGGCAACCGAGGCAGGAAAATGCTCACCTTCTGCCAGCAACAGGCGTTTCACAATGACGACAGATATTTCAGTGAGGTAAAGGAAGTAAACAGAATAATTTGCCTATCTTTCTGTCTAGTGAAAGCTCTACCGGTTGCCTACAAAATGAAGGTGTGTTCCTTACTGACTGGGAACCTCAGAAGCATCCCTCCTACAATCCACTCATTCCCTACCTGCCTGCCTTACTTTTCTTTCTTTTTACCATGTGACCCAGTTGAAGGCTGCAAGAGGGGCAAGTGACTTCTTTAAAAGTCACACAGATCAAGGTCCTTTTGCCATAACAGTGTACGTGTCCGGATACACACACACACTTTTAGAAAGATTGCTTTCAGAAGCACTCGCTATTCCAGGTACGCTAGTTTATCGTTATCATTACGGACGTGCACACGGCGCTTGCAGACGGATTATTCTCACAGAGCAGAAACAAATCATCTTTCAGCCAGCACCAACAGCAAAATGAATGAACCGGTTCGGAACCACATGATGCAAAGTACTTCATTAGATAACCTGCACTACTCCTTAGTACAGCTTAGTACAGTTTTTATTCACAACAGAAAATGTACTACGTGTTCTTCAAGTAATCGCTATAAATATCGCACAAATTAACTGCTATGAAATACTTGTTTCTAAATAAACTGTCCTCCTTCCTCTGCATAATAATATTAGCAGAGAAGACAAAAACAGCAGCTTGAAATAGCAGACCTTGAAGGAAGGAGGAGGAAATTTAGCACTCTTCATCTTGCCTCTTCATGCAAATTGCACATATCTGCACTTGAGTAACACCTAGAAACAGCAACCGGGGCACCGTTCTGCTGAGAACTGTGCTCACATCTGGCACAAACGGCTCCTGCCCATTGTCTTTCCAACCTAACTACAGTAATGCAGCAAGGTCTTTCAGGTAGTTGGTATTTGCGAAGGATTTCCCCCTTTCCCTCAAAGGAAAATATTAATTCTATTTCCCACAACACATTTCTGAAAGATGAATCTACAGCATTCGCCAGACATAAATACTTCTTGGTCCAGAAAAGGCTCAGCAAGGAATTCACCTTTTGTGGTGCGCACAGAGGGTCCAATCTGTAGGAACAGCAAAGCGAGACAATTTACCCTTCCCTGTTTTGGAAGTCTTTTCCAAACTGCTGCTTCTTTGGTAAGGAGACTCAAGAAAGTTGCTAAGATTCAACGGACCACGCTTAAGAATTAAAGAAAACCCAGCTTTGCAAAATTAAGTCATATGCAGAAATGCAAAGCTAGCAGCACCAAAAAAAATCTCATTTCCTTTGGCATAGAACAGGAACAGGCAAGCAAGATGTCAGAAGAGCTAAGCAGTCACGGGCTGCAATTCCACTTCCCATCATCAACCACCAAAAGGCATAAGAGTTCACTTCACTAGACAACCAGATCTTCAGTTTTCCGTCAGAAAGGGAGGAAATTTCATTCAGGGCAGGTGGTGAGGCTGAAAATAAAATAAAACTTCTAAGAAGAAGGACACAGTAAATTATTAAAGCCCCCTTCCAGGACAAATGAAGGAGTCAGAAAAAGGGGGCAGGAGAAATACTGACCCTGGAGCTCTTCACAGCTTTGTGAGCCATTTTATGAAATGGTAATTGAACTGCACACAGTCAGCCAAAAATGCATAAGAAGCTGTCTTAAGCAAGATACTGAGAATATTTTCCCTATCATTTTAATAAAGTGAATGAAAAAAATACAAAGAAGTCATACAAGAAAAAGAGAAGCTACATAAAAGTCACGATGTTCAGAATGAATGCAAAGGCAGAACCAGTATTAACTTGTGCTTCTTGCACATAATAGAACCTTGTTATGTACAGTGACAGAATATATTCAGGCAATGTAAAATGCCACATATGCATTTAAAAAATAGACAGAAAGCTCAGTGCAAAACAGTACACTACCTTATACACCGAGCCTTTCTGATGAGCAAAAGAAAAGAAGAATTTCTATTGCTGTATATGCCAAACAAATCGTACTACTGTAGTCTTTTTTTGCAGTGTATTCTTAAGTTCTCTCTATTGATAGTGAGAAAATACAAGTTAACACTCCATTCATTGAACTCAGAGTAAACAGAATTTTAGCTTAAAAGTTGCACTACTAATTAGAATTTTTTTCTCATTTTAATCAGTTAAGAATATTTCCAGGTACTGTGTTTATTCCCGATAATCTACAAAGACTTCTGTCTTTACAGACATATCTTACTGTTTCCTACAGTATTTTTTTCTTCCCTGTTTTGTGGCTGACACGTGCAACATGACTGAATACACAGAGCAAACGTGACACTGACTCGCCCAAGGAAGTTGCCTTTTTTTTTTTAAGGAACTTCCAGTAATCATCATGTCGGAGGTCACAGCAGTAGGAAAGTATCATAAAAAAAAAAAAAAAAAATCAGAAGACCTGATGCTTTACAGCTTCATAATGTCTGCTTGATGAGGTGCTTGAGGAATTTAGGCTAAGTTACTGCTTAAACCTTCTCCAGAAGAACTCCCAACAGCCTACACCAAATGACAGTTTTAAACCCCTAGAAGCTTTAACTGTTCTCATGTAGATCCAACACTTCTGTGAAAACATGAAGACAAGAGTTATAACAGTCACCGCTACCTTCATTTACTTTTCTTGTATTAAACTAACCTCTCACGATCAGGGTGGAAAACGGAAGTGAAAAAGTGAAATAGAGAAAAACTTCCGAGTGTATATTAACACATGCAAAAGGAAAGAAAGTTTACTAAACATTCATAAGCAACACTGAAATACCGAAAGCTGGAGCACATCTCGCAAGCTGAACCACACAGCAAGAGCGGAGTATGCCTTACTCTGCAGCTTAGGTTTTTCTTCATAAAGATTTGTAGTGAAACCACATATATTAATATTTAAGATTTCCTTAATATTAGAGGAAAACTAAGGAGCAGATTTAGCCAGCTCTACAACTGCAGAGCTCAGCGCACACGTGCAGCTCTGGTGAAATGAAGGAGAAAGAGAGGTGAGGGCCACTAGCCCCACCGTCAGCACGGGTGCGGGGATGGGAAAGGACAGGACAGTGCCTAAGCTCATACCACAGAACTGTGATTTCAGCCCAGGGGCTTCTTGCTGTCATTTACATCAGGGCCTTCTGCCACGAGGCCAGCTGGGCTGTCCTTGGAAATAAGTGTTAGGTGATACCTGGAGAGGCTGCACAATCGAGACCAAGATATTAGGAGAACGAAGCACACAGAACAAAGCCTCCAAATTCAGAATAATCTTGTTTCTGTATGTTTGGTATGTTGAGAGCTTCTCTGTCTCACGTGGTGTGTTCTCATTGCAAACCCTGATTATTAATTCATATTAATCCTGCATGACGGGTGCTACTTTCAAGGACTAAGGGGGGGCAGTTGGTTATTTAAGGGGAAGTGCTGGGGGCTGTTGAGAACTTCTTTTGTTTAATGAGTAACAGCCCTTCCCTGCCCCCTCCACAACTGAAAAGTCAAGGAAGAAAAGCAAACACTGAGTAACGTTACTGTTTTCCAATTCGCCTGTGCTGCTTCTAGTTACTCATTAACTTTCACACATATTAACCAAACAATAAAAGAGAGACAGAAACTAGGTTGTTACCCCCTCCCCACCAAGAAGCAAATGCAGCAAAGGGCAGGTTTAGAAGAACCAAAATTGCTTGGAAGAGATGCATCCTTCCATAGGCAACAGCAGTACAGCCCAACCCTAGCTGAAAACTCAATGACGGATCCTCACTATGACCGTGGGGCGACAGAGACAGCAAACACACGGTCTCTGAACCAAAGTTTTATCTCAAGATCCCATTCTGTAAGGTAGCCAGATACAACACATCAAGTGATGCCCAGGAAAAAAAAGACCTAAAAAAAAAAATAAATCAGGTATCACTGACCATCCATTCTAACACAGCCAAAGTTCCTCCCACATCTGCTGAAGAAGCTAGATTACCAAAAAACCCTAACCCAAACAAAAAGTTCAACACTCACCTCAAAACACCATCTAGCTGTAATTCAAGCACCTGACTACAAAAGTATTCTTGGCTGTTTGTAATGCAACCCACTACACATCCAAAGTAAGACCTCAAAAGCAAGTTTAAGGGAGATTATGCCAATGCATAGACTTTGATATCACGTAGATTTTTACTTCAGCAGCTCTCAGGATTAGGTTCTACTCTAGGCAATATGTGAGGCTCTAGTGACAGCTCAGGGGAGACTCTGCGAGCAGTCCCACAGGTAAGAAGCCGCCTCACAGAGAAGAGTAGTACTGTGATGAGTTCCTGACACCAGGCAGCAGAGGAGCAGGTCCTCCTCCAGGAGGACACCAAGCTGGTATAGGTTCAGCCCCCATCCAAGAAAGACGTGAGCATCACCACCATCCCACAACACCAGTGTCCCTACAACTGCAATCAAGCAAAATCAAAGCAGGTGCTAGAGGATTTCTTCCCATAAAAGGGCTTTCTTTCTATTAGCAATGAAAGATGAACAAAATCAAGACCACAAAGCACAAACACCCCTGTTGTGACCCCTAAAATAATGCACAGTCTAGAAAAGACAAACTGAAATGGACAGAGCAACGGACCTTTCACTCCCCTTAATTCAATTCTCTCCTTTAAGTCAGTGCACTGTTATAACCCTAGCAATGAGACAGTAACACTGAAGTTTTTCAGCTTGATGGTAAAATCATGTAGTGTCCATCCATCTCCAATAATAGCAATATTGAGACAATGAACTCTATTGAGGCATCTAATAAGGCAGATAGTCATTTGCATAGTACATTTTCTGTGACTCTCTGTAATACAACATCTCAAAGACTCAATTCAGACTATTCTCCTTTCCCACAGACATTTTAAAAAAAGGATTCTTTTACTAGAAAAAGAAACAATGACCCCTCCCGTTATAGGGGAAAGCAAAAGAGGATTTTCCTGCCTATGACGGGTGCACATTTTTGTCTGTGTATTTTTATTCAGTTGGGCTTGCCTTTTTTTTTTTTTAAACTCTGTGTGTTTTTCATCTCCATTGTGGACTGAATGCTCAGCAGTATATTTCTGATTTTGTTCTAACAGGCTTCTGAGCAGGAAGCGCTTTGGGATCTCCACCCACTAGCACAGGCAAGTTTCATCTTTAATTTCTGTGCTGCAGTCTTTTCCTTCATCTCTCCACATACTCCTCTCCTGCGTGACTCACTGAATTACTATTTGCTGGACACACTGGGACACACCGCAGCTCTGTAGATACGCTAGTCTGCTTATGAGTGCCGAGTTTTAAGATGAGCTCTGTAGCTCTCGGGTGAACTTGACAAATCACTTCCTCTCCAACAGACTGTAACGGCCCTGAAGACAATGTACACGCGTATAGGGTACGCTGTGCCTCAGAGTTCAGCTCAAATAACAGCTCCAAGTACTGCCGTGTAGAAGCGACAATGATTACATCCTTCCTCTTCGTAATCCTTCTGCTTTCTCCTCTTTCACTAAATAATCCTGGACGTTGATGGTGTTTTATTTAGCACAAGGAAGCACATATATTATTCCTGGAGGTAACTAAGCTACCTCTACCTGTATAGGAAGGGCACACACTCGAAATACCGCTTCGGTATACTAGAATAGCTCCTGTCTGTTCTGCACTCTGTCCCTCAGCGTAGTCACACGCAAGCTCCAGGAGATTTTGCCAAATCCTCCAACCCATTTCCTCTGCCAGAGCCCACAAAAGGCACAGCGGGAGGGAACACACCCCCGTAACTCATCACCTCAACTCCCACCCTGCAAGATGGACACATTAATCCACCTTCGGCGGTGAACACGACCTCCCTGCAGTTACCCCTGGCCAGGGCACAGAGGAGACAGCGGCTGAGCTACCACAAAGTCCTCGAGGCTCCCCTGCCGTGTCCCACAGAACCAGCCGTGCCACACACTCTCCAGGTGGGTGAGGCGTGGGAGCCTCCTGCAGAAGTCTGAGCCAGAGCACTGCTCCTGGGTTAACGCTGGGTAACTAAGTGTCCGGCCCCTGCGAAAACGAAACTAGATGGCATTTTCGGCAAGTCAGGGAAGGTCAGCGGAAAGGGAGAAAAAGCTGCCGCACAACAGGCCCAGTGAGGAACAGCGCTGCACTCTTTGTCCAAGTTTCTGATTTTATCAGATTATGCCACAGTGTTAACATTGTTTATGGCCCTATTTTGTGTCTGTGAATCACCCACTCCCAGAGACTCTTCCTCCACCCCAGTTTATAAATAGCACCACATACAGAACGGAGTTTGTGAAGCAAAGGAGACCTGCTGAAACAAAATAATGTATATCGAGCTGACAAAAATCTTTCTCATTTATTTATAGTGCTGGCTAGACAGGCAGATTCCCACATTCTGTAAACCCTGTAGGTCACTATCTCTATTGCTCATTCACAAACAATTCTGCTAATAAAATGAAAAAAAAAAAAATCCCTCCAGTTACAGCTGAACTTATTCCCCAACACACTGCTTCTTGGTGCATGCCTTCTGAAAAAAAGATTTTTTAAAATAAGCCATATTATGTATTTTTCCCATTTGAAGACAACATATGCCTAGACCATAAGATAACATGACATTATTTACATATGTGGAGACATTCAGACTTTGCACAGAACCTCTTGGAGCTCTATCAGTACAAGACAAGTCATTTTCTACCATGTCATAGGGGACTGTGACCTAAATTTTCACAGATTGTATTTTCATAGGAAAATACATTCTTGATTGCAAGCGTAAAACCCATCAAGGGTTTTTCAATTTCCTGCTTTCCCCAGGAACCCTTTGCTTGCAGTGGGAAATTCACAGCACTATCACCCAGATAACAAAGCAAAGAGATATGTGACCAAAAGCTTCAGAGAACAGTTTCCTGGAGCCCGAATGCATGTGGCACCTTGTTGAGCCAACACATAACCAGCCATAGCCCCTGGGACCCAAACAAGCAGAACCTGGGTATTAGAAAGACCCAAATTCTCTGTCAGATGGGCTGGGTGGAAAGCGAGCTACCAGGCTCCACTTTGGCAAGGAAAACCTTCAGTGATGGTGCTGAACCTCAGGCAACTCATCCCATCTTTCCATCATCCCCACGCTCGGATGTATTTGCGACGTGTCAGCTTGACACCAGAGAAGGATCTGGACCAGATACACGCCAGCCTAGCAAGGGACTGCTGAGCTCATCAACGCCCACGCCAAACTCACACTTGCAAATAGACACCACTACAACATCCCCATCAGTTCCCCAGCGCTGTTTACCAGGCAGCCGCATCAACACAAGTGATGCTGGGGCTGGAAGCAGCCCTTGATTTTTCCACCAATCGCAGAGATGTGGGTACAGAAAATGCCTGGGAAGAGACATCCTGCCCAGATGGATTTAACACAAACAGAAGAGCCACTGAAATAACACTGGTATGTTCTACTGATAAAATTCTTTGTAAGTGCCTAAGGTGAAAGTATTCAAGTACTTCTCTATTTGATTCACCTTTTTTTTTTCCTCCTTGCAATTAATCATGTGGTTATTTGCCAAGCTAATGGTTCCTTAATCAGTTGTAGAAGTTAAAACCTGCTACAACAAGACTCTTCTTTAAACACCAAGGACGAGTAAAACAATGCACTCAAATGCATTTGGGAACAGTTAAGTATATTAACATTGTGGTTCTTTTTCGTTATTTTGTAGTCTCGACAAAAATCACTGTTTATAACCTTATTAAAAAAGGAAAATGCCAGTGCCTGGAAAATACCACAGTAAGTCTGGACATCATTTAAGCCAAGTACGTCTCTTTTTTTCATTCTCCTACTGCTTATCTCAACACACAGTTCCTTTTCCTTTAGCCTCTTTCAAACAATACTTGATACTAAACAAATAAAACTAAATGTGAGAAATAAATTATTTCTCACTAAAGGCTCATTTCTTCTCTCCTGTTCTACATTCACAAATGTAATATACACGTGTGTGTGTGTATACACAGTCACATAGATATATACACACACATACGTACTTGAACTGGCTTATGCTAATAAAAGTATCTTATTATAGTCATACAAAAGCTAACTAGTATTAAACATGACGTTCTGGCAGAAAGAAAAGAAGAGTCTGGCAGCACTGAAATTCAGAAAGTCTGAGCTGAGTCTCATCAGTTCACTGTGTGACTTCCAGTCCTCGTGAGTTGTTCATAAATGTGGAGAACAGAAGCTTTCCCAGTGGGCTCAATACGTTGATCGTCATTACCACCCTGAAATACCAACCGAAGGATTTACAGAAGTAATATTTAACCTACTATAATCTCTTTCCATATAAAGAATGTGTTTGCAATCACAATCTTTGTTAACATGTCTGATCAACGCAGAGAGAATTATGAGATCATAAAATATGACCACGACATGATAACAATGCTGGGGATCTCCCACGTAAGTTCTCACTTAAGCACACAAAAGGGAAACAATTTGAAACCAGGAAGAAAACAGAAATTTAATTAGAGCTGACTGAAAAGTGAGGCATATGGTTGAGAGGAATTTTTGCTTTCAATTAAAACACCCTCCTCCTAGGCAAACTAAATAAATACAAAATAAAACAAACAATTCTGTGACATGCATATACAAAAATAAATACAAGCATGACAGAAAATTTGGGTGGAAGCTGCACCATACACCATTTATGATTACAATCCAAGTTCTGCAACAAACACTACTTGTCATTATACCACATTTATTCCTCCCCATCATCATTGCATGTAACCATCCATTTCCCCCACATTACTAAAACCCATTCCACCCACATACCTAAAACTCAACTTGAAGTGTGGGCAGAAAAGGAAAGGGGGAGAGAGAAAGGTGTAAAAAACAGGACTGAATTTCAGAAATAGAATTTTTAAAAGAGAAATCATACTCTGAAGTTTCATATTGATAAAAGTGCTAAACTATTAAAGCAGCCATGTTTCTAAAATAACGTATAACAGGGAACAGTCTAAAACATGGGGCCCTCAGGGAAGGATTTGCAATCAAAATGACAGACAAATTGCCGTCATGAAGAAACAGAGAAGACTCCAGAAAACCGGATGCGTTTGATTTAGGAACGAGTAGATCACTATGAGAAAGACTGTCCGCACTTGCATTAAGAAAACTCAAAAGATTTTACAGAACGGGTGGAGCTTTCACCTACTTTAAGCTGTAACAGGATTACTTGGCCCAGAGAAGGGAGAACTTAGGGAGGAAAGGTTGTGACACCAGGCTGTGCCACAGTTCTGCTGGGGCAGCCCCTCTCGGGTGCACTCGGACGTTTCGCCAAAGCATCGCCACAGTGACTGCTAGAGCTGGGGATGCCCACGCACACCGTGCGTCCAAAGCCACAGAGCTCGGCTGGGGACAAATGCCTGCAACAAGACGAGAGGGAGAAGTAGGAAGAATGGTTTTGCATGAAAGGGAGGAAGGCAGTGATGCTCTGAAAACAGTCAAGGCCAACTAGTTAAATAAGTCCGAATGGTAATAGCAAGGGTGTAATGTAACATTGCCCAGGGTTTCCTAACAGAAGACCCCTTTTCATTTGCTCGTAACTTACCTGAAGTGCTTCAATTTGGAGGGAAATTTTTAAGATTACACACTAGCATCTGGCTCAACACATTTACTTAATTATGAAATGTTGCAGCCAAAATGCTTCAAAACATGGAGAAAATGAGAATGAGCGGAAACACATTGCTGTGCCTTTACTAAACACCACAGTGACCGTTTTTTCTTCTTATAGTCTGGCAAGAAAGGGACTTCCCCTAACCCCTTCACTAAGCTAGCCTTTGCTATCACTGGGAAAAACTTGCACACATCAGAAACACTTGGGAAACCAAAATAAAAAGTCCTAATCGACTTGTGCCTACTGGAGCCTTTGCAGAACTGGAGCAGAAGGGAATAAACGCAGCATAAAGCTACTTAAAGAACAACTAAGCTAAATCAAGCATTGAAAAATGCTCTGTAAGCAACCCTAACCATCCTATACATGGAAGGAGAGGGAGACTGGGGAAGAAGAAGGACGTGGAAAAATCAGGTGAAATAACCAGAGGACGCATGTAAGGAAGGTTGCATGGGAAGGCAGGGAAAGGGGAGCAGGGGGCTGAGTAGGATGGCACAGCGGGAGGTGGAGGCTCTACCAGCCAGGGCTGCATTGTCATGTTACCTGTGCACAAACGGTACCCAGGCTCAGCCCAGGGTTAGGATCACCAGCCATGTCCGCAGTGGTGAGGTAGGTGCAAGGCCAAGCCAGGAAGCCGAGCCTATGGGACTGGCTCCAGGTCAGCAGGGCACCCAGCAGGTCACCCCAGCAGGCACCCGCTGAGCTGCAATGCCCCCACAACCCAGCCGGGCAGGCTCCCACCTCAGCCTGAGAGCTGCTCCGAAATCGAAGCCGGGGAACATGCTTCTTGGCAAGGCTGTACAGGGAGAGCTACACAGGGACACCCTCCATCTTCATTGCAAAATGCACCTGTGCAAGCCGAAGCTTCTCCAACAGCTCCCTCCGACGAGGGCGCTGGCACTGAGCAGAGGCAGCTGAACACGGTGAGGGGCAGAGGAGCGTGCGCGCTGGGCCCTGCCTCCATCCTTTGGAAAAGGGCAGACTGAAGTCAAATGGGCACCTTTAACTTCAATGCTTCCTAGCTTCTCAGAGATAGATTTCACAGGCATAGAAGTGTTCCCTAAATACAGACTGTGCATTTTCACATGTGCATGCTTAAAAATAACACACATTCAGGCGTTTCAGAACAGAGACTGCCTTCGTACGCATGTTCACAACAAGCAAGGTAACCTCCAATACCCTGAAGTATACACATAAGCAAACAATAATACCTATCACATCCTCCCCCCAACAGCGGTAACTGCAGAGACTGGAGACTCTGCTACTGTGTAGTGCAGCAGATGAATCAGGCAGGCTCACTCCTTCTTAAGCTCTCAGATGATCATGGTTTTGACCATCAGCAGACACCGATTATGATCACCTCATTGTAAGCAGCATACAGCTGGTAACCTCATGTAGCAAGAGCCTGCAAGTTCAACACTAGCTGTCTAGAAATGCCTTCCATCGCTTTTAAGCAGTATCCAAATTACAGGGGATAGTGTCATATTATCACAGCTGTCAAGTGTGCAAAGGTCTGTGGGTGGGAGGGGTGAGTTTTACCTTTCTCTCATTTCAGGAAGGGATGTCTCATCCCAACAGGATCCAATTAAAAAGGAGGAGGAGGACTGGTCAGTTTTATTTCAGAGATGAATACGGTTCAGCTCGGTGTAATGAAACAGCACATACTTGAGCACTGCTTCGACAGCTGATACACGCTGTTAACTTACACAGGCTGCAGTAGTCTTGCTCCTCATGTACTCTCTGTACTTACTCATCATCCTCCCCCAATAATCTACTTCTTTCCCCTTAGAAACTTGTCTTTGCTTTTGGTTTCACAGAGACGGGCATGATGAGAGTGCTTACACCCAAAACTCAATTAGCCTCTGGTACGCTTGTTTTTCCATGTCCTCCTCAGCTATACCCACACACAGTTCTCATTTAGCTCCATTCACTGCATTAGAGCAGGGATAGGAACATCTCAAAGTAGAGTCCTCCAAACACCACCGAATACATACAAACCACAGACTGCCCACAAGACCAGTCACTGCACTATGGGACATCTACAAACTGTGGGGTTTCTTCCTCAGCAAAAAGAAGCATTTGCTGTGCAATCAGAGGCAACAATCGGCTTTGTTTCACTTATGCACAATGCACACAATGCACAATGCACACAGCCCGACGGTAGCCATTTACAAAGCAGATGCTTTACTACCATACTGATTTCTGCACCATTTCAATACAACAGGTGCTACCTCTAGCCCCGATTTCTCAACAGGATCTGAACAGCCATGTGCCACCCCTTCACAGGGTCAGAGGTACAGTTTGCTCCCTAGCATCCCAATCCCTCTTGCTCCCCCGACTTGCTCAGAGGAGCTGTTTCACAACTCAGACTCGCTCCATGACACATCGAGCATCCAGGACCGCTAAATGCCTGCCAAGGTTTTGTACTGCCTCAGTCACACTCCTATCCCCTTCTCCCGAGCACTCGAGCGGTTAACCACAGGCTGCCCTCTGTCTAGAGGTGAATGTCTATCTCAAAGCACAAGAAACCCTTCCCCATCTGTGCCTGATGTAAGGAATGCCTTTCCTATCTGCAAACCCGCCAAGAATTAACCAATTCACTTAGAGAAGAAAGGGACAAGAATCCACAATCCAGCTTTTGTCTGATTTGTAACCCATTCATGTCCAAAAAGGAACACTGCATTCACTAAACACAGGAAGTTGTGCAAGGGAAGCTCCCCCCCCCCCCACCTCCCTTTTTTGGTCAGGTTTGCGGGCAGAGGGGAATCTGGGGGGGGCCAGATGGGGAGGGGCGCTG